>Ga0256914_1000670_pt1 | contig 33252 bp, 30 predicted proteins | sample HulkmetaG_FD_191571 | JGI IMG/M metagenome (GOLD analysis project Ga0256914, IMG submission 191571) | Hydrothermal chimney microbial communities from Main Endeavour vent field at the Juan de Fuca Ridge, Pacific Ocean - Hulk | ecosystem: Environmental > Aquatic > Marine > Hydrothermal vents ... | reverse complement strand
GGGCTTTGGCGTGGAGAGCGGCAACCAGGCGGTCCTAGATGCCATCAAAAAAAGGCAAACGTTGGACCAGGTGCGCCGGGCGTTTCGGGATGCCAAAGCCGCGGGGCTGCAAACGATGGGGTTCTTTATCTTTGGCCTTCCTGCCGATACCGAAGAGACGATGGAGGACACCATCCGTTTTGCCCTGGAGTTGGACCCCGACCTGGCAAACTTTATGATCGCTGCGCCTTATCCCGGCACCGAACTGTGGGAGATCGCACGGCGCGACGGGCGGCTGTTCAGCACCGACTGGCGCGATTATGCCATCCATGACGAGCGGGCACGCTACGAGCTGCCTACCCTGCCGCCCGAATTGGTTGAACGCAAGTGGCATGAAGCCTATCGCCGTTTCTACCTGCGTCCCGGTCGGATCTGGCGCAGGGTGACCCAAGTGGACACTTGGCGGCGGTTTCCCGACCATCTGCGCAACTTTGGGCGGTTCTTTCTGGGCAGCAGGACGGCCAAAGCCCCTTCAACCTAATGGGCCACCGGGAACCCCTGGAGGGTTCACCGCTCTTACACAGTTTGGTTCCCCCCTGGGTCTGTGCTATAATGGACGGCGTTTGGGAGCGTAGAGGGGGTCATGCCAGCGACGCAAAAGATCATCACCAAACTACACGAACGGCGGCAGATTGAGGCCGAACTGCGTCAGATGCGTACCGCACGGTCGGAGCAGGAGCTGATGCAGCGTGCCCGGCGGATCGCTTCCTCCGGCTCCCAGGTCATCCCCACCATTGTTCACAGCCTGGATCAAGCCGATGAGCAGATGGTCGCGGCGATGGGGCTGGTGGCTACTCTGCTGGATAGGAATGAGGTTGTTGACGCCCTGCGCCGTGCGGTCCTCCATCCCCGGCGCACCGATCAAGGCCGCGTAGCAGCCCTAACCATCTTGGAGCGTTTCCTGGGCTTGCCGCCCGATGATGAACTCCTGGGGAGTCTGGAAAATCCGGAGAGCGTGGCCCTTACCGCCCTGGAGGAGGTGCTGCGCCGGGCCGAACACGCTCCTACCGTGCTGATTGATTATATTCAGGGGCTAGATCGGCAGGAACCGGACGTTGTTTTGGCCGTGGTGCGGGCTTTGCAGAAAAAACGCGAAACATCCTGCGTTGAACCTTTGCGTATGATGGCCCAGGATGTACGGGCCGAAATCGCCGCCGCGGCGTTGGAAGCCCTGGGCAAATTCCGTGTGCCCGAAGCCGCCTGGGCATTGCAGACCCTTATCCCCATCGTCCACCCCGAATTGCGCCCCCTGGCGGAGCGCATGTTGCGTAAGCTGCGTTTTGCCGGGGTTGCGGTTCGGGAGCCGGTCTCCGCCGATCCTTCCCTGCGTGCTTTGATCGGCCCTCCCAACGGCTATGGGAGGCAAACGGTGTGGTTCATCCTCCCCTACGAGGGGACGCAATCCCGCTTTTTGCACGTGCAGCTAGATGACCGGGTGGGGGCCGGCGAGGCCAAAGCCTATGAGCGCATCTCCCCCCTCATGCTCCCCTTGCGCCAACCCCTCGGTGTAGTACATTATGTGCGATCCCCCGACAGGCAGGGGATACTCCTTATGGTAGAGGCCCCTTTTGACGTCGGGCGGAGGCTGGTGCGCCAGGCTCTGCACCTCAACCGGCAAACCCAGATCCCCGTCTCGCCGGTGTTGCGGCTGCTCAGCCCCTGGCTCTGGGAGATCGGAGGGGCGGATGCCCTCCCGGCGCCGTCGCTGCCGGAGCCGGGGGACGATTGGCAGGCGATGGTCGGCCTTTCGGACCGCTTGTTGCTCCATCCGGCCTTGTCCGATTGGACGTTGGGGGCCAAGATGGCGTTGCAGTCAATGGACTTTTCCCGCTATCAACGGCGGTCCGGTGCGGCCCTGGTGCGCCGCCTGGCCGATGACCTGTTGGCCGAGGAACCCATCCGCCGGGTTATCCGGCGGCGGCTATTGGCCCTGAGCGAATGGCTGCTCCTGGCGGGCGATGCGGATCTATCCCGCTTGGCCCTGGCGACCGCACAAGCCATCGTCCGGGAGCCGCCGCGGCGCATTCCCTTTGTTTTGGCTTTGGTCCGACGCGACCTGGAGGGTGTCGCGCCGAGCAGCAATCAAACGCAGGAGTATCAACATGCCTAATTTCGGTCCGGCAGAGCTGCTGATCATTCTGGTAATTGTGGTGCTTATCTTCGGGGTGGGTAAGGTGGCCGACGTAGGGCCGGCCCTGGGCAAGGCGATTAGCGGCTTCCGCAAGGCCCTGCGGGAGGAAGAAGAGGAGGAAAAGCCCGCAGAGTCCTCCGAATCCACCCAGGAGTAGGCCCTGCCCGCATCCTCTTGCGCCGGGTTACCGCAATCCGGCGGGCCGTCCGCGAGTTGGGCACGGAGGCGCGAATATGCCCGGCCCGGTGGTGCAAGTTTCCTATGCAGGCCGGAGGCTTGCGCTACGGGCTGGAGGGCGTCCACGCAGGCCCGCAAAGAGCGACCGGAGTCGCCGCCGTCGTCCGGCAGCCGCGCCGGGCGGTTTCATTCCCCGCGGTGGGGCGTGGATCGGTCCATCTCCTCTATCTCGGCGAGGGTTTGATCCAGGTCCAAAGGCTCCGGCATCGGGGGCACTTCCACCGACCAGTCTACTGAAGGGAAAGGAAGCGGCTCCGGCATGGAGAGATTGTCCAACCCGGCCCAGAGAGCGGTCGGATCTATCGCGGGCATCTCCGGTGGTTCGGGGAATTCGGCCAACATCTCACCGGTGGCGACCGTCATCGGTCGGGCGATGACGGTATGCTGCATCTCAATCCCCTTGCCGACCTCTGTGATCTTGCCGACGCCGATCTTGGTGATCTGGATCGGCTCATCTAGTTTGGACGGAGGACCGCTTTTCCGCTCCGGTAGGCGCGTACCGCACTTGCGGCAAAACCGCCCCGTTTGCCCTTCGGCCCCGCAGTTGGGGCAGCGTTGGCCGGGCGGGGGAGCCGATGCGCCGGGTCGTCGGGTCGTCAGGGTGACGGCTCCCAGGGCCGCCACAAAAGCCCCCACGCTGGGGTAGCGGTCTTCCGGGTTGGGGGAAAGGGCTTTGACGATGATCCGGTCCATCTCCGGCGGCACGTCGGCGTTAAAGTGGCCGGGCGGCAGCACGGTATCCCCCTGTACCTGGGGCGGGCGGTTGGTCAGCATGGCGTAGAGGATCGCCGCCAGCGAGTAGACATCGGCTGGGGCGTCGGCCTTTGCGCCCTCCTTTCGCTCCGGGGCGATAAAGGGCGATGCGGCGTCCAACACGCGCCCGCCGACCAGTTCGGCCAATTCCTCCAGGCCGAGGTCTGTGACCTGTACCTGCCCGTCGTCGGCGATCAAAATATTCTCCGGCTTCAGGTCGCCGTGGACGATGCCCTGGCGGTAAGCATAGTCCAATGCCTTGCCCACCTGCATCACCACGTCGGCGGCGGCATCCACCGCCCAACGTTGGTTCAACCGCGCCACCAGCGGTTGGGCCTTTTCCAGCGTCTTGGTGACGATGTAGGGCAACCCTCCCTCCTCCCCGATCCGGCGGATGGTGGCGATGTTGGGATGGTACAGGTGGCGGATGGCCTGGGCCAGCGCATCAAACCGCCGGGCGATCTCCGGGTCCTTCCCCAGCAGATGGGGCAGGATCTTGATCAGAACCTCCTGCCTGGAACCCGGCTCCTCGCCGCTCAGGACGACAAACCCCTCGTCCTGACCTTCTAGATTGACCTGTTGATACCCTTTGACAATCTGGCGGATGAGATCGCGCATGGTTCCCTCCTTTGGTCGCCCATTCCGATAGGACAAGTACACTTGTCGTTCCCGCTACCGATTTCACCGCAGAGACGCCGAGGGCGCGGAAACCGTGTACGATCAACCGTTCCTCGGCGAACCCCGCGCCTCTGCGGTGCGAAATCTTGTAAATGAATGCACTTCCTTGCCCGTTCCGATTTGACCGATGTACAAAATGCGGATATAATGGATTCGTCGTCATCGGATTACCGGTCGGAAAGGGTGAGGCAAGATGACTCTCAACGAAATCATCCAAGATATCCATGCCTTGGAAGAGGATATATTGACTTTTGAACGCAAGTATGGCGTGCTGACCGAGACGTTCTATGAATCGTACATCAACGGTGAAGAACCGGAAGACGATGCCTGGGTGTTGGACTGGAATGACTGGGCCGGTGCGTACGAAATTTTGCAGGAACGTCGTGAGCAATGCCTCACCAGCATATCCCGCCGGACATCAAGCATCATCGCATCCCTGCGCCGGAGCTTTCCTTCACCCGGCCCAATCTGCCCTTTCTGATCCAAAAGATCGCGAATCTATTGGACGAGAACGCAGAGGGCGAGAAGAAATCAGCAGGTCAAGTGGAATAAGCCGACTACTTGGCCTTCTGCTTCGTTCCAGGCCCGGATCGCCTCTTTGGTAGGCAGCAAGGTGACGGCGCACCCCTGCCGGGCCAGAAATTCGGCGGCCTCGGCGGAGAGCTTCACCCGGCCAAACTGCCCCGTGCCGATGATGAGCCGTTCCACTCCCGGCCGATAGACCTGTTCCGCTTCGGCCAGTGAGACGGTGTGGGACGTGCCGTACACCGCCTTGGAGAGCTTCTTCTTGCGTTTTTCCACCTGCCCATCGGGGCGGATGACCACATCGTGCCGATACGTCTCGCCGCCGATGGTGATCGCACCAAAGGTCGTCCCCTCGATGGTCGGGTTCATCGTTCCCTCCTTATTTCCTGTCCCTTTGCCAATCTACCAACCCACCAACTCTTTTGCCCTCGCTACCACGTTTTCAACGGTAAAGCCGAACTTTTCGGCCAGGACCCGGTAAGGGGCCGATGCGCCGAAGCGATCTTGCCCCAAAACCGCGCCCTTTGGCCCCACGAACCGTTCCCAGCCCAGGGAGACTCCCGCTTCGATGGCCAGGCGGGCCGTCACCGCCGGGGGCAGCACCGCATCGCGGTAGTCCTGGGGCTGGGCCTCGAACCGTTCCCAGCTGGGCAGGGAGACGACGCGGGCGGCGATCCCCTCCTGGGCCAGCCGCGTCTGTGCTTCCAGGGCCAGGGCGACTTCGGAGCCGGTGGCGATGAGGATCAATTGTGGGTTTTCGGCGTCGGAGAGGACATAGCCGCCGCGGGCTACCCCTTCGGCCCGGACCCCTTCCAGCACCGGCAGCTTCTGGCGGCTGAGGAGAAGGGCCACGGGGCCTTCTCGGTAGCCGATGATGAACCGCCAGGCGGCGGCGGTCTCGTTGGCGTCGGCGGGCCGAAAGACGGTCAAGCCGGGGATGGCCCGCAGGCTGAGGGCTTGCTCCACCGGCTGGTGGGTGGGGCCGTCTTCGCCGACAAAGATGCTGTCGTGGGTAAAGATGTAGATGACCGGCAGCTTCATCAACGCGGCCAGGCGGATGGGCGGGCGCATATAGTCGGCAAAGACCAGGAAGGTGCTGCCGTAGGGCCGGTAGCCGCCGTGGAGGGCCAGGCCGTTCTGCACCGCGCCCATGACGTGCTCGCGGATGCCAAAGTGCAGGTTGCGCCCACCGTATTCGCCTTTGCGCACCGCCGGGTATGCGGCCAGGTAGGTTTTGGTCGAAGGGTGCAGGTCCGCCGAGCCGCCCACCAGTTCGGGCAAGGCGGCGGCCAGGGCGTTCAGCACTTTGCCCCCGGCGGCGCGGGTGGCGATGGGGCCGTCCTCTGCTGCAAAGCGGGGCAGGGTCGCCTCCCATCCGGCGGGCAGACCGCCGCTCATACGCCGCCGCCACTCGGCAGCCAGGTTGGGGTAGCGGGCGGCGTAGCGTTCAAACATCGCCTCCCACGCCCTTTGCGCCTCGCCCCCCCGCTTGAGGGCGGTGCGGAAATGGGCCAACGCCTCGTCGGGAATGTAGAAGTGGGCGTCGGGCGGCCAGCCCAGGGCCTCTTTGGTCAGCCGGACCTCCTCCTCGCCCAACGGCGCACCGTGGACCTCCGCCGTATCCTGCTTGTGGGGGCTGCCGTAGCCGATATGGGTCCGGCAGAGGATGAGGGAGGGCCGCGTCGTCTCTGCCTGCGCCTGCCGGATCGCTTCGGCGATGGCGGCCCGGTCGTGACCGTCCACCCGCTGCACGTGCCAGCCGTAGGCTTGGAAGCGGGCGGCCACATCGTCGCTCCAGGCCAGGGCCGTGTCCCCCTCTATGGTGATGTGGTTGTCGTCATAAAGGTAGATGAGCTTCCCCAGGCCCAGGTGTCCGGCCAGGGAGGCCGCTTCGTGGGAAAGGCCCTCCATCAGGTCGCCGTCGCTGACGATGGCGTAGGTATAGTGATCCACGATCTCAAAGCCGGGGCGGTTGAACTCGGCGGCCAGCATCCGCTCTGCCAGGGCCAGGCCGACACCTGTGGCAAAACCCTGCCCCAAAGGCCCGGTGGTCATCTCCACGCCGGGTGTCTCGCCGTATTCTGGATGGCCGGGGGTCCGGCTGCCCCACTGCCGGAACTGTTGGAGCTGCTCCAGGGGCAGGTCGTAGCCGGTCAGGTGCAGCAGGCTGTAGAGCAGCATGGAGCCGTGCCCGGCGGAAAGGATGAAGCGGTCTCGGTCGGGCCAGGCCGGGTCGGCGGGATTGTGCTTGAGGAAGCGGGTCCACAGGACGTAGGCCATGTCTGCCGCGCCCATGGGCATCCCCGGATGGCCGGAATTGGCCTTTTGCACCCCGTCTATGGCCAGGGTGCGGATGGTGTTGACGCAGAGTTGATCCAAATGGTTTGACACTCTTGCCTCCTATTTCGGACCTGCCCTGCTTGGACAGGTGCATTTCAATTCACACCGCAGAGGCGCAATTCGCCGGGGGGATGATTGATCTCACAGCATTTCTCCCCGCACCCTCGGCGTCTCTGCGGTGGACTCATTCAACCGGCACGGGAACCGGCGTAAGCCGAGAGCCGGTGCGCATGAACTGGACCAGCACCAGCGAGACCAGCGCCACGCCTACCCCGGCCAAGAAGGGGGCTTTGGGCGAGATCTGCTCCCAAAGGATGCCGCCCAGCAGCGGCACGCCCAAAGCCGAAATGTGGTTGATGGTCTGGGCCAGGCTGACGTTGCTGGTGATTTCGGCGGGCGAGATGGCGATCTTTTGAAAGTAGGATTCCACCGCCAGGTTGAAGCCGAAAAAGATGTGGTCCAGGACGAACAGGGCGCAGAGCACCGGCAGCGATGGGATGAAAGCGTAACCCAAAAAGACGCCCATGAGGGCGATGAAATTGACCGTCAGCAGGCGGCGTTCGCCCACGCGGGGTACGAGCCAGCCCAGGAGCGGAGCGGAAAAGGTGCTGACCAGGTTGTTGATGAGCAGCAGGAAAGCGGTCCAAGTGATGGGCATGTGGTGGATCTGCACCAGCAAAAAGATGGCAAAAGTGGTAAAGATGTGGCGGCGGATGCCCATGAGGAAGGTCAGGGAGTAGTAGAGCCAGTAGCTGCGGCGAAAGATGACCTTGCGCCGTTCCCGCTGGACGCCTTTGCCCCGGCCCAGCCCGTTGCCAAAGGCCAGCAGGCTGCCCGCGATCACCGCTCCCCCGGCGACGAACAAAGTCGTCTGGTAGCCCCAGGCCGGAATGCGCAGGGGGCCGATCTCCACCCCGGCGACAAAGATGCCGACCAACGCCGTGCCCACCAGGGCGGCGATGGAAGAGACACTGCGCAACCCGCCCAGCATCTGGGGGGCGGCCTGCTCGCCCACACCCATCAGCACCACGCTGTTGTTGCCGGAATAGAAAAAGTGAAAGCCGATGCTCGTCACCAGCGTCCCGGCGATGAGGATCAGGACGCCGGTGGATAGGCCGGTGATCACCAGGCCGACGCCCATAAAGAGGACGCTGAGGGCCATGATCCGCATCTCGGACATCCAGAGCACCAAAAAGCCCAGGACAAAGCCCATCAGCCCCGGCAACTCGCGCAACGATTGGATGAGGCCGATCTGGGTCGGCGTGACGCCGATGACCTCCACGGCAAAGTTGTTGAAAACGGCCCGCCAGACGTTGAAGCCAAAATAGAGGAAAAAGTTGGCGACGGCCAGGATGATGAACAATCTTCGGGTGCTGTGTTGCATGATTTTCCTCGGAAGTTGGGTGTGCAGGGAGCCTGCGGTTCGCGGGCGGCCCCCGCACCCTACGGCTCCGCCGTCACCGTCACCGTGGGCGTCGGCGTCGGCTCAATCTCAATGACTACTTCTATCGTCTCCGGGATGATGCTGACGACGGTAACCCCTTCCGGCCCGGCGATGCTGGGCGCGATGCGGTGTACACCCAGGGGATAATCGAACAGGTTGAGGATGATGCGAATGTCATCGGGCGTCAGCGATTCCAGGATGGTGTTGGGTCCTTCTAGGATGACGTCCACCACCTCCGGCGAGGGGGTGGCCACCCAGCCGGGGCGCACTCCTTGCACCTCAACGACCGAGGTCATGGCCCGGCTGCTTTGGATGGGCAGGACCTCAACCGTGACCGTGACATAGTCCACGCCGACGACGACCACACCCTCCGGCACGACCAGGGGGCTGTATTGCACCAAGCCCTCCGTCGCGCCGCTGACGGAGATGGGTTGGGTTTCTATGAAACCGGGCAGGTCGTTCAGAACGGAGGGCAGGCCGGCCAGCGTCACCGTGGACGGCTCAACCGAGACGCTGCCCAGGCGATAGTCTGCCGCCGGTTCACCCACCAGGTCGGGAACGACCTCTACATCGGGTTTGAAGCCCAGTTTGCGGCGGATTGCGACTTGGACCTGGACCCGCTCCGGTTCCTGGTCCAACCCGACGACCGTTTTGCCCTCCTCGTTGATCGGTTTGACCGCGACCTGTTCGTTGATGGTCTCTCTGGCGTCGGAAACGTCTATCACTCCGACGACCGAGGTTACCTGCGCCAGCACCGATTCGGGGCCGGTCAGGGCCACCTCCTTGGGGATCGCCTGGGGAACCGTCATCTGGTATCCTACGGCCACCTTGCCCTGCACTTTGATCTTGACCGGCAGGGTGATGGTCCGCACCGCTTCCAGGTGGACGGTCTGGGCTGCGGGCGTCCATCTTTCAATGCGCACATCGGGGTTATCGCATGTGACCAGGATGGGCACGTCGCCCGGCTTCCCCGGTTCAACGCCGGAGAGATCCATCGTTGCTTGGAAGTCGTCCGTTTCCAGCTCGGCTAAAACGCTCCGGCGGGCGCGGACGGTGACGGTTACCCGTTCTTCCAAAGGGGCCACAAGTTCGGTCCTTTCCGGCCGATTGAGTAAGCTGATGGGAACATCGGGAAATTCTCGGTCGGCGAAAGGATCGTCCTGCAACGATGCCGAAATCCAGACGACAAAGGCCAATAGCAAGGCCAGGATGATGGCTCCCAGGTTGCCGATCAATTGGCGCATCATCGGGTTCTTTGGTTATTTAGCCTGTCTGCGGTTCAGCAGCCACCACAGGGCCAAGGCGGAGGCAGCTGCCCCTAACACACCCACGGCGGCTGCCGTTTTGGGTTCGTAAAGGGCTTTGGTATGGGCGGGTTCGCCGCCGTATTCGGCAAAGAGTCGCCCCCACTTGGTCTGCAGGGCTTCCTGCACCCGTTTGTGGCCGATGAAAGGATACCAAAAGCCGTCGTAGTACAGCCGTGAGGCGGCGTAGGACCAGGGCACGATGGGCGTGCGCAGCAGCAAATGCTCCAGCGGCTTGAGAGGGCCGTGGTAGATCATTTTTTGGCCCCGGCTGGCGAAGGTCTCGCCGGTGCGGGCGTGCCAGCGCACCTCATCGGGGTCCACATTCCCGACGATCTCGATCTTTTTGATGTCACCGATGCCCAGATCTCGTTCGTGGGCCAAGCGGATGAAATCCAGCTCCATCGGCTCAAAGCCCTGCAAGTAGGCGGAAACGGCATCAATGGCTACCTGGTCTGCCGAGGCCAGGATCAGGTCTTTTTCCTGAACCCACATGGCCCGGGGGCCGGGTCCATCGCCCACAAAGGTCCCGTCCATCACGGCAAAGAGACCGGTATGGATCTCCTGTTGGATGGCGAGGAGGTCTACGACCGTTTCGTGGATGACGGCGTGGGTCCAGTGCCGATTTTCCGAGAGCAGGCCGCCGAAGGCGTTTTTCATCGCCCCGGTGATGGTGGTAAAGACGTGGGTTTTGACCGTCGGCAACTGGACGATGTTCTTGCCGAAGAAAAATTTGGGGATTTTGATCCCGTCTGGATACACCTGGTCTAGAACCAGCATGGGGGATTGGGGTTCGTACACCACCCACTCAATCTCCGGTTCGTAAAGATGGACATCGGGCAATCCGTATTTATCCGTGATCAGTTTGTGTTTGTTGTTGCGTTCGCCCACATAGGCATCTACCACTACCGTGCGGTTGTGGGCGGCGATGAGGTCGCGGTAGCCGTCCTCCAGCATGGTCTGGATGACGCCTTCTAGCTGCCAGGGGGCCGTGGAGCAGGCAGGATACCACTGTTGCCAGGAGATGTTGATCTTGAGCAGCGTTTCTTTATCCTTTGGCAGCGCGGCTTCATAGTCCGCCAATTTGAGGAGCCGCTTATAATCCTCCAGGACCGTCTCCGGCTGGGTGCGGAGCAGGGCTACGCGCCCCTTGCCCGGAAATTCCTTCTCAATCATGTTATCTGTACCTCCTGCGTATGATGGAAAAGCGGGGGTAGTATAACGCAATTCAGGGAGAATGTCCAGAGTTTTCCCGTCAAGGGTAGGGCAGGGTGCGGGGCACAAGGTTCGCAGAAGAACGGTTGATTTTACGCTGTTTCTATTTGCTCGCTCGGCGTATCTGTGGATGGGCCGGGTTGGGAAACGGTGGCCTCTCAGGGCGTCGGCGTGGTCGGCGGTAGTGCAAGGGTAGCGGTGATGGTCGGTGTGATGGTGGGCGGTGGCAGGGTCGGCGTCCGGGTGGCGGTCGGCGTGGGCGGCAGCGGCGTCCTTGTGGGGGAAGGGGTGGCCGTCGGCGGCAGAGGGGTGAGGGTCGGCGTCCGGGTCGGCTCCGGGGTGGCCGTGGGGATGGGGGTCGGCGTCCGGGTGGCGGTCGGCGTCGCGGTGGGAGTGGGGTTGTGGACGACTACCCAGGTGCGGGCTTCGAAGCTGTTGCCCGCCGTGTCGTAGACGACGACGCGCAGGGTGTAGTCGCGGTCGGCCAGGTCGCGCACATCCCAGACGGCCAGCAGGCCGTCCTCCACCGGGGTATAGACCGGCCCGGCGACCGGCCCCCAGCCGATGGGGTCACGGCCTTCGCCGTATTCGACCACGTAATGGTCAAAAGAGGGCGCATTGGCCCGCCCGCCGATCATCACCTCCCCGGCTACGCTCACGCCGGGCGCAGGCTGCGAGATGGCGACATCCGCCGGGCCGGTGTGGACGGGGCAGGGTTCGTCGGGCGGTTGGGGGATGTTGTGTTCTTGCGCCCACTTTTGCCCCTCTTCGCCGGGTAGGTAGTAAAAGTACCGCTCCTCAACGGCATTGGCCGGGCAGTATTCGGTGGCCAAGGCGTTGGTCGTGACGTCAATGCGGATGAACTGGTGAAAGTCGTGCTCCGGCCCCAAAGGCCCTTGCCCGGCGGCGAAAATCTCCATGCGGCGGCGGTCGGGTGGGCAGGCGGCGCTGGGCAAAGAGCCTGCATCCGCGCTGATCTCTATTTCTTCGATGCCCGGCGGGCGGGGAAACTGGCCGGCCGGTCGGTCGGCCAGGGCGCGTTCCATAAAGTTGTGCCAGATGGGGCCTGCGCCCCGCGCCCCGCTGACCTTTTTCATGGGTGAATTGTCCGAGTTGCCCACCCAGACCCCGGCCACCAGCTCCGGCGTGTAGCCGATGGTCCAGGCGTCGCGCCAATCGTCGGTGGTGCCGGTTTTGACCGCTGCCGGGCGGGAGAGTTTGAGGACGCTGTTGCGGCCAAAGGTGGGAGCGCGGGCCTCGTTGTCGGCCAGGATGTCGGTGATGAGATAGGCGTGCTGGGGGCTGATGACCTGCTCTCCGGCGGGGGGATGGTATTCTTCCAGGATGCGCCCGTTCATGTCCTCAATGCGCAGGATGGAGACGGGCGGCACGCGCCGCCCGCCGTTGGCAAAGACGGCGTAAGCACCCACCATCTCCAAGAGGGTGACGTCGCCGCCGCCCAGGGTCAGGCTCAGGCCGTAATCGGGTCGGTTGAGGGATTCGATGCCCAGGCGGTGGGCCGTGTCGAGCATGGCCGGGAGACCGACGAAATCAAGGGCCTTGACCGCCGGGATGTTCAGGGAGCGGGCCAACGCCTCCCGCACCAGGACCGGGCCGTGCTCTTTGCCGTCGTAATTTTTGGGCACGTAAGGGCGGCCCAGGGCGTCTTTGAACTCGGTCCGCACGTCCCAGATGAGGGTGGCCGGGGTCCAGCCCTTTTCAAAGGCGGTGACATAGGTCACCGGTTTGATGGAGGAGCCGGGTTGCCGCAGGCGCAGGGCGACGTTCACCTGGCCGTCAATCGCCGGGTCGTTAAAGTCTGCGCTGCCCAGCATGGCCAGGATCTCACCCGTGGCCGGTTTGACGGCGACCAGGGCGGCGTTGGTGGCGTGGCGGTCGGCCAGGGTCGTCAGGTGCGCCTTCACCTCCTCTTGGGCAATGGCCTGTAGGTTGGAATCCAGGGTGGTGTAGACCCGCAAACCGCTGCGGTAGAGCACTTCGGCCCCGTATTTCTGTTCCAGCTGCTGTTGTACCCAGAGGACAAAGTGGGGTGCTTCAATGTGGGAGCGCACCGGTTGCAGGTGCAGCGGCTCGGCTTTGGCCGCCTCCGCCTCGGCAGGGGTGATGTAGCCTGCCTCCACCATCAGGTCCAGGACGACGGCCTGGCGACGTTTGGCCCGTTCCAGGTCGGCGTAGGGGTCCCAGTAGGCGGGGGCCTGGGGCAGCCCGGCCAGCAGGGCCGCTTCGGCCAGGGTCAGGTCGCGGGCCTTTTTGCCGAAATAGGTGTCCGCCGCCGCACCGATGCCGTAGGCCAGGTTGCCGTAATTGATCTCGTTGAGATAGATCTCCAGGATGTCCTCTTTGGAGTAGCGGCGGCTGATCTCCGCCGCCAGCACCGCTTCGCGCACTTTGCGCTTTAGGCTCTGTTCTGTGCGCTCTTCGGGGGAAAGGAGGACCAGGCGTACCAGTTGCTGGGTGATGGTGCTCCCGCCGGAAACGACGCGCCCTTCCCGGAGGTTGTAGACCAGGGCGCGGAGGATGCCGATGGGGTCCACGCCGCCGTGCTGCCAGAAGCGTGCGTCTTCCGTGGCGACGGTGGCGTTGATCAGGTAGGGCGAAATTTCGTCGTAGGGGACCAGGGTGCGTCGCCCGCCGCCGGGGTCAAAGATTTCGTAGAGCAGGTGGCCGTTGCGGTCATAGATGCGGGTGCTGACAAAGGTGGCCGAGCGGCCCCGCAGGGCATCGGGGGAAGGCAGGTCGGCGGCGATGGTGGCGTAGGCGGCCAATGCGCCGCAGGCCAGCAGGAGGAGGAGCAGGACCACGGCGAGGAGGGCGATCAGTGCTTGGGCCACACAGCCTATCTCCCGTCGCCTTTCCGGCGGCGCGGGGGGCGGCGGGACGTAGAAACGCTCGCCGGGTTGTGGGTGGTATGGCCGGTTCATCTCTTCACCCCTGCTGTAGGGCCTGTGCTTTATCCCGGCGTCGGCTTTGCGAAGAGCCGAAGGAGCGGAGGGAATCACCCGCTTTTCGGCGGTTCCGGCGCGGGATTGCGTGAACGCCCTTGCCTTGGAGACGGTAGCCCGACATCTTTGGTTCCAAGCGTGAGTTGTGCTATAATAGCGCGGCAGTCATCATCTCGGCAGGGAGGGACCCAATGGTCAGCCAGGAGTTGTTGGAGATTTTGCGTTGCCCGGCCTGCGTCAGTGGGCCGACTCGCAAGGAAGGTGACGATCCGGGCCGACTGGAGCTGATCAACGGTGTGTGGTTGGTCTGCCAGGAGCCGGATTGTGGGCGCAAGTACCCCATCATTGATGACATCCCCCGCATGTTGATAGAGATCGGCGACAAGTATCGGGATACGCCCGTGGAGGAGTTGGGAGAGCCGAAGGAATAGCACAAGATCGCAGGCCCCGGCCTGCGATTTCTGCTCCGGCGGATTCCCCTTTTCGGAATGGGCCTTGGGCTAGATGTCCCGGTTGAGGGTGGCCAGGAATTCGGCGTTGCTGCGAGTTTTGCGCAGCCGCTCCAAGACCGGCTCAACGGCGTCGGCTCCGCCGCCCAGGGCGTCGATCATGCGCCGCAAGGTCCACACCCGTGCCAGGGTGTCCTTGTCCAGCAAGAGCTCCTCCCGCCGCGTGCTGGACCGCTCAATGTCAATGGCCGGGAAGAGACGGCGTTCGGCCAGCTTACGGTTGAGGTGCATCTCCATATTGCCGGTCCCTTTGAATTCCTCATAGATCACATCGTCCATGCGGCTGCCGGTGTCGACCAGGCAGGTGGCGATGATGGTCAGGCTGCCTCCCTCCTCAATGTTCCGTGCCGCGCCAAAGAACCGCTTGGGCGGGTAAAGGGCCGCCGGGTCAATGCCGCCCGATAGAGTCCGACCGCTGGGCGGGACGACCAGGTTGTAGGCCCGTGCCAGGCGGGTGATGGAGTCGGCCAGGATGACGACATCGCGTCCTGCTTCAACCAGTCGCTTGGCCCGCGCCAGGGCCATCTCGGCCACGCGCACGTGGTGTTGCACCGGCTCATCAAAGGTGGCGGCCATTACCTCGGCTTGGACGGAGCGGGCCATGTCGGTCACCTCTTCCGGCCTCTCGCCGATGAGGACGACCATCAGATGCAGATCGTTGTAGTTGTAGGTGATCCCGTTGGCGATCTGCTTGAGGATGGTGGTCTTGCCCGCTTTGGGCGGCGAGACGATCAACCCGCGTTGCCCGCGGCCGATAGGGGCCAGCATGTCCAGCAGGCGGGTGGCCAGGGGAAACTGCCCCGATTCCAGCTTGAGTTGCTCGCGGGGGAAGATGGGCGTCAGCGAATCGAACCAGGGCCGCCGTTTGGCCAGCTCCGGATCCATCCCGTTGACCGCTTCCACCCGCAGCAGGCCGTAGTACTTTTCATTTTCTTTGGGAGGACGCACCTGACCGATGACCGTGTCCCCGGCCCGTAGGCCGAAACGGCGGATCTGGGATTGGGAGACATAGATGTCGTCGGGGCTTGGCAACAGGTCCCCGGAACGGAGAAAGCCGATGCCGTCGGGGATGATGTCCAGGATGCCGCCGCCGAAGAGCAGCCCCTGGCTTTCGGCGTGAGCTTGCAAGAGACGCATGATCAGGTCAAATTTCTTGAGGCGGCTGTACCCGGTGATGTTCATTTGCCGGGCCATTTCTTGCAGCTCGCTCAGGGTTTTGGATTCAAGTTCGGTGATATTCACTTTTTCTCTCCGTACAAAAGGGATTCAACCTCTAGTTTGTATGCATCAGGAAGATCTTGGCAACCATGGGTTCGGCCGTGCTTGGGTTGCAAGATCGGCTCTCTGATGAAGGTGTGAGGATACAGACATCCCACAGGCCAAAACATTATAGCATAAACCTTGCTCGCCGTCAAATTTGTGACGGAATTGCAACATTTTCAACATTTTGGTCCCGGCGGACCGGGTGTGAACCGTGGTTTGTTTTGGGCGTCAGTCGAAGCGGATCTGGCTGTAGCGCATGAGTTTATCCCAACGGTGGGATGCTTCGATAAAGCGCACCGTGCCCGACTTGGAGCGCATGACAAGGGTATGGGTCTTGGCCCCGCCGCCAAAGTAGCGTACTCCCTGGAGTAGTTCGCCGTCGGTGATACCCGTGGCGGAGAAAAAGACGTTATTCCCTTTCACCAGGTCGTCAATGGTCAGGACCCGGTCCAGGTCCAGGCCGGCTTCAAGGGCCTTTTGGCGTTCCTCATCGTCGCGCGGCCACGGTTTGCACTGCATGTCGCCGCCGGCACATTTGAGGGCACATGCCCCGATCACCGCTTCTGCGGCTCCACCGATGCCCATCAGGACGTCAATGCCGGTTTCGGGGATGGCCGTCATCAGTGCTCCGGCGATGTCGCCGTCGCGGATGAGGCGGATGCGGGAACCTACTTCCCGCACTTGGTGGATCAGGTCGGCATGGCGGGGGCGGTCCAAGATGATGACGGTTAGATCGTCCAGGTCTTTGTGTTTGGCCTGGGCGATGCGGCGCAGGTTGACATCTACGGGAGCTTCAATGTCAATGACACCTGCTGCCTCCGGCCCGACGGCGATCTTGTCCATGTAGTGGATGTGGCGGGGTTCGTACAGGCTCCCCCGTTCCGAAACGGCGACGACGGCCAACGCCCCCGAACGCCCCAGGGCCAACAGGGCCGTGCCGTCGATGGGATCGGCTGCGATGTCTACCTGGGGCGGGCGACCGCTGCCCAGCGATTCCCCCGTGTAGAGCATGGGGACCTGCCCTTGCTCCCCTTCGCCGATGACGACGACGCCGTCCATATCCACGCTGTTGAGGACCAGGCGCATGGCATCGGCGGCGGCCCGGTCACCGGCTTCCGGTCGGCCGCGCCCCATCCAGCGGCCGGCAGCCATGGCCGCCGCTTCGGTCACGCGGGCCAGTTCTAAAGCCAGGTTGCGGTCCGGCATTGAGTCCATGTTTGTTCCCTCCCTGCGGGTTTTGTAAAGGTGTCTACACACAGAATGCCGCGGTACGGGGTATCCGGTCTTTGGGACCGGCTGTATTGTAGCATACCTGGTCTGGAATGCAAATTTCGGCCGGGGGTAGGGGGAGTGCTTTATCGCGTTCGGTGCAGGAACGCCTGCGGGAGGGCAACGCTTCTCGGCGGCTCCGGCGCGGAATCCCGCAAAGGAGTTTTTGTCCCAGAGGCGTCGCCGAGCAGAGTTGCGTTTTCCACCGAATCGTGGTATAAACAGGGCGGTTGGGGCGTTTTGTGAAAGGAGTGGACCATGTCTACCATGTCTCCCTGGCTCAAGGCCGGATTGATCGGTGCGGCGATCTTGTTCGTGCTAAATGTGTTGGGCGTCATCCCTTGCATTGGGTGCTTGACGCTGCTTTTGGGGTTCCTGGCCTATGTCGGGATCGGTGCGTTGGCTGCGTATTTCCTGCCTCCCGTCCGTGAGGCCGGGACGGCCGGTTGGCAGGGGGCGTTGGCGGCTGTGATCGCTGCTCTGGTCGGTGGCTTGGTCAACATGGTCATTGCTACGGTTCGGATGGCCGTGACCGACTCGGCGGCGATGCTCTCCCAAATGCCCCCTGAGGTGCTGCAACAATTGCGGGATGCCGGTGTGGACGTAGCGAATATGGGACCGGCTTTTGGTTTGCTGGGTGGAAGCGTTTGCTGCGGCTCGGGCTTGATCTTGGCGGCCATTTTGGGGGCCGTCGGTGGGGCCATTTTTGCCGCCGTCCAGCCGGAATAGGTCAAGATCGTCCCCAACCAGGGCTGCCGCCGCGAGGGGCAGCCTTTTTCTTTGAGATTGAAACAGGGCAGGTGCGTCTCCGACTCGCGCCGCAGGGCACAGGGTGTGCCGGACGGCGACCGTTTTCTCCCGGCCCTCGGCGTCTTTGAAAAATCGGTGCACCGGCCCTGGAGATTTGCAGACCGAGGGCGAAAATGACGACCGATGCAGAAAATCGCTGTCCCGAATGCGGTGGGGAGATGGCGCCGGAGGCGACCGTCTGCCCGCACTGTGGCGCAGAGTTTGGTTTCTACTGTCCCGTCTGTGATCAAGAGGTCCCGGCGGATGCGACGGTTTGCCCCCATTGCGGGGCCGAGCTGGACGAGGGGTTCGAGGACGAGGAGGCCGAGCAAGAAGAGAGCTCAGAGTGGCCTGCCTTGTGCAGCAGTTGTGGGGCACCCATCGGCAAAGGGGATGAGGAATGTCCTTCCTGCGGCGCGGACCTTTGCCCCGAATGCGGTCATGCTCTGGGGGAGGAGGAGGCGGTCTGTCCTTCCTGTGGGACCGAGTTCGTGTTCGCCTGTCCCCGGTGCGACCGCGAGATCCCCGTCGATGCTCCCGTTTGCCCTTACTGCGGGTACGTTTTTGAAGAGGAAGCGGACCGATCCCCGGCGCACCGCCAAGGATGAAAATCCCCGGCGGCTCGCACCGAGGACGGTGGCGACTCCGGTCGCCCCTTTCGGGCCTGGGGCCGGGCGTATTCGTGCATTCGCGTATTCGCGCCCGCTCCGTGGACGGCCCGTTTTGGCGGTTCCGGGGATTTGAACCGCAAAGGCGCAAAGGCCGCAAAGGAAAAAGTAAGGAAACCTTCGCGCCCTTTGCGTCTTGGCGGTTCCAAGATTTGGACCGCAAAGTGGCGACTCCGGCGGGCAGGCTTCTTGGGCCTGCGACCGACCGCCTACGCGGACGCCATCCGGCCCATGGCGCGAGTCTCCGGCTTGCGGTTCTCGCGCCCAATCGTGGGAGGCGGCGATTTTCAAGATGTCCGGTGATGTTTCTGTCAAGCCGGTGTTACTCCGCCCTGAACCCGATCCCGTGGCCGAGCACCCCGATTACATGCGGTGCCCTGCTTGCGGGACCGGTGTGGCATACAATGACGGTATCTGCTCTGCCTGTGGGCAGGTTTTCTGCCCCGGCTGCGGCGCAGCTCTAGATGACGACGAGGCGGAGGTCTGTCCCCACTGTGGGTTGGCGTTGACTTTCACCTGTCCGGGGTGTGGCTTTGCCGTTGCAGCCGGGGCGGGGATATGCCCCGAATGCGGTGTCCTCTTTGTGCGGCGGTGTCCTGCCTGTGGGATGCGTATTTTGGATGCACCCGAATCTTGCCCCCAATGCGGGCGGGCGATTGAGCTAGAACGGCGCGTTGCGGCGACCGTCTTTGCCTCCGAAGGGGGGATCGTTTTGCTCCGATGTCCCATCTGTCAGGAGCATTTCGTCAGTTTATTGGGGGCGTGTCCCTCTTGTGGTAGGCGGGTGTGCCCCCAGTGTTATTTGTTGCTCAAAGATGAGGAGATGGATTGCCCTTACTGCGGGTTCCATGCTGCCCGCCCTTGCCCGACGTGCCGAGCCGATGTGGGGTTGGGGATGGGTGAGTGCCCGTCCTGTGGGCAGGCCCTTTGCCCCGAATGTGGTGCGGCGGTGGGGGAAAACGATACCTTCTGCCCTGAATGCGGCCTGGAGCTGAGCCTGTATTGTCCCCGCTGCGGTTCGGAGCTGACGCCGGAGGCGGATCGCTGCCCTGAATGCGGTTTGCCGTTCGGCTACCATTGTCCTGCTTGCGGTGCAGAGGCCGATTTTTCCCAGGGGCGTTGTGCAGCCTGTGGGCAGGCCCTTTGCCCCGAATGCGGAGCGGTTGTGGGGGAGGAGGATGAGGTGTGCGCCGCCTGCGGGGTGGAGTTGGCCTTCTATTGCCCCCTCTGCGGTGCAGAGGTCGGGGCAGATGCAGAGGTTTGCCCCCGCTGCGGCGAACCTTTTGAGGAGTGAGCCGTGGGTGGGAACGGCAGATGCTTCCGCCCTAATCCAGTTCCAAAAGTAGGGCGGCCAGCAGGGCCGCTTTGCGCGGCAGAGAGGTCAGGTCCACCCACTCGGTTGTAGCGTGGGCGTCGTTTCCTTCAATGCCCATGCCGTCCAGGGTGGGGATGCCCAATGCCGCCGTAAAATTGCCGTCGGAACCACCGCCGCTGCCGGAGGCCCACAGGTTCAATCCCAACGGTGCGCCCAGCCGTCGCGCCCGTTCAAATAGGTCCCGCCCGGCGGGGGATTCTTCCCAGGGCGGGCGGTTGAGGCCGCCGGTGATGATGAGGGTCGCCTTGGGGTTGATCGGTTGCAGGTTGCGGATGGCCCGGACCATGCGCTCGCCTTCCTCGGCAGAGGTGACGCGCAAGTCTATCTCGGCCCAGGCGTTGGCCGGCCGGACGTTGACTTTGGAGCCACCTTGCACCACGCCGACGTTGACCGTCGTCCCCCGTTCGTAGTCGGTCATCGCCTCCAAGCGCAAGACTTGGCGGGCCAGTTCCTCCACTGCGCTGACGCCCCGCTCGTGGGCCGCGCCGGCATGGGATGCCAAGCCGTGGATCTCCATTTCAAAGCGGCCTACCCCCTTGCGCCATGTGACCAGTGCGCCGTCGCGGGAAGGCTCCAGAATGAGCGATGCCTTGCTGCGCCGGGCCTCTTCTTCAATGAAAGGGCGGGAGGTCAGGCTGCCGACTTCTTCATCGGAGTTGAAAAGAAAGACCAGGCGATGGGACGGTTGCAACCCCAGCTCCCGTAGGGCCTGGACGACATACAGGCCGATGACGAGTCCACCTTTCATGTCAAACACGCCGGGGCCGACGGCCCGTTTCCCATCGGCAGAGACCTGGAAGGGGCGGGTTTCGACCTCTCCCAACGGCCAAACGGTATCCATGTGCCCCAGGAGCAGAACCTGGTCCTCGCCGCTGCCCCATTCGACGCGCAAGTGGTCGGCAAAGGCGGTTTGGGGAAGCCGCCGGACCTGTGCTCCCTGGGCGGCAAAGGCTTCGGCCAGGTAGTCGCCGACGGCATTGACCGCTTCCCGCTCATTGCTCGGCGATTCCAGCATGACCAGGTCGGCCAGGGTCTGCACCATCTCCTCCCGGCGGGCGGCAAAGTAATCCAGCAATTGTGTCATTCTTCCACCTCCACAACCAAACCGTCGTAGGCCAGGCGAACACCCTGCGGCAGGCGGGGGGAGATTTCGTCATAATTGACGGTGTGGGAAAGGTGGGTGAGCAGGGCTTGCTTGGGGGCCACCTCTCGGATCAGCTCTTGGGCGGCCATGATGTCCATGATGGATCGTTTCCAGGTCTCGATGCCCTCGTAGTAGTGGGCTGCACCCAGGATCAGCAGGTCAAGGTCGGTCAGGGCTTGGCGGAGCTTGGCGGTAGGGCGCAACATGTCGGGGATGTAGGCAATGCGCAGCCGTTCCTGGCTCAGGAGGTAGCCGTAGGCCGTGCCGCCGATGCCGTGGTCCACCCGCAACGCCTGAATGTGCAGCTCCCACAGGTCCGCCTCCTCCGTGGGTTGGAAACGGATCACCCGTCGGTAGGTCTTGTCGGTCCACAAGAAGCCAAAGGTTTGCCGCACATCGTCCAGGACCGGGGCGGGGGCGTAAAGGGTGAAGGGATGTTGCAACTCCCGCTGGGAGCGGACCAATGCGCTGAGGCCCAGGAAGTGGGGGGTATGGGCATGGGTGAGCAGCAGGGCGTCAAAGTGACTCAGGTTTAGGCCGGTTGCCTGGAGCCGCAACTCCGGTGCGGCGTCAATGAGCACCAGACGTCGGGCATAGGATGGGCCGTAGCGCAGGGCCAACGACGCACTGGTGCGGTAGTTGCGGCTGCCGGGAGAGAGCACATTGCGGCAGACTTCGCAATCGCAACCGATGCGGGGCACGCCATGGGCATCCCCACTACCCAAGATGATGACCTCCATAGTTCCCTCCTAAAGAATCACACCCCCGTAGCCCGCACCATTACAGGCGGGCGGGTGTCCGTCCCCAACGTCGTGCAGGGTTGTAAGGTTCATGCGCCGGTGGGCAGGGTCAGGAAAAGGGTCTCTACCCCAAAGCGTTCGGCCAAGTGCTCGGCCAGGGCTTTGAGTCCTACCGTTTCGGTGGCATAGTGGCCGCCAAAGATGACGTTCAGCTCCAGCTCGCGGGCATGGTGGTAGTAGTTATGACCGACTTCGCCGGTGATGTAGACATCCACCCCTGCCTGGGCGGCCTGCTCCACCAAAGAAGCCCCTCCGCCGGAGATGATGCCCACCCGCCGCACCGTGTCCGGCCCGAACCGCCAAAGACCGGTGATCGGCTGGCCCAGCAGTTCTTCCACTTCCAACGCCAGGTCGTCCAGGGAGAGAGGTTGGGGCAGCCGTCCGGCAACGCCGATGGATTGCCCTTTGTACTCGCCGAAGGGCGTGATCTCTTCTAGGGCCAACCGGCGGGCCAGGGCCGCACTGTTGCCCACCGTTTTGTGGAGGTCCAGGGGCAAATGGGCAGCGTAGAGGGAGATGTTGGCATCCAACAGGGTTTTCAGGCGGCGGCGGTGGATGCCCGTCACCGGTAAAGGCTTGCTCCAGAAGAGGCCGTGGTGGACGATCAACATTTGGGCATGGGCGGCCCGGGCCTCGGCAAAGGCGGCCAGGCCGGCGTCTACGGCAAAGGCCAAGCGGTTCACCTCCTCGGCCCCTTCAACCTGTAGACCGTTGTTGGAATCGTCCTGAATAGTTTTGATCTGCAAATAGTCGTCCAGGTAGGAAACCAATTCGTCGCGTTTCATCCCATTCCTCCGTGACAGATGGTCATTTTCGGTCTCGCACCAGTAGGTAGTAGTTGCGCCGGGTCCCATCGGTGCGACGGCTGACATAGCCGCCGATGGTATAGCCTTGTGCGAAATAGTGTTCAAAGATCGTCCGCGTTTTAAGCCGCCAATCCAGGGCCAGTGCTATGTCCGCCCGGCGCAGGGCTTGCCATCGGGCCGGAACTTCAACGATCAAGAGCGGATCGGCCCTCGCCAGGTCGGGCGGGGCGCACCGGGGCATCCCTTTTTCATCCCAGGTGACGGAGTTGAGGGGTGGCCCGGCGCGGTCCGGCAGATCGGGCATGGGGCGGTCTCCTTTGAGGCGGGCCAGCACCTGCGGGCTGTGAAGTTGCCAATCTACCACAAACCGGTCGCTGGGCAAGCGGTCGTGGAGAGGGGTTTCGTGTTGGCCGTAAAAATCGCGCTCGTAACGGCGGACGATGCCGCCTAGCTTGGCGATGTTTAGGTAGGCGTTGGGCGGCTCTAGCGGGTCATAGGTCCAGACGACATGGTCCAACCCTTGTTCCAATGCCCAAGCCCGTTGTGCCCATTTGAGTCGTTCGCCGATCCCCCGGCCCTGGTGGGTGGGCAACACCCCCATCCGCTGGGAGAAAAGGTACAGGCCGCCCCCGGGTAGCAGTCCTCGGCCCAAGTAGCCGAAGACAAAGCCCACCATCTCCGGGCCGTCAAAGGCTCCCAACACCAAGCCCCCGTTGTGTTGCACGGAAGTCAGCTGGGTATAGGGAATGATCAGCAGGTCGGGGAACTGCCAGGCTGCCTTTTGGACCTGTTGGCAGGTGCGGAATTCGTCTAGCGTTTTCAACGGCTTGATGGTGATCGTATCGTCCATGGGGGTAGTATATCACCAATTGGCCGGGGGAACAAGCCCGCAGAACATTGGGTACCGGCGCGGGTGCATTTGCAGGGTTGTGCACCGCAGAGGCGTGGGATCCGCCGGGGGACGGTCGGTCTTGCATCGTTTCTTTCACGCCCCCGGCGTCGCTGATGATTTGTTTCTGGATGGTTTCTGTCTGTGCTTTCTGGATTTTTTCCGAACCAACGGCTTTGTATTTGGGGGGCGGAGGGGTTGGCCCCCCGCGTGGCGTGTGGTATACTTGCTCCAGCACGGCGACGACAGGAGGGACCGTGACCGAGGTAAAGCATTTGGAGGTGCCCACCGGCAAGCGATTCAACCTGATGCGTTATTTCGTCCTCGCCAGCCTGGTGACGGTGGTGGGTGTAGCGGTGCTTACCGCCTTCGCTTTCGGTACGTTGATGCGCCGGGCACTGATCCAGGAGGCCGAAAGGGATGCCGTCACCATCGCCAAGCTTATGGCCGCCGAGTTTGAGACCGAATTGGAGGCCATGAAAGAGGAGGGAATGGAGATCGTGTGGATGGACCCCCGGGTGCAAAACCGTCTTTCGGAGGCTTTTATCCGCTCCGGCGGGGCACTGGGGATCATCAAGATCAAAGCCTTTGATGAGCAGGGGCAGATCATTTACAGTACAGACCCTTCCCTAATCGGGAAGGTGGATTCCCACAATCCCGATCTCCAAGCTGCTCTGGACGGCCGGGTTTCGTCTATGCTGGTGCGGGCCGAGGAGGTGGCCGATCTAAGCGGCGAGGTGTTTGTGGTTGATGTGATAGAGACCTATGTGCCGGTAGCGGGGATGGACAGTGCTCTCCGCACCTTTGAGATCTACCAGGATGCTACGGGCATCCAGGAGCAAGTGCGTTCCGCCCAGTTGCTCGTCGTGGTCTTGGTGGGGGTGATCTCCCTCTTTCTGTTTGTGGTGTTGCTCTTGATCGTCCGCCGTGCGGACCAGATCATCACCCGCCAAACTACCGAGCTGGAGACGGCCTACGTTGAGCTGCGCCGTTTGGAGCAGCTCAAGGCCGATCTAACCCATATGATCGTGCACGACATGAAGAACCCGCTGACTTCTATCGGCGGTTATGCCGACCTCGTGGCCCGCGCCGGAACGTTGACTTCCACCCAGGAACGGTTCCTGGAGCGCATCCGACAGAACAGCCAACGTCTGTTGAGCATGATCAACAACATGTTGGACATCGGCAGGTTGGAAGAAGGCAAGCTGGAGCTGCACCGGGAAGTGGTGCCGGTGCACGAGATCGTGGACCCCCCTGTGGCCGAAATCGCCCCTTTGTTGGAGGAAGGGGGAAAGACGCTGCACCTGGATATACCTCCGGACCTGCCGCCGTTGTGGGTTGACCGTAATCTGCTGATCCGCGTGATGGGCAATCTCCTGAGCAATGCCGAAAAGCATACCGAGCAAGGGGGAAATGTGTGGATCACGGCTCGGTTGGGAGCCAAAGCCGATACCGTGGAGATCGGCGTCCGCGATGATGGAGAAGGCATACCGGCGGAGTATCATGACACCATTTTTGAGAAGTTCGGCCAAGCGGGTAGCCGTCGCCTGGGGCGCAAGACCGATACGGGGTTGGGCTTGGCTTTTTGCAAGTTGACCGTCGAGGCTCACGGGGGCACTATTGGCCTGGAAAGCGAGGTAGGTCGGGGAAGTACTTTTACCGTGACGCTGCCGGTTGCTACCGGGTAGAGCCTCCCGACTTTTTATCTTGTCGGTGCCCTTGCCCTACCCGACCTTTGCGGGATCTTGTACAGCACAGGGGACCGTCGTTTCCCCGCTAAAGGAGTACCCCTGGCAGGATTCGAACCTGCGACACATGGTTTAGGAAACCACTGCTCTATCCTCTGAGCTACAGGGGCGTGCGGCGCAAGTATAGCACAAAGCGGCCCGACGACCAAGTCGGGCCGTTTCGTTTGCAGCCGTGGGTATGGGCTATTTCTGTTCCAGGTGGCAGGTATCGTTCAGGCGGAACAGGCGTGGACCGAGGGGGTGGAACGCAATGATGCTAAGGGATGCGTTTTCCAGGATGAAAGGGGGGAAGCGGCGCGGCGGGATGCCCAGCAGGTGGGATAGGAGCACGCCCAGGCTGCCTCCGTGGGCAACGATCCCCACCACTTCGCCGTCCCGATGCCCGGCACGGATGTCGTCCAGGGCCGCGATCAGGCGGCGGTGAAACGACTCTTGGCCCTCTTCACCGGGGATGGAGGGCCAACCGGCGTCGGGGGACGAAACCGCTCCGGTTTGGCGGAGAACGGCTCCGATCTCATCCCAGGTGAGGCCGCTCCATTGGCCGTAATCGTACTCGCGCAGGCGGGCATCGTACACCACGGGGAGGCCCAGGCGGTCGGCCAAGATTTCGGCGGTCTCGGCTGCCCGGCTTAGATCGCTGCTGTAAAGGGTCGTTATCTCCCACTCTTCCCGTTCCAGGCGTCGGGCCAGGGCATGGGCTTGCTCCCGGCCCCGGTCGGAAAGGGGAGAGTCGACCTGGCCCTGCAATCGGTTCTCTATGTTGGCGACCGACTGGCCGTGGCGGATGAGCAAGAGTTTCATCGTGGGTTTACGGTGTGGGCCGAATGGGGCCGTGTTGGATGGTCTGCCCGTCGGTGCTCACGCTTTCCAGCAGGTAAAAGGACCGCCGGGGGTCGCCCTGTTCGTCGAGGAACTCGTAGCTTGCCCCTGTGGAGCTCCCCGGCGTCACCTTACTGGGGATGATTTGCGCGTTCAGAGGGGTCCAGGGGCCTTTTTCGCCGTTGCTGCGGTACAGGTTGAAGCCTCGGTTGTTGACCTCCGAAGTGGTTTCCCAACGGACCAGGATGCCTTTGTCTACCGCGCCGTCTTGCATTTGGATCTTTGCCTCAAAGACGGCGATGGAGACCTCTGCCGAGGCCGCTTTCCAGCTCACGTCCACTGCGGCCTGATCGCTGTAGGATACGGGTTTGATCGCCAGCAAGCGCGGTTTGGGGGCGTTCACCGGGTCTACGGTGGTGATGCCGGTTGTACCGGCCATGGATGCTGTGGCCGTGTGGGTTCCTTCGCCGTCGAAGCGCAGGAAGCTGCGTGCTTGACCTGCTGCGTCGGTCACGCCTTTGGCCGGGCTGAGGGTGCTGCCCGCCGTGGCGGCAAAGTTTACCACTTGGCCCGGAAAGGGACGACCTTGCTGGTCAAGCACTTGGGCCGTCAGGCCGGTTGCTTCTCCCGGCGATAGGAGGTCGGCGTCGGCGGTTAGGCTCAGCTCGGCGGGGATGGGGATGCACTGGCCCTGGGCGGCGTCGATGATGGCCAGGGCACGGCGGTAGACGGCCTCCTTGCCGCACCATGCATCCTCCTTCCACACCGGTTGGAAACCTTCGACATAGTGCCAGATGGCCGCCTGGATGGCTGCTCCCTCTTCGTATGTGCGCAGCCCCGTGCCGGGTGTATCGCGGCGAAAGTTGGTCATGATCCACTGAGCCTCACACAGGCCCTTCTCGGCTCCGGCGTGGAGGTTGGCCCGGTATGTCTCTCCCGTGCGGATGGTGTGGCGCAGGTCCGCGCTGTAGCCCTGGAACGATCTGTCTCCGATGCGGATGTTGAGGGTTCCGGCGGTGTAGCGGACGCCGCCGGGGTAGGCGGTATCGGTCCCCCAGATCGGGCAATAGCCGCCCCACAGCCCCTGGAATGTGACTTCTGCATTGCCGAGTCCGCCCGGCGTAGGTGTGCGGACCGTCGGAGCGGCGGAGACCATCTCTTCCTTGGGGAAGAGGTCGGGGGAAGGCTGGGTGATGACCCCGGCCCCGTGGATCATCTGCCCCGGCCAAGAATCCTCACACATCAGCCCTACGACCAGAAAAGCGACGGTCGCCGTGACCAGGGCGTTGATGAGGAGGGTTACGATCCATTTGTTCGCGCCTCTCATTTTCCCCTCCTTCTCCGTTCTCCGGATAGCACTCTTTGTACAGTCCACCGGTCGCCTTTGTTCCCGAAGGGGCTGTGACCGGAGGCGCACTATGCCCCAGAGCCGCAACGGTCTGGGGAGAGCGGGCTGTGGCGATGGAGGTTGCCTTTGTAGACCTATGATGCCGGGTGCGATCTTGGCCGCTATGGCTTTTAGGGCGTCCAGCGCAAAATGGGTTGGCGGGCAGCCCGTACCTCGTCCAGACGGCGGACGGGGGCCGTGTGCGGGGCCTCGTGCAGCAGATCGGGATTGGTCAGGGCCTCCTCGCGGATGCGGCGTAACGCCTCGGCGAAGGCGTCCAGGGTCTCTTTGCTCTCCGTCTCCGTCGGCTCGATCATCAACGCTTCGGGGACGATGAGGGGGAAGTAGTTGGTCGGCGGGTGGAAGCCGTAGTCAATGAGCCGCTTGGCGATGTCCAGGGCGTGGATGTCGGGTGCTTCGGGGATGATGCCTTTGGCGACGAATTCGTGCATGTGAGTCCGATCGTGGGAAATGGGCAGGATGTCTTGGATTCGGCTTTTGAGGTAGTTGGCGTTGAGGACGGCCATCTCGCTGACCTGACGCAGCCCTTCGGCCCCCATCATGCGGATATAGGTGTAGGCCCGCACCAGGACGCCAAAGTTGCCGTAGAAGCTCCTGACCCGCCCGATGCTCTTTTCCGGTGTGACCAGGTGGAAGCAAACGGCTCCTTCTTCGTCGTGGTCATGATGGTCATGGTCACAGCCGCAGTCGCATTCTTCTTCGGTGCAGCGGCACGGGGCGACGATGGGCGCGGGTAGGAAGGGGACCAGCTCGGCGGAGACGCCCACCGGCCCGGACCCCGGTCCGCCGCCGCCGTGGGGTGTGGAAAAGGTCTTGTGCAGGTTAAAGTGCATGACATCAATGCCCATGTCGCCGGGCCGGGCGATGCCCATGATGGCGTTGAGGTTGGCCCCATCGCCGTAGACCAATCCGCCGCAGCTGTGGATCAGCTCGGTGACCGCGAGCAGGTGCTCTTCAAAGAGGCCCAGGGTGTTGGGGTTGGTCAGCATCAGGCCGCAGACCGTTTCGTCGCAGGCCGAGCGCAAAGCCTCCAGGTCCACGTTGCCCCGCTCATCGGAAGGGATTTCAACGACCTGCAAGCCGCTCATGGCCGAGCTGGCCGGGTTGGTCCCGTGGGCACTGTCGGGCACGAGGATTTTGGTGCGCCCCGTGTCGCCCCGGTCCAGGTGGTAGGCCCGCATGATGAGGACTCCGGTCAGCTCGCCGTGGGCGCCGGCTGCCGGTTGGAGGCTCACCCCGGCAAAGCCGCCGATCTCTTTGAGCATCTCCTGCAGGTTGTACATGAGCATCAGGTTGCCCTGGACGGTGTGGGGGTCCTGGTAGGGGTGGGTCAGGGCAAAGCCGGGCAGCCGGGCGGCGGCTTCGTTGACTTTGGGGTTGTATTTCATGGTGCAGGAGCCGAGGGGATAGTAGCCCAGGTCCACCCCCCAGTTGAGATGGCTGAGGCGGACATAGTGGCGCATTAAGGTCAGCTCGTCCACTTCGGGCAAATCCACCTCATCGCGGAGCAGGTCCGCCGGGGGCAGCTCCGCTTCGGGTACGTCCAGGGCCGGCAGGCTGGCCGCCGTGCGGCCCGGTTTGCTTAGTTCATAGATCACCGGCTCTTGACCGGCGCAGCAGAGGCCAAAATTTTGGTTCATGGTTCTCTCCATACCATATTTCATCTTGCCAGATAACGGCTGATTTCCTCCAATACTTGATCCAGGGTGGGTGTTGTAGCCGGTTCTACGGAGCCGTCTTCTCGGTGAAGGTGATAGGGCGCGCCGGGCAATTGGGGATAGTGTGGAGCGTTATCCCACCGCCGGATCAGGCTGCCGTTTGAATCCTGCCAGTGGAAGCTATATTTGCGCAGGTGCACCTGGCCTTTGTCTTCATGTACGTATTCAAAAAACTCTAGCAATCCCCGATCCACCAGGGCTGCCCGCACTCTGATCTTTCCGTCTACGGAGGTGATCTCACGGCGGAGCACCTGAAACGCACGGACAACCGGGCTGAGAATCAGTTGCGCTTCCAATTCATCAAAGTGTCTGGAGATGGTGCAGCTCATCGGTGCTCGGGTTCTTGCTCAGAATTTGCAGGTAGCGATCCAGGTTTTGTACCATCTCCTGGGTTGCCGCCCACTCGATGAAATCCATCTCATCGCCCAGTTCTCCCCGCTCAAAGCGCGAATAGAACACTCGGCTGGGCATGGCATACCGCCGCTCGAAGGCTTCCAACTGCGCTTGTAGCCGGGCTTTTTGTTCTTGCAAGCGGGCTGTTTCCTGAGAGATCAGTTTTGCTAATGTCAGCTCCCATACCGGCGTATTGGTTGCATCACCGGTCAAGGCGACATATTCTTCTAGTTGCCGCAGTGTGTTCAGGACTGCCGACACCGTACCCCCCTTTCACTCCGCCCTCAACACCGTCGCTGCCTCGGCCAGGGCGTCCACCAGGGCGTCAATCTCCCGGCGGGGGATCACCTCGGTCACGCAGAGCAGCATGTGATTTTCCAGGTGGGCGTAATCCCGCCCCAGGTCATAGCCGCCGATGATGCCCCATTCCCCCAGCAAAAAGTCGTTGATCTCCCGGACCGGAGCCGGGCAGCGGACGACGAATTCCTTGAAGAAGGGCTTTTTGTTGACGACCTGATAGCCTTCCAGGGCATCGATGCGACCGGCGGCATAGTGGGCTTTGTGATAGCACAGTTCGGCCAGGGTGCGCAGCCCCCGTTTGCCCAGGGCGGCCAGGTGGACGGCGGTGGCCAGGGCGCACAGGGCCTCGTTGGTGCAGATGTTGGAGGTGGCCCTTTCGCGGCGGATGTGCTGCTCGCGGGTGGAAAGGGTTAGCACGAAACCCCGCTTGCCCTCGGCATCTACCGTCTGGCCGACGAGGCGCCCCGCCGACTTGCGGACGTGCTTTTGGCGGCAGGCAAAGATGCCCAGGTACGGCCCGCCAAAGTTCAGGCCGTTGCCCAGGGCTTGCCCTTCGCCTACGACGATGTCGGCTCCGTATTCGCCCGGCGGCTTGAGCAGCCCTAGGCTGACCGGATCGGCGACGACGACCAGCATTGCCCCGACGGCATGGACCCGGTCGGCCACCCCTCGCAGGTCCTCGATCTCGCCGAAAAAGTTGGGGTTCTGGACGATGAGACAGGCGGTGTTCTTGTCCAGCAGGGCCAGCAGGTCGTCCAGGTCGGCGGTCGGATCCTCGTCGCCCACGATCTCCAAACCCATCCCCTGGGTGTAGGTGCGGACCACAGCCCGGTATTCGGGGTGGACCGCCGGGGAGAGGATCACCCGTTTGCGTCGCCCCCGCGCCACGTTCAGGGCCATGATGACCGCTTCGGCGGTGGAGGTCGCGCCGTCATAGTGGGATGCGTTGGCGACCTCCATGCCGGTCAGGGCGCAGATCATGCTCTGGTATTCAAAGATGCTCTGCAAAGTCCCCTGGCTGATCTCCGGCTGGTAGGGGGTGTAGGCCGTGTAGAATTCGGAGCGGCTGATCACTTGGTCCACGATGCGGGGGATGTAATGATGATAGGCCCCGGCCCCCAGGAAGGATGGAAAATGGCCGACATCCAGGTTTTCCTCGCTGAGGGCCTGGAGTTCGGCCATGATCTCCATTTCGGACAGCGGTTCCGGCAGTTCCAGTTTGGGGAAGCGATAGTCTGCCGGCACGTCGTGGAACAGGTCTTCGATCCGCTCCACGCCGATGGCGGCCAGCATCTCCGCCTTGTCCGCGTCTGTGTGCGGGATGTAGCTCATGGGGTGTCTCCTTACGCTACTCTAGGCTTTCGACAAAAGCTTGGTACGCTTCGGCGTCCATCAGATCGTCCAATTCGGTGGCGTCGGCGATGGCGATGCGCACCAGCCAGGCCGCACCGAAGGGGTCTTGGTTGACCAGTTCGGGCGAATCCTCCAATTCTTCGTTGATCTCCAAGATCTCACCGCCGACCGGCATGTAAACATCGGACGCGGCCTTGACCGATTCGACGGTGGCAAAGATGTCACCTTGCTCGAAGGTGTCTCCCACTTCGGGCAGTTCCACATAGACTACGTCGGAGAGCTGATCCTGGGCGTAGTCGGTGATGCCGACGATGCCCTCACCGTCTTCAACGCGGATCCATTCATGTTCTTCGCTGTACTTGGCTTTCGGATCGATCTTCATGTTCCTCTTCGAACCTCCTTTGCTGAGTTCCGGCTCTATTGTAGCACCAAACAGGGCGGCTGACAAACTGGGAGGGGTGGCTTCACAAGATGCAGCATTCGCGCATGGAGCGGGCGGCCAATCCTAGCTCGGCGGCCAATCTCCGGGCCGGGCGCGAAGGGCTGACGATGACGTTGATTCCGGCCCGCACGGCCAGGGGGTCCAATTCATCCCGGTAGCGGCCTTTGGGTCTCATGCAGCCCAGGTACAGAGGGGCATCGGGGAAGCGGAGCCGGGCCTCGGCCAGCAGGTCGGCGACAACGGCAGGCGAGGGTGGCCGTCGGTCGGCGTAGCGGGTGCCGGGTGTAGGGATCAGGACCAGGAGCACCAGGCCGTCTATGCCCAGCTCCTGCAGGATGTCAAAGGCGGGCAGTTCGTGGCCCAATTCGCCCCCCCGCAGCCCGATGGTCACGTGGGGCAGCGTCCGGGCGTAGCGTCGCAGCAGGCGATATGTTGCCACGTAATCGTCTACGGTGCGGTCTGTGCCGTATACTTGGCGGATCGTTTCGTTGTCTCCCACAAAGTCAAAGGAGATCACATCCACCAACGGCGCGATCTCTTTCAGCTCGGCCTCGGATACGAAACCTACATGCCAGTTCATCACCCGGCCCTGCCGCCAAGCCCGCACCCGGTCCAGGTGGGCCGTCACCGGCACGCGCCCCGTAGGGTCACAGCCGCCGGAGATAAGGCAGCTGGTGGAAGAATCCGGCTCTGCTGCGACGATGGGCTTCATGCCGCCCAGATAGTGCCCGCCGCAATGGGCGCAGTTCAGGGCGCAGTAGGAGCCGGTCAGGCTCAGCACCGCCGTGTCCAGTGGGTAGGACCAGACGATCTCATCGGCAAAGTGGGCGCGACGCACTTGCCACGCCCGGTCCAGTTTGTCATCTAGGGTCAAGTCCCTTTCCTCGGAGATAAACTCCCAACTTCTCTTCGCCTTCGCGGTTCAAATTTCCGGAACCGCCAAAGCGGGCCGTCCACGAAGCGGGCGCGAATACACGAATGCACGAATACGCCCGGCCCGGTGGCAATCACGGTTGGAACCGCCAAGACGCCAAGAACGCGAAGGCTTTCTTTTTCTTCTTTCCTTTGCGTCCTTTGCGCCTTCGCGGTTCAAATTTTGGAACCGCCAAGACGCGAAGGGCGCGAAGGTTTTTTTCTTTTTCTTCCTTTCTTTGCGTCCTTTGCGCCTTTGCGGTTTAATTCCGGGAACCGCTTACATTGCCGAAAGAGGCGAGCCGGGGGTTTGCGCCGCTACGGCGCCACCCCCCACAGCCGCACCGTGCCATCCCCCGACCCCGAGGCCAGCAGCGAGCCGTCAGAGGAAAAGGCCACGCTGGACACCCAATCGGTGTGCCCTTTCAGGGTGCGCAACAGTTCCCCGTCCTCCACCCGCCGCAATCGCACGGTATCATCCGCTCCCCCCGATGCCAGCAGCGAGCCGCCGGGGGAAAAGGCCACGCTGGACACCCAATCGGTGTGCCCTGCCAGGGTGCGGAGCAGGCGCCCATCCTCCACCCGCCACAGCCGTACGGTGCCGTCATACGATCCAGAGGCCAGCAGCGAGCCGTCGGGGGAAAAGGCCACGCTGTTCACCGACGACCAGGTGTGCCCCTCCAGGGTGCGGAGCAGGCTCCCATCCTCCACCCGCCACAGCCGCACGGTGTTATCCCCCGACCCCGAAGCCAGCAGCGAGCCGTCGGGGGAAAAGGCCACGCTGTTCACCGAACCGATGTGCCCTTCCAGGGTGCGGAGCAGGCTCCCATCCTCCACCCGCCACAGCCGCACCGTGCCATCCCCCGACCCCGAAGCCAGCAGCGAGCCGTCGGGGGAAAAGGCCACGCTATACACCCTATCGGTGTGCCCTTCCAGGGTGCGGAGCAGGCTCCCATCCTCCACCCGCCACAGCCGCACAGTATCGTCATAATACGCCCCAGAGGCCAGCAGCGAGCCG
>Ga0256914_1000669_pt1 | contig 33320 bp, 29 predicted proteins | sample HulkmetaG_FD_191571 | JGI IMG/M metagenome (GOLD analysis project Ga0256914, IMG submission 191571) | Hydrothermal chimney microbial communities from Main Endeavour vent field at the Juan de Fuca Ridge, Pacific Ocean - Hulk | ecosystem: Environmental > Aquatic > Marine > Hydrothermal vents ... | reverse complement strand
GGGCAGTGTGTGCTGGACGGCAGTGGTGCGCGGGTGTGCGTGGAGGGCCCGGTGTTCAACCGGGAAGCGCTGGCGCAGGTAACGGAACTGGGCCTGCCGCATCGGGATGCTTCCGGGCGGAGGAAATGAAAAATCGAAAAAATCGGTGGAGAAAACTTTTCTGAAAAGCCGCTGCCCGGGCAGTTGAAAAATTCCGTTTTCCGGCCTAAATTGAACCTTTCGTTGGGTGAGTGGTTAAAGCGAAGAAAATATTTTTGCAATCGGGACAGTAAGGTTTTTAAACGAAGAAAGGAAGTGTGTGTTAAAGCGATTTAAAGAAGGGTTGAAGAAGACCAGAGAGAACGTGTTCGGTAAAATCGGGAATGTTCTGAGCCGACACAACAAAATAGATGACGATTTGCTGGAAGAATTGGAAGAAATTTTAATCACCGGCGATGTGGGCGTGGATACTACGATGGAAATTATCGAGCATTTGCGGCAACGGGTACGCAAAGAAAAATTTGAAACGCCGGAAGAATTGAATGCGATTTTGAAGGATGAAATCGCCAAACAATTAGAATTTCCTCAGGAAGAACCAAACGAGCGCCCCAAACCATTTGTTGTTTTGGTGGTCGGGGTGAATGGCACGGGGAAAACCACTTCCATCGCCAAACTGGCCTACCATTACCAGCAGCAAGGCAAAAAAGTTTTGCTGGCCGCAGCCGATACATTCCGCGCAGCAGCCATTGAGCAATTAGACATTTGGGCAAAAAGATTGGGTTGCGACATCATCAAGCATCAACCCAATGCCGATCCCGCAGCCGTGGTATTCGATGCCCTGAGTGCGGCCAAAGCGCGCGGTGTCGATTATGTGATTATCGATACGGCGGGACGTTTGCACACCAAGGTGAACCTCATGGCCGAACTGGAAAAGATTTACAAAGTTATTCGCAAGCAAATTCCCGATGCCCCGCACGAAGTAATTCTTGTGCTGGATGCCGGCAATGGCCAGAATGCTATTAGTCAGGCCCGGGAATTTGTGAAAACCGCCAATGTAAATTCCATTTTTTTGACCAAATTGGATGGTACGGCAAAGGGTGGTGTGGTGCTTTCCATTAAACGCCAGTTGGGCATCCCGGTAAAATACATTGGGCTGGGCGAAAAAATGACCGATTTTGAGTTGTTTAATCCCACCGAATTTGTAGAAGGATTGTTTGCCAAAGAATGAAAAAAGTTCACGTTGTTACATTAGGCTGCCCGAAGAATCTGGTGGATTCCGAAAATTTAATGGGCCTTTTGCAGGTAAATCACTTCCGCCTTTCTCAGGACCCGCAAGATTCGGATGTGCTGATCATTAATACTTGCGGATTTATTGAGGAAGCCAAAGAAGAGTCCATCCAAACCATTCTGGAAGCCCTTGAATTGAAGAAGAAAGATCCGGCCAAAAAGGTTTTTGTGGCCGGATGTTTGACTCAACGCTACCGCAGGGAAATCGAGCGCGAGATTCCCGAAGTCGATGCCATCTTCGGAACCGAAGAGTACGCACAAATTTTAAAAGCGCTTGGCAAAGGGCATGCGGCACTCGACAACCTGCATCGCAGTCGGTTGGTCAGTACGCCGCGCCACTACGCCTATTTGAAAATTTCGGAGGGATGCAACCATACCTGTGGTTTTTGTGCCATCCCGGCTATTCGCGGCAGGCACCGCAGTCGTCCCATTGAAGTTTTGGTGGAAGAAGCTCAACGTCTGGCGGAAAATGGCACCAAAGAATTACTGATTGTTTCGCAAGACACCTCTTATTACGGAAAAGATTTGTACGGCAAACAGGCAATCGTCGATCTTTTGCAAAAACTGGAAGACATTCCCGGTTTGCGCTGGATTCGCCCTTTGTACTGGTATCCGACCAATTTCCCGTTTGAAGTTCTGGAAATGATGCAAACCAGCCGGAAGTTGGTCCATTATCTGGATTTGCCCATTCAACACATTTCCGAACGCATGTTGCGCCTGATGCGCCGCGGGGACACCCGCCGTTCCATTATTGCGCTTCTGGAAACTGCGCGTAAAATGGTGCCCGATATTACGTTGCGTACCACGGTTATTGTGGGCCATCCCGGAGAAACCGACGAAGATTTTGATGAACTGATGCGCTTTGCCGAAGAGATGAAATTCGATCGTCTGGGGTCATTTGTCTATTCCGATGAAGACGGAACTGCCTCGTTCGAGCTGCCCGGTAAAGTGGAACGACATTTGGCAGAAGAACGTCAGCGTTTGCTCATGGAAATGCAAAGCGAAATTTCGCTGGAAAAGAACCAAATGTTTCTCGGACAGGAACTTGACGTTTTGATGGATGAATTCGATGCGGGACAAAATATCTATTCGGGACGCACTTACCGGGATGCACCGGAGATTGACAATGAAGTCATTATTCCCGGGGGAAAAACGCAAGGGAAGTACGTCGGTACCTTCCAAAAGGTAGAAATTGTCGATGCCACCGAATACGAGTTGTACGGGCAGTTTGCTTCCCGTTCGTCGTAATCGCCGGCTATCCAAAAAAATTTGCATTCGGTAAAATTTATTGTAAAGTATAATTATACGAACAAACAACACTTTTTTAAGTTAAAATAAAAAAACCTGAGTTTGAATGATGCGCAAAGTAAAAACGTTTTTTCTCCTTTTAATCGTGTTTTCGTTTGTCCGGTTTGCTTCTGCTCAGTATCTGGAAGTGTCACGCCAGAGTGGGGTGGGATTGCCGTTTTTTGAAATGGTTACGCAGGATCGTTTTGAACCCGATTTGCAGCACCATCGTCTCGTAATTTGGGCTCATTTTTTGTATGACGATCTTACCTTTATTAAAAGCGATACGGCCGGATTTAATGCGGAGTTCGAAATTTTATTTGCCGTGTACGACAAAAATGACAATGTGGTGGATAGCCACGTGATTAATAGAAAAATTAATGTGGCGGATTTCAATGAGACAAATAGCCGGCAAAAATCGGTTTTGATTAGGGATGCTTTTGTTCTGAAACCGGGAGAATACACGCTGCTTGCCAAATCTACGGATCTGGTGACGAATAATTCAGCCAAACGAAAAGTAAAATTTAAATTGGAAGATTTGAACAAAAAAGCCGTTGCAGTAGGAAATGTGCTTTTTTTGCAGGAAGCAAGTTTCGATTCTGCAGGCAATTTACTTCATTTTATTCCTACCTTCGGCAATAATTTCGAAGTCAAAAAGGGCAATTTTTTTCTGTATTTTTATGCTTTTGTGCGCGATACGGCAAAAGCGGCAAAAGTTCGTTATTTGTTTAAAGGGGAGCGGCGCCGCAGAAATAGCCCCGTGCTGGAAATCGACAGTACAATTGTCATCCAACCGACGCACCACGTTTTTTCCCGGGTCTTTAAACTCGATCGCTCAAAGCTAAAGCACAACAAGTATCACCTTACCATCGAAGTAGAATCGGGAAGGGCTAAAGCAAAAACCGAGACAACGTTTTCTTTCTTCTGGTCTTCGGTTCCCAGTACAAGCGAAGACATCAACCTGGCTTTGCAGGAGATGATGTACATTTTGAATCCCGATACCTTGAAAAAATATTTAAAGGCTCCCTTAAAAGAGAAGCAGGCATTTTTTAAGCGATTCTGGAAAGAACGTGACCCGGATCCTACAACGGCCAAAAACGAATTAAAAGATGAATATTTTCGCCGGGTAAATTACGCCAATCAGCATTTTTCGACCATGACCCTCGATGGCTGGCAAACCGACCGCGGGCGCATTCTCATTAAGTTTGGTTTTCCCGATGATATTGAACGCCATCCCTTCGAAATTGATAGTCCGCCCTACGAAGTTTGGCAATATTATTCTTTGCGCAAAACCTTTTTGTTCATCGATTACACCGGATTCGGCGATTATCGCCTGGATCCCCGGTACATGGACATGGAATATGAGTAGAGAATTTTCGGGTACTCGGGAAGCGCCCGAAAACATGGCACAGCGCCTCGCCGGAACGTCTCATTTCTGTTTCAAATATTCTTTCAGGAAAAAGTGCTGTAATGCTAAAACCGTTTTGCCATCTTCAATTTTATTGTTCAAAAGCTTTTGCAGGGCCTCCCGGCGCGACCATTCCACTAATTGAATGTCCTCATGCTCTGCGTCCAGCCCGCCGCCGGCGAACTTACGATCATCGGAATTGCAGTAGCCGATAAAGAGGTGAATACGTTCGGTCGTAATACCGGGACTGACGAAAATGGTGCCGATCGGTTCGAAATGTTCGATTGCGTACCCGGCTTCTTCGATGCATTCGCGCCGTGCACACTCCACGGGCGATTCGCCCTCTTTGTCCAACACACCGGCCACAATTTCTTCGATCCAGCCGTCCCGGCCTGCCTCGTAAACTGCAAAGCGGAACTGGCGGATTAAGACAAACGAATCTTTGTCCTTAAGATAAATGAGTACGGCGACGGCTTCTCCCCGCTCCAAATTTAAACGACGTACGGGAACGCTCCATGAACCGTCAAATTTTTCGAACTGCAATTCGGCGGCATCTACCTTAAAAAAATCATTGAGTAGCCGCTCTTTCTTCAATAGTTTTACGCGCATGGTACCTCCTGACAAAAACAAAATATACGGAAAATCCGGAACAATTTAAACGCTTGTCCCGTGGGAATAATTTTTTGCTTTGGTGAAAATTACTTAAATTACCCAACTAAACGAATTGAAAAGGATGAAACTATGGAAAAACTCTTCTGGGTTGAAGAATTTAAAGTAAGGGCCTACGAAATCGGGCCGAATGGGCAGGCAAGCATGCAAACAGTTTTCAATTATTTACAGGAAGCGGCTTCCAATCATGCGGCAGCCTTCAAGGCGGACAAGCAAAATCTCGAGCATTTGAATTTAACCTGGGTGCTCTCCCGGGTGCATGTGCAAATGGAGCGCTTCCCCTTTTGGCACCAGGTGGTTCGCGTGGAAACCTGGCCGTCCAAAAAGGAGTTGTATTACGGCCTGCGGGATTTTTTGATTTTGGACGAAAAGCGGCAAGTATTGGGGCGTGCCACCACCTCGTGGATGATGATCGATTTTAGCAAGCGCCGTCCGGTAAAACTGCCGGACTTTCTGAATTCAATTGAAAACAAAGAAAAGGGGCGTGCTCTGGATGATCCCTTTGACCGGCTTCCGGTGCTGAAAACGGTGGAAAACGAACGAAAATTTATTGTGCGCTACAGCGATCTGGATGTGAACAATCACGTCAATAGCGGGCACTACATTACCTGGGCTCTGGAAGCACTCCCTGTGGCAATCCGGGAAAAATATCAGGTAAAAGACATTCAGATTAATTACCGGGCTGAGGCAGTGTACGGCGATCGCGTTTTGTCGCAAATCGAAGCCTTCAGGAAGAAAGATGGTTTTGAGGTGCTGCACCGTTTGCTTCGGGAAAAAGATGGCAAGGAATTATGCCGCGCCGTGAGCCAATGGACGGCACTTCAAAGTTGATTTAATGCTAAAAAGAAAGTAAATTACTTTACTCGATGCGAGGATGGCGGAATTGGCAGACGCGCCAGACTTAGGATCTGGTGCCCGCAAGGGCGTGGGGGTTCAAGTCCCCCTTCTCGCACTTTTTGCCTCTTTACTTCCTTATTATTTGTTTCTAAAACAGCTTTCCGGCCATTGCCTAAAAACGGTGCATCACTCACGTTCCGGAGATGTTTGTGCTTTATTGCCAGGCGCAATAAAGCGGGAGTGAATTAGACGTACGGTTTCGTCGATGTCCGCCTCGTCAATAATGAACATCAGGCTGATTTGTTTGCTGAATTGGGAAATTAGCTCGATTTTGATGCCATGCTCATGCAGCAGGCGGATAATTTGCCAGCTCAGTTCGGGATTTCCCTTCATGCGTTCGCCAACCACACTCACCACCACCTTGTGCGGTTCCAGCAAAACCGTGCCAAAAGGTTTTAACTCTTCCACAAAAGCATCGGAAGTGCTATTATTTTGAATGGTTACCGAAAGTTTGGTGGCTGCCTTGTTTACGGCGTACACTTTTTTCCCGTGCCGGGTGAGGATCTCGAAAATGGCTTCGATTAATTTGGGAGAGAGCAACAGCTTGGACGATTCGATCGTGACCAACGTGATATTTTCTTTGTAGGCAATGGAACGAATGGCCCGCTGATCTTTATTGGAATAATCGGCCACAATCAAGGTGCCCTGCTCCTGCGGATAATGCGAATTGAGCACGCGGACGGGAATGCCGTGACTAACCGCCGGTTGAATGGTTGCCGGATGCAATACGCGCGCTCCAAAGTAGGCCAGTTCACAAGCCTCGTCAAAGGTCATAAACGACAAAGGCCGGGCATCTTTAATGATGGTGGGATCGGCGCTCAAAATGCCGTCCACATCCGACCAAATTTGAATTTCTTCCGCTTGTAAGGCCGCACCCAAAATCGATGCCGTGTAATCAGAGCCATCTCTGCCCAGTGTGGCCGGCGCGCCGTTTTTGGTAGTTGCCAAAAAACCCTGAGTAATTACGATTTGGCCTTTTTGAAGCGGAGGAAGAAGATGTAAACGCGAAAGTTTGGCAATGGCCTCCATATCGGGTTCGATTTCGCCGTGAACCAGATCGATTCTCATGACAGGACGCACGTCCACACATACGCTGGAAATCTGCAGCGCATGCAGATAAGCGTCGAAAATGTGCGTGGAAAGCAATTCCCCCAGTCCAATTAAACTGCTGTACACTTCGGGACTGTGTACCTTAATGGAATGCACCACATGCAGAAATGTGTGCAATTTCTGAAATTCCGCTTCAAGGTAGCGTAAAATTTTTTCGCGTACCGCCCCTTGCGGAATGAGCGCCTGTACCATTTCATTGTGACGTTCCCGAAGTTGCCGTGCGATGGCAATAGCCCCCGTTAAATCCTGCTCCAGTGCCCGGGTGTGGGCGGAAATGAGCGCATCGGTTACGCCGCCCAGCGCCGAAAGCACCACCAATGGCTTTTGCGCCTTCCGTTCTTGTACGATGGATGCCACGCGACGCATGGCCGGAACATCTTTGATGGAGCTGCCTCCGAATTTCATCACAATCATTTGCCAAATCCTTTTTGCAAAGTTTGTAAAAAATTACCGACTTTTTCATTGAGTTGATCGTATTCGATCAAAAACGCGTCGTGCCCGTTGGATGAGTGAATCTCTTCGTAACGCGCATTGGGAATGTGACGCGCAATTTCTTTCTGTTCGGCCGCCGGGTACAGAATATCGCTATCGATTCCCAAACACAACGCCGGGGCCTTAATTTGCGCCAAAGCGTTTTCCGTACCGCCTCTGTTTCGCCCCACGTCGTGGGCATCCATTGCCCGGGTAAGCGTGATGAGTGTATTGGCATCGAAACGTCGCACCAGTTTCTCTCCCTGATACGAAAGGTAGCTTTCTACCTGAAAACGTTTGTCATCTTCGGACGGCTGAACTTTCCGTCCAAAGCGTTGCTGGAAAGAGATGTCGGTGCGGTACGAAATCATACCGATTTGCCGCGCCAGCGAGAGCCCCTGCGCTGGCTGTGCCGTGTAAAATCCATTATTCCATTGGGGATCGTTCATCACCGCTTGCCGCGCCAGATGGTCAAATCCGATGGCCCAGGCCGAATGCCGGGCTGCCGTGGCGATGGGAATGAGCGATTGTACCATCCCGGGGAATAGCAGCGCCCATTCAAGTACCTGCATGCCTCCCAGAGAACCACCGATAATCGTGACCAATTGCCGAACGCCCAGAGCATCGAGAAGAGCCTTTTGTACTTTTACCATGTCGCGTACGGAAACCTGGGGGAATTTCGGACCGTAGGGTTTTCCCGTTTCTGGATCGGGTGCGGTCGGGCCGGTACTTCCGTAACAACTGCCTAAAATGTTGCTGGAAATCACGAAATATCGTTCGGTATCCAGCGCCTTTCCCGGGCCAATTAAACCATCCCACCAACCGGGCTGCCCGGGTTTTTTAGCGGCGTACAGAGGAATTTTTTGCAGAAGCGCAGCATCGATTTCCGTTATTCCGGCCGCGTGGGCATCGCCGGTTAAGGCGTGGCAAACCAAAATTGCATTGCTTCCGTCGGCCTGTAACCGACCATACGTTTCGTAAGCCACCTGAACATGCGATAGCCGCTGTCCGTTTTCCAGTTCAAACGGCTTGTGCGCGTTAAACAGTTCCAATATTTGTGTTCGGCTTTGTAGCATAATTTCCCTTTGTCGTTATTCCGGTAATGTACGCCTTACTTTACCTTTTTTAATGCCTGATCAAAATCTTCTTTAATGTCCTCAATGTGCTCCAATCCGACGGAAACACGAATCATATCGGGCAATACGCCTGCGGCAATTTGTTCTTCTTCTGTTAGTTGCTGGTGTGTGGTGGATGCCGGATGAATGACCAGCGTTTTTGCATCGCCCACATTTGCCAGCAAACTGGCCAAACGCACGTTGTTCACAAAGGCTTTTCCGGCCTGAACCCCTCCTTTTACGCCAAAGGCCAGCATAGAGCCAAACAGCCCCGGACGCAGGTATTGTTTGGCCCGTGCATGAGAAGGATGCGATTCAAGTCCGGGATACCAGACCCAGGCTACTTTCGGATGCGTTTCCAGCCATTGCGCCAGAGCAAAGGCATTCTGGCAGTGGCGTTCGACCCGCAACGAAAGCGTTTCCAAACCCTGCAAAAGTAAAAAGGCATTGAACGGACTCAGGGCCGGGCCAAAATCGCGCAAGGCCTCCACCCGGGCACGCAAAATAAAGGCAATGTTGCCCGTGGGGCTGTTCGCACCGAACTGTTGCCAGAACCTCAAACCGTGGTAGCCCGGATTGGGCTCGGTAAAAATGGGAAAGTTGCCATTGCCCCAATTGAATTTTCCGCTGTCTACAATAATACCACCGATGGAAGTGCCATGTCCCCCGATCCATTTTGTGGCCGAGGCGGTGACGATATCGGCGCCCCATTCAATCGGGCGCACCAGGTAGCCACCGGCACCAAAGGTGTTATCCACAATCAACGGGATGTTGTGGGCACGGGCCAGTTGAGCCAGCGCCTTAAAATCCGGGATATTCAGGCGTGGGTTGCTAATGCTTTCGATGTACAAAGCTTTGGTCTTGTCGTCAATGAAGCGCTCGAAAGTTTCGGGACGGTCATCGGGACAAAAGCGCACATCAATTCCCAGACGTGGCAGCGCTACCTTGAATTGGTTAAACGTGCCGCCGTAAAGGTTGCTGGTCGAAACGATATTTTCCCCGGCCTGTGCAATGGTGGCAATGGCTAAAAATTGGGCGGCCATGCCCGAAGCCGTAGCCAGGGCGGCAATGCCGCCTTCCAGGGCTGCCATACGTTGTTCGAATACGTCGGTTGTCGGGTTTTGAATGCGGGTGTAGATGTTACCGAATTCTTTCAGGTCGAACAGCGCAGCCGCATGGTCGGCATTGTCAAACAAAAACGAAGTGCTCTGATAAATGGGAACGGCGCGAGCGCGGGTTTCACGATCCGGTTTTTGTCCGGCGTGCAGTTGCAGCGTTTCGAACCGATATTTTTGCTGATTGTTCATGGCAACCTCCCGGTAAAGGGTTTAGGTAAGCCGGGCAAACACAAATGCTTGCCAGCACTTACCAGTTTCGTCTGGGCACAAAAAAAGCCTCTTCGGGTGTAAGATCCTGAAGAGGCTTCAATAAGAAATTTATTGAACCCACTCCTTATCTTTCCCCGAGTTCAGGGGCAGGAATTAGCACCTTTTCTCACCGCAGTGAGAATGGTTGCTAAGGCTTCACAGGGCCTGTTCCCTCCACCTTTCTTGATAAGAAGCGATTTTGTTTTTTGCCTTACATGGTTATTCTCCGTGTCATTTTAGCGATGGAATATAGGCGCAATTCCATCATGAGTCAAATAAAAATGCAAGAATATTCAAAAAGATTCAAATTAAACCCTTGGCCACCATGAGTTCGGCGTTCAAAATGGCGCCGCCCGCTGCACCGCGAATGGTATTGTGCGAAAGAACGGTAAACTTGAAATCCAGAATGGCACAGGAACGCAAACGTCCCACACTCACTGCCATCCCTTTTTCCAGATCGCGCTGCAAACGCGGCTGCGGCAGATGGGGCTGCTCGAAATAGTGAATGGGAAATTTGGGCGCCATCGGCAGGGCCCATTCCTGAGGCAAAGCCTTGAATGTGCGCCAGGCCTCGATAATTTCGGTGGCGTTTGCTTTTGTTTTTAGCCCGACCGAAACACTCTCCAGATGCCCTTCCAGCACCGGAACACGGTTGCAACTGGCGCTGATGACCAATGGCAATTCTTCGAAGGCCTGTCCGTTCCAGAAGCCCAAAAGTTTGCGCGGCTCGCTTTCCATTTTTTCTTCTTCGCCGCCAATGTAAGGGATCACGTTGTCCAGGGCATCCAGGGAGGAAACGCCGGGATAACCCGCTCCGGAAAGCGCCTGCATGGTCACCACGTGCACCTTTTCCAGCCCGAAAGCGTCAGCCAGCGGTTTTAGGGCCAGCACCAAACCGGTGGTGGAACAATTGGGATTGGTCACGATATGTCCGCCGTTGAATGGCTGGACACTCAGGGCTTGCAGGTGGTCGGGGTTCACTTCGGGAATAAGCAAAGGCACCTGGGGATGAAAGCGGTGGTTTCTGGCGTTGGAGATTACCGTGTAACCGGCACGGGCAAAGCTTTGTTCGATTTCTTCGGCCACCTGCGCATCCAGCGCGGAAAAAACGACAGGCACGTCCAGATCCGGGCGGGTTGCACGGATGGGCATTTGGGCGATGTTCGGGGGGAGAGGGGTACTCTGAATCCAGTTTACCACCTCACCGTACAATTTGCCCTGCGAGCGTTCCGAAGCGGCCAAAGCCGCAATGCGGAACCAGGGATGGTCGGCCAGCAACTGAACAAATTTTTGCCCTACGCTGCCGGTTGCACCTAAAATTCCCACGGGAATTTTTTCTTTGGGTTTAAATGATGTTGCCATAATTGCACCGTCGTGTTTGTTTATAATGGCGCGAATATACGAAAAATATGAATAAAAATACATTTTTTTAGATTTGAAACTCCCGCCAAAAAATTTCGTAAATTAGACGTTTAAACGGATTAGCCAAAAAAGGAGGTTGTATGAAGCGTTTTTTATTTACGGTGCTGAGTATTTTGCTCGGTTTGCAATTCGTTTTTGCCGATGAAGGCATGTGGCTTTTGGATCAATTGAAAATTTTGCATTTGGATGAAAAAGGTCTGCAACTAAAGCCGGAAGATATTTACACGCCGGGCAAAGTGGGCCTGGCCGGTGCGGTGGTGAATTTGGGCGGTGCCAGCGCCGAACTGGTCTCTCCGGATGGCCTGATTCTTACAAATCACCATGTGGCCTTCGGTGCGGTTCAACGGGCTTCCACACAGGGAACCGACTACCTGACCAATGGCTTTTTGGCCAAAACGCGCGCCGATGAAATTCCGGCGCCGGGTTACGTTGCCCGTATTTTTCTGGGGATGGATGACGTTACGGCGCAAGTGTTAAAAGGAACAGAGCAAATTAAAGATGTGGTCAAGCGCGATCGGGCAATTAAGGAGCGCATCAAAGAGATGGAAGAAGCGCTGGAAAAAGAAAGCAGCGATCTGGACGTGCGTATTGTGCCCATGTTTGCCGGATTGAAATATTACCTTTTCCGCTACAAACGCATCGAAGATGTGCGCATGGTGTTCATTCCACCGCGGGCCATCGGAAATTACGGGGGCGATGTGGACAACTGGATGTGGCCCCGCCATACCGGCGATTTTTCATTCTTGCGGTTGTACGTGGCGCCTGACGGCAAAGGAGCCAAATATTCGAAAGACAACGTACCCTATCACCCCAAACGCTGGATTAAAATTAGCAAAACGCCTCTGAAGCCCGGTGATTTGACCTTTATTATCGGCTATCCGGGAAGAACGCAGCGCTATTCCACCTCTTATGCGGTGGCTTTTGCCCAGAACAAATATTACCCCGTGACCATCAAGGCTTTAAAAGAAACCATCGCTTTTCTGGATGAAGTAGCCAAACAATCGCCGCAATTGGCCATTAAGGCGGCAGGCATGAGCAAATGGCTAAACAACAGCATGAAGAATTTTGAGGGCAATGTACAGGGCATGAAAAAGAATCATCTGCTGGAGCAAAAGCAGGCTCAGGAGAAAGAATTCATGGCGTTTGTCAACCGTCACAAAAAGATGAAAGCGCGCTACGGAGATTTGCTGGAACGCTTTAAGCAAGAATACGAAAAATCGGCGGCCTCGTTCGAACGGGAATTCTTTTTGGGACGCTTCAATTTTTTGGCCGGAACTATTCCGAGTGTGGCCTCCAGCATTTATTACGTAGCCGAGCAGCGGGCCAAGGCGCCGGATGAGCGGGATCCGGGCTTTTCAGAAAAAAATGTGAAGCGTTCGGTTGAGCGTTTGAAATACCGCTACATGAGTTACGCGCCGGAAATTGACAAAGGCTTGTTGAAACGCTTTCTGAAGAAGCTCAAAAATTTGCCGGCCGATCAGCAAATTTCGGCCCTGAACTTTGTTTTTCGCGATTATCCCTCCGTGGACGCATTTGTCGATTCGGCCTATGCCCATACCCGCTTAACCGATCCGCAATTTGCCCAGAGTCTGTTCCAAAAATCTTTGGATGAACTGAACAAAATGAACGATCCTTTCTTGAAATTGGCGCGCGCCTTGCAGCCGGAGTTTGAAAAGATCAAAAAAGAGCAAGAACAACATCAGGCCGTATTGCGTGCTCTGGAAAGAGAATACCTCACTGCCTTGATGGCCTGGCAAAAACGTCCGTTTTATCCGGATGCCAACGGTACCATTCGTTTTACTTACGGAAAAGTTTCCGGGTATTTCCCGCGCGACGCGGTGTGGTACGAACCGTTTACGACTTTGAAGGGCGTGATGGAAAAAGAAACGGGAGAGTGGCCCTTTATCGTGCCGGCCAAATTAAAAGCCCTTTACGAAAAGCAGGATTACAACGGCTGGAAGGACAATCGACTAAATGCCATGCCTGTGGACTTTTTGAACGAATGCGACATTACCGGTGGCAATTCCGGCAGCCCTACTTTTAATGCAAAAGGCGAATTGGTGGGAATTGCTTTCGACGGAAACTGGGAGGCGCTGACCAGCGACTGGAAATATGAGCCGGCCATTCAGCGGGCCATAAATGTGGACATCCGCTATGTCTTGTTCATTACCGACAAATTTGCCGGTGCCGAGTACCTGCTGAAAGAACTGGGTTTGCGTTAATTAACGGGATGCCTCCTGTTTACACAAAAGGCTGGTGAAAAGCACCAGCCTTTTGTCTTTAAATGGTTTGTAAAATTTGCGAATTAATAATGTTGCCAAAGCTTAGAACATCAGTTTGCAAATGTAAACAGCGGTGATCAAACCGGCCGTATCGGCAAGCAATCCGGCGGGCAGAGCATAGCGCGTTTTGCGAATGTTCACCGCGCCAAAATAAACGGCTACAACGTAGAAGGTAGTTTCGGTGCTTCCGAACATGGTAGAGGCAATAAAGCCGTACAGCGAATCGACGCCATAGTGCTGCATGATTTCGGTCATCACACTAATGGAGCCGCTGCCGGAAAGCGGACGCATGAAAGCCATGGGAAGTACCGCCCCCGGAATGCCGATTTTTTCCGTAACGCTGCCTAAAATATTGGTTAAAAATTCCAGCGCCCCACAGGCCCGGAACATGGCAATGGCCACCAACATGGCTACCAGATAGGGAATGATTGTCACGCCTACTTTAAACCCCTCTTTGGCGCCTTCCACAAATTCTTCGTAAACTTTTACTTTTTTCAGATAAGCATAGCCAATGAACACGCCCAGAATGGCGGGAATGGCTAAAATGGACAACCAATCTATGATAACTTTAAGCATTTTCCTTTTTCCCCCTCTTTTTCTGGAAATATTGAATTAATTTGACGGTGGTCAAACCAACGATGGTCGCCATAGTGGCGGCAATGATGGAAGGGATAACGATTTTTTGCGGATTGGCCGAACCCATCGAGGCACGGATGGCAATGGCTGTGGCCGGTACCAGAGTGATGGCGCTGGTATTAATTACCAGAAAGGTGATCATGTCATCGGAGGCCACGCCTTTTTTGGGATTCAGTTTTTCCAGTTCTTCCATTGCTTTTAGCCCGAGCGGCGTTGCCGCGTTACTCAGTCCGAGCATGTTGGCCGCAATATTCATGATCATGGCGCCAATAGCCGGGTGATCTTCGGGTATGGTGGGGAAGAGCCGTTTGGTAATGGGGCGAACCGCTCTGGAGATGATGTCAATCATTCCCGCTTTTTCGGCCACACGCATTACGCCCAGCCAGAGCGCCATTACCCCGATAAGTCCAAAAGCGATTTTTACGGCCGTGTCTGCCGCATCGATAGCGGCCGAAGTAATTTGCCCTAAGCGCGTCTCTTTGTTTAAGTTGCGCGGCTTTACCTGCTCGGTTTTCGTCTCGTTTTGCGGGGGACGGTTGAGTTCATGGTACACATCGTTCACCCCGGCAATTAAGATGCTCAGCAAAATCATCCATGCCCAAATATGATTTAACATCGATCCTCCTTTGCTCGAATTTTAGTTGATTTTTTACTTCTGAATTAATAAACTTACAAAGAACGGATGTTAGGTATTTTTCAAATTTAGTTCAAGTAGATTTAATTTTTTGTCATCCTGCTAAGTTTTTAAGCATCTTGTCCACGGTGACTTTAATCACACATATATTTACCAGTTTTAGCGAATATTGAACAGTAAATCGAGTAAAAGGTTAGCGAAAATGCGCAAGAAATTCAAATTCAATCCCATGTTCGGTTTAAAACTGCGGGATCGTTTGGATGGAACGTTCTATTCCATTCTCATTCTTGTCGTGTTGTTGTTTTCCGCGGTAATCCTTCGTTTGGCCACATTCGATTACCAGAAATTAGAAGTAAACGTTCAGCAAAGAATCAATTACAAATACAAAGAATTTATCACCCGGCTCATCGTGAACGAAGTCAAAAAAGTCGAGCCGGATATCCAGAGTATCAATCAGTTGGTCGTTCCAAAGCCCGTCGAAATTGAGAATCGTGCCCCGGCGGCCCCGGCACTGACTGAGAATCCTTCCAAATTAAAGGCGGCACGTCAAAAAATTGCCCGCAGGGTAGAAGCCCAAAACGACCTGTTTAAGAACATGAAAACGATAGGCGTGACCTCTTCGGGTTACACTTCCGATTTGCCGGAAGTAAACGATTTTTTTGACGAGGATATCACCCCGTTGGAAGATGTGGATGAAATTATCGATCGTATTTCGAGTCACCCACCCAAGCCGGAGATTTTAGCTCAGGGCGGACGGGCAGGTGTTACCAATCTTGACCCGGGTGACATTACGAGCAATAACCCGAATTTATTTAACTATGTGATCGAGCGAAAAGGTTCGGCCTATCTGGATGTGCCCGAGCAATTGGTGAAAGAGCCGCTGGCCCGGAAGCAAGGCTACCGTGATCCGGATGAAGTGGAACGGGTAGTGCAAAAATATTCTCCCATGATCGATTATTGCTTTCGCAAACACACACGCTATTCACCCAATACGCGCGGATTTATTAAAGTGGCTTTTAAAATTTCCTACGAGGGATACGTAATTCCCGAAAGCGTGCGGATTGTGAGTTCCAGCATAAAGAACAAGCCTTTGGAGCAATGCATTAAAAATTTTATCAAACATTGGTCTTCTTTTAAGCGGTTGGACCAATCGATGGGCATTGCTCAGGTCGTGCAGAAATTTGTTTTTAATTAGGCGTAGCAACCGGGTGCGCTTCTTTTTTGCGTTGCAGGCGCATTAATTGGTCAAATACCTCACGCGCATTGCGCTCCAATGTTTCCAAATCTTTACTGTTGTCAATAACAAAATCGGCCCACTTGCGTTTTTCTTCCAAAGGAATTTGTCGATCAACCCGCGAGAAGAATTCCTGTTTGCTCATACCGTCGCGTTGGCGTACCCTTTGGTAGCGCACGTCGATGGGGGCGTAAACGACTACGATGGCGTCGAAAAGTTGCTCGATGTTAATTTCGTAAACCAGAGCGGCGTCGATTACAACCATCGGGAACTTTCTGGAAAAACGCGCCTCTTCCATTTCTTCGACGATGTGTGCGACCATGCGCGGGTGCACAATCTGGTTTAACTTTTGAGTGTGCAGTTCATCTTTAAAAGCTAATTCGGCCAATTTTTTGGTGTTTAATTTGCCATTGCGAAAGAATATTTGCTCGCCGAAGGTACGCATTAATGCCTTGCGTACTTCCCGATCCGATTGAATGACTTGCTTGGCTTTCAGATCGGCATTTATGACTTTGCAGCCCCATTTTTCAAACATTTTTGCTACAGTAGATTGTCCGCTTCCGATGCCGCCCGTAATTGCGACCACCAACGGATGATTGTATTTTCGTCTCATGTTTTACCTCACAATTACCAATTTCCCTACTTTTTCTTCCGAATTGTGCACCATGCGATAAATGTAAATGCCGCTGTGAATTTTACGACCTCGTTCGTCGCGTAAATTCCAGATGACCCCTCCGGCCTCGTTTACCTGCCGGAATGTTTTAACGCATTCCCCGTTAATCGTAAAGATTTGAATTTGAGTGTTTTGCGGCAATTTTGCAAATATTAGTTGCTTTTGGTGTGGGCGTACCGGTTGGGGGTAAATGACAATTTTACTTAAATCGTTAACCTGACGCACCAGACTAAATTTCATGGGCTCGGCCATGGGAACATCCGCAGCGCTTACAAGGCCCTGCACGATGAGATAGCATTCCTGCCCGAAGCCACCGGCCATGCTTTCCTCCGATAGCCGAAGTTCAAGGCGGGTGCAGGCGCTGTCCAGAGGAATGGCTTGCACCACCTTACCCGCGGGCGTTAGACGGTAATGCTGCAAATTTACCACATCGTTTTTTTTCATGGGCGTACTGAATTCCAGAATTACCGTGTGCCGGTTTCGAATGGAAATTTGCGCCACATGAGGCGGTTTTTGCCCGTTCAAAGTTAGAAGAGTCGAAGCAAAACGCCGATCAACAGGGATTTTGTTTGTGCTGAAAAAATTGTCCACCGCTACGGAGACGGTAATGTTCTCCGTAAAATTTTGTTCAAAGGTAACCAACACTTTCGTCTCTGGCTGCAGCAAAGAAACCGAATGGGTGGTTAATCCCGTTTGCAGGCGTACTGTGGGGAGTAAACCGGGCAGAAGACGCATGGGCTGATCGAACTCAAGGCCGATCTGGCGGGCATTAATTTGCCAGGCGTGCAGCAGGCGAGGCGGAGGAGCGGTGCGGGCCGAATCCAGATTCGACGGAGCGCTTTCGATAAAATCGGCGGTGGAATCGACGGCCGTGATGTAGTAAAAGTAATATTCTCCCGGGTGCGGCACACGATCGAGAAAGGGACTTTGGGAAACGTGGCTTAAAAAGCGGGGCTGGGAAAGAGCCGTTCCGCGGTAAATGTTGAAGCCGTGCGGAGCGTTTCCGTCCCATTGCAGGAGAACCCGGAATGTGTCTTGTGGCAACACACGTAAATTTAGCGGAGCATCGGGACGGCGCACCATTTCCTGCGCAAAGCCCACCAGAGCCTGCCCGTCGTTAAAATAGCATTCCGTTTGTCCATCTTGATTCAAATCTTCCACGATGATGGCGTTGGAATTGAAAGAGGAAACCGACCACACGGGTTGCCAGCCTTCCGCGGTATTTTGCAGCAAATAAAGATAAGGGTACACTCCGGCAAAAATGAAACCCTTGTTTTCGGACCTCCAATATTCCAATGCGTTTCGGAAATTCTTTTTGGGATGGCAGGGGTAGAAACCGGTCAGCAAGGTTTGTGCAAGAGATTGCGAATGAGCGGCGACAGAAAGCGTTTCCAAAGTCCAGTAGCGTTGTTGCCATTGCGATTCCAGATTCTCACTTTCGGTGGTGTGCGTCAGTGCAAAGATGCGCTGGTCGGCACAAGTTAGCAAATCGGTGGCATCGGACTGCAGGGCCTTTCCTGTGGCCAGCAGGGTAAAGGTATTGTTGCCGCTGCAGGTGTACACAATGACATCGCCGTCGTAATCGCCGAAAACGATTTCCTTTTGCCCGTCACGATTGAAATCTTCGATTCGAACAAAAGGTACTCCCAGACGATTTTCTCCTCCGGATGGGTTGGGGAGTGCAGCAACTTTACGGAAGTGAGAAATCCCATCCCATTCCAGCACCTGGTAAATCGAATCGCGGTAGCCGATAATTTCCATTTTACCGTCCCCGTCAAGGTCACTTAAGCGGGCCGCCCAGAACGAAGAATCTTGCCAGACAAGGTGCGAGGGAAAGTCGTTTGGGGTGTCGGCCTGGAGTAAGCAGGAATAGCTGCCCATGCCAAGAAGCAGGACACTCTTTCCGTCCTGGGAAAATGTTCCGGCATCACGGGGAATAAAAGGCTTTTGGGTTAGGAGCCGGTCCACGAAATGCTTTTCGTTAAATTCGTACGCATGAACGGGGCCAAAGGCACCGTTGGAAGTAAAGGTACTTTGAATAATTTCCTTTTGACCGTCGTGATTCAAATCGGTGGTGTGAGGGAGCAGGTAACCCGGCGGTGCAACGTTGCCGATGGGATGCCAGGCCTGAAAGGCAAAATCACGGGGAAACGAAAGCGCAATTTGCTTTTCCGGTCCCGGTAAACCGGCGCTATTGTGGAAGCGGATGGTCAGCAGATTGGCCTGAGCGGCGAATTCTTTTGAAATCGTGAAGAAATGTTTGCGGGTGAATGTCGTCTGGACGATGCTGTTTTGTACCTGCTCGCTACCGGTAACGGTTAGTTCGGCTTTAAGTGCCGTGGGATCATCGGTGGTAAGGGAACACAAAAGCAGGGGTTCGGTTCCGCGATAGGCCGGAATAATGTGCAGAGATTGCAAAACGGGCGGCGTGCGGTCGATGCGCACCGATCGTAGCACTTCAATTTGGCTGTCGTTGAGCAATTGCATGGTCAGGCGTAATTGCACCAGCGTGTCGGGCAGCGAGGCCACGGGAAGAAAAGCGATGGTATCGTTGCGGTAAAAGTGAAATTCGGTGCGGGCCAATTCGTACCATTGTTCGGGATTTTGCCCCAGGGCATAGCGCAGTTCAACACTCCGCAGCTCAGGATGGTTGGCAGTAATTACGACCGGCGTGCTTTCCGCCAGAAAAACGTTGGGTTCGGGCCGTGAAATTTGCAAGGTGCCGGAAGTTTCGATTTGTAAGGCCTGCAAGGCATCAACGCGTCCCGCTCCGGTTTGCGGATCATGGCCCGGTGTACCCAAATCGGTAGCACTGCCTTTAAGGATGGTTCGTACCTGTTCGTTGGTGAACCGGGGGTGCCGCGAGAGAATTAAAGCCGCCACGGCAGAGACAACCGGAGCACTGAACGAAGTTCCGTTTACGGTGTTGTAGGTGCTGCCGGGAGCAGTACTGAGCATGTTGACCCCGGGGGCTATTAAATCCAGTACGTTGCCGTAGTTGGAAAATCCTGCCAGCCAGTCATCCGCGGTGGATGCCCCGACTGCGATGGTTTCATTGAAAGCGGCAGGAAAGTAAGGCACCTGACTGCCGTCATTGCCTGCGGCGGTTACCAGCACTACACCTTTGCTCCATAAATAGCGCAATACGTCGTGGAAAAGAGAGGAGACCTGCTTGTCGCCAAAACTCATGTTGATGATGCGCGCCCCGTTGGCCTGGGCATAAATCATGGCACGGATTACATCGTCTTCTTCCAGATAGCCGGAAGCCGTACCTGCCCGTAATACCATGATTTTTACTTTAGGCGCGATGCCACAGATGCCGCGGTGGTTGTCTTTTACGGCGGCGATAATTCCGGCGACTTCGGTGCCGTGGCCCCCGGAAAATTCATCCGAAGGATCCGGATCAGGGGTCAGATAGTCGCCTCCGTCCGGAAAGCCCGGAGCATCGGTAAAATCCCAGCCTACCACGTCATCCACATAGCCGTTGCCATCGTCATCCACGCCGGGTTGTCCGTTGGCTTCGGCGGGGTTTCGCCAGATGTTGGCCGCCAGATCGGGATGGGTGTAATCCACGCCGGTATCGATTACGCCTACTACGACGGATGAGTCCCCTTCGCTGTATTGCCAGGCGGCGGGCAGGCCAATCTTTTTCAGGTACCACTGTTGGCCGGACAGGCTGTCGTTGGTAAAGGCGTGCACACGGAAAAAGCCCACAGGCTCAATTTTTTCGATGAGCTGACGGGCTTTTAAGGAATCGAGCTGTTGCCGGGCCTGCGACGATCGGAGGTCGATCTGCAGCCAGGGGCGCAGCACGTCAGGCAGCCGGGAACCCGGGACAATTGGTTTGAACAGCGGCGCGGCTTGCTTTTTTAATGCCGATGGGCCGGTTAAGGTGAGAAGGTAGGGACGCTCTTGCATGCCCGCCGGGCTTAATTTGACAAAATAAGCCTGTGCCGCCAAAAAAAAGGGCATCAGGAACAGGAAAACAGAAGTGAGTAAAAAGGTACGCATTATTTTTTTGCGGAAACCAGTTTGGTTAAAAAATCGATTTTTTTCTGAAACCGCGGATTGTCCGGCTCTTTTTTGGCCAGGGCCTGAAAAACCTTTAGCGCATCTTCAAATTTGTGCTGAGCGATTAAAATTTCGCCAAACGTGGGTGTGAGCAAACTGGGATTGTTTAAAATATCTTCTATGTTAACTTCTTCGTCTTCTACGGCCTGGGCTTGTTTACGGTCAAAATCCAGTTGCTTCAGGCTGGAATCGTCTTTTTTCTTTTCGGTGCTCTCCTGAATGCGTTTGATGACTTCGTCCAGTTCTTCGGAAGTTTCCGAAGCCGGCTCGGTCATGATGTTTTCAATGGCGGCCGCGTCCTGCGAAGAAATACGTTCGATGTCTTCTTCCAGAGTGTTAAAATCGGCTACCGGTTTTTCTCCTTCGGAGACGGCCTCTGCAGATGTTTTTTCTTCCGCTTCTTTTTCTTCGGATGGAGGCTCTTCCTGACGGTGGTCGGCAAAAATTAAGGCGGTGTCCAGCACAGGGTGTTCTTCTTCACTGAACAGGCTTTCGTCCGCCGCTGAAGAAGTTTCCCGATGTTCCGGTTCTTCCGGTTCGGGTTGTGGTGTTTCTTCGTTTACCGATGTATCTTCCGCCTGAAACAAATCTTGCATCATCCAGGCAGAAAATTCTTCCCGCTCGTTTTGTTCCTGAGCCTGTGGTGTGGATTGTTCCGCTGCCGTTTCGGGCTCTTCGGTGCTTTTTTCGCCCTGCGGCGGCGCTTCTTCGATTATTGCACCTTCATCTTCGGAGGGCTCGCCCACTCCGGGAGTAATGTCTGACAGGTCATTGGGAAAAAAGTCGGACTCAAAATCGTCTTCGGCCAATCCTTCGCCCAAATCGAGTTCGGCTTCGCCTTCTTTGAGGGTAGTGCCTTCTTCAATTTCGGGGAAAAGAAAATGGTCGATGTCTTCTTCGTCTTTACTCGCCGGATTTTCATCGATTTTTTCAATAATTTGTTGTCGTTCGTCGTCGTCTGTGGGACGGGAATCGTCAAGAATTTCTTCCAGATCGAGCGTTACGTTTTCTGCTTCGTTACTGGCTTCTTCCTGTTCTTCTTCAAAGACGAGAGGCGTGTAAATGCCGGCCAGCAAGTTTTCGCTTTTTAGAAAATCGTGGAGTTCCTGATCAAACGGATCGTAAAGATAGGCCGTTACCAGTGTGCGTTCCCCCAATTCTTTTTCGCGCATTTTGTAATAGAGGTAGGCCAGCCCTTTGAGTGCCTTGGCATGCCCCGGCTGAAAGAAAAGCGCTTTTTTGTAGGCTTCGACGGCTTGCTCGTCCTGCTCGAGCAGTTGATGTGCCCGGGCCAACTGCACATAGCCTTCTGTGTAAAATGGAAAGCGTTTAACGCCTTCCTCACAAAGTTCGAGTGCTTCTTCGATTTGTTCTTTTTTGATCAAAAGATCGGCCTTATGGGCGAACAAAATGGATTCGCTGCCAATACTCATGATAAATTCGGTAGGGCTGATCATTCTTTTTCCCCCTTGCAAAACTTGTGTGGTTTTACCATGTGCTAAAAGTAGCGTTTAATATTTTATCGGCAATAATTTTCAAAGCTTCATCAATGGCCTGCTGGCGATCGTCCAGACTGGCATTGATGCTTAACGGAACGTAGTGCTCGAATGTTTGATCGAACAGGACTTTGGATGTCTTGACGTCTTCACATTTTACCTTGACCCGAACGGTTAGTTTGTCTTCGGCTACTTCTTCGCCGCTTCGTACAACGGCTGGTTGAACCCGAATGGGCAAAACGGTTCCGTTTAGAATCAAATCGGCTTTTGATTCATCGACTACTTTTAGCGTGTTGTCGTTGATGAAATTTTCCATCAGCAATTCATTAAGTTTTTCGGCCACTCCCGGATCGGGTGTTTGACTGTCGAAGATGGGAATGGCGATGGTTTTAATATGGGGCGGCAAGGCCCCTTTAAATGAATAGTAGCCACAGGCTGTCCAAAGCAGCAAACCTGCCAGTAATACCGCGGAGCTGAAATATCGGGCTTTTTTGATCTTCATGGTTCGAAATCCTACGAAAGTCCGTATTCGTGAAGTTTACGGTACAGGGTGCGCTCGCTGATTTTAAGAGCTTTGGCAGTTTTGCGTCGATTGCCGTTAAATTTGCGCAGTGTTTCTTTAATGAGCTCTTTTTCCATGTCGCTCAGGGAACGAATTTCGATTTCTTTGTCGTTGTGCTGCGGATGTGCCGTGGCATAGGGATCGGAACCGCGCATCCATTCGTATTGGGCCTGTAAAAGCTGGGCCAGCATTTGTTTGATTTCCGTAACGTCCAGTTTTAGCGAAATGAGTGTGCGGTAGATGAGTTCACGTTCGGCCTGATCGGGTGTTTTGTTTAACGGTACCGGCAAATTATCGGAATGGGGAATTTCCCGTTCCAGTTTTAGTACCGAGCGCACGTAAGATGAACGGACGATTTCGCCTTTGTTTAGAATAATGGCGGTTTCCACGAAATTTTTCAGCTCGCGCACGTTGCCGGGCCAGTCGTATTCTTTTAGAAGTTCGATGGCTTCCGGAGCAAAACCGCGGAATTGTATTTGATTTTTTCTGGCAAATTCTTCGCTGAATTTCTGTACGAGCAGAGGAATGTCTTCTTTGCGCTTGCGCAAAGGCGGAATGTGAATGGTAATGGCTTTGAGACGAAAGTAGAGATCGCGACGAAATTCACCGTTTTCAACAGCCGCTTCCAGATTTTTGTTGGTGGCGGCGATGACGCGTACGTCTACCTTAATGGGTTGGGACCCTCCCACGCGCATGATTTCTGAAGTTTCCAGAACGCGCAACAACTTTACCTGTGTGTTTAAGGGCATTTCTCCGATTTCATCAAGGAAAATGGTGCCGCCGTTGGCTGCTTCAAAATAACCTTTGCGCTGGGCAATGGCTCCGGTAAATGAGCCTTTTTCATGTCCGAAAAGTTCGGACTCCAGAATGCCTTCGGGAATGGCGCCGCAGTTCACCGAAATGAGCGGTTTGTTTCTTCTTTTGCTTAAGCGGTGAATGGCATTGGCGACTACTTCTTTACCGGTCCCGCTTTCTCCGGTAATCAGTACGGAGAGATCGGTTGGGGCCACCATGACGATGGTTTGCAATAATTCTTCTATTTGCGGGCTTTTGCCGTAAAACCCCAATTCTTCCTGCAGCTTTTCCAAATTTACTTCCATGAGCTCCCAAGTTGTCAAAATTAGTTTGTGCCTTCGTTTCCGTAGGCCGTAGGTATTTAATTGCCAGTTAATTTATTGAATTCAATTAATTAAAGCAATTTTCAACGCGAATTTTTGCGCTGAATAATAAATCATACGCTACAGAGATGATTTGGTTTCTGGGGAGGGGGAGAAACCGTTTAAACGGTTTCTCGTTTTTTTACGGGGCGGATAAATTAGAAGATGAAAGGTTAAAGATGAATGATGAGAAGGGGAAGTGCCGAAAACCGTTTAAACGGTTTTGGCATCTCTCTCCATTAAATTACCTTATTAAAAAATTCACAAATAATTTTGCCTTTTTATTCTCTGCGTGTTACATTCGCAAAAAACGTAACATGTTGGGGTGGCCATGAAAGATCCTCTAACCCGTTTCGGGGTTTCCTTGCCGGAATCGTTAATCCGAAGATTCGATCGGCTTATCCGGGAAAAACAATATCCCAACCGGTCCGAGGCCATTCGTGATCTGATCCGTAAACAGCTCATCGAAGAAGAAATTAAGCGGGACCAGCCCGCCGTCGGGGTGCTCCACTTACTCTACAATCATCATCAACGCGAATTAAGCGATCGTTTAAATTCCATTCAACATCAGCATTTTTCATTGATCATTTCCACAACCCATGTGCATTTAAACAGCGACAATTGTCTGGAAGTCATTTTACTCAAAGGCCGGGCCGAAGAAATCAAACATCTGGCCGACAAAATGATCGCCTTAAAAGGAGTGAAACACGGACAGGTTTACTTAACCGCCTACGGACCTGTCTGATTAGGCAGAGGAGAACGATGAAGCGGCAATTGGCAGCACAAAATTCATTTGACGATTGGAATGCACTGGGCAAATTGCTTTCGGCGATGTTTTTTTCCATGGGATTTTTGCTGCTACCTTTTCATAATCTGCGCCAAATTGCCTGGGCACTTCTTTGGATTTTTGTTTTGATGGGGGAGCTAAGATGGTACAAGATTCACTTCACCAAACTTTTTGTGCGTACCTCCATCATGCTGCTTGCCATGGGGCTACTGTTACCACTGCGACCATTAAATGCCGACGATATACTCTGGTTGCGCCTTGGGCCCCTATCATTCTTTCGTGAAGGCACTTTACGAGTCATCATGATTTGGGCTAAAGGAAGTTTCGTGATGCTGATTTCCCTGTTAGTTGTGCGCAGCACTCCCTATCTGGCATTAATTCACGCCTTGCAACGTTTGCACATGCCCGCCTGGGTACTGGCAATTCTCCTTTACATGTATCGTTTGTTCTTTGTGCTTCAGCAGGAGCTGTTCCGCATCCAGCAGGCTATTAAATCCCGCGTACCCGGGTGGTCGTTAAAAGCACGGTTACGCTTCTTTGGTAAATTTAGTGCGGTATATCTGGCACGCATTATTCGACGCAGCCAAACCAACTATCAGGCAATGATCAGCCGGGGCTTCACCGGCCAGATAATCTTTGATTACAAAACGAAATTTGCTTTGAAAGACGGGGGACTGTTGATCCTTTCCGTGAGCTTTATGGTGGTGAGTGTGCTATGGATTTAGCAAAGCAAAATTCAGTCGCTTATTCGCATGTTTCTTTTTCTTATCCCGGAGGCGTGCGTGCCTTAAAAAACATCTGTTTTACCTTGCAAAGCGGGCAACGTCTGGGGATTATCGGGCCAAACGGAGCCGGAAAATCCACTTTACTTTTGCTGCTGAACGGGGTGCTCACCCCTCAACAGGGAGAGATTTACATTCATGGCCACATCGTAAATTCAAAAAACGAAGCCATGATTAAAACGCAGGTGGGATTGGTTTTTCAAAATCCCGAAGATCAACTTTTCTGCCCCACGGTTTTCGAAGATGTAGCCTTCGGTCCGTTGAACTTTGGCCGGGGCCTTGAACAAGCTCGGCGGTTGGTAAAAGCCGCCCTGAGCGAAGTGGGATTAAGCGATTACGAAAATCGTTCTACGCTGAATTTGAGCTTTGGCGAAAAGAAATTGGTAGCCATTGCCACCGTTCTTTCAACCGATCCGTCCATAGTGGCTCTGGACGAGCCCAGCGGAAATTTGGATGCACTGCATCGGAGGAAGATTATTCGTTGGATCCGAAGCAGTAAACGTACGTTTCTTGTTACTTCCCACGATCTCGATTTGCTGTACGATACTTGCGACCACGTTTTACTGCTGAACAATGGGGAAATAATCGCATTGGGCGAAGCAAAAGAAATTTTAACCAACCAGAAGCTTTTGGAAAAAAATGATCTGGAGCTACCGTTGCGTTTTCAATAAAATTTCGTGTTTCACAAATTAAAAGGAGTTTTTACGATGCGACAGGTTGTCACGCTTTTAATCATCATTACATTGGGATATTTTGCTACAATTTTTGGCCAGGCAACGCCAAAAGATTCATTGCAAACCTTTGAATTAGGCGATTCCATCGTGGTTATCGGGAATCGGGTTTCGACCTCTTTGAAAAATTTAGCATATAGTTATCAGGAAATTCCTCAGGCAAAAATCCGGCAATTGAGCACGTATTCGGCATTACAAGCGATAGATATGCTGTTCCCCTCGGCTTATGTGTTAGAAAATAAAGTTGTGGGCTTTGGAGTCGGTGCCGAAGGCGCCGGCATTCTGAACCTGCGCGGATTGGGTGGTAAGCCGAACACCGGTGTGCTGGTGCTGGTGAATGGGCATCCCGATTTTATGGGGATTTTTGGTCATCCGTTGCCCGATGTGTACGGAGTGGATGACATTCGACGTGTAGAAATCCTGGCCGGTCCCGCGTCCACCGTTTTTGGCGATCATGCTATGGGCGGTGTGGTTAACTTCGTAATCGGCCCTGATTACAAACAGCACGTGAAGGTAAATGCCGAAGGCGGTTCATTTGGCATGTTTTCTTACGGCGTATCTTTGGCGCAAAAAATCAATAAACATGGTTTTTATTTTACCATTCGTCGAGAAAAAAGCGACGGACACATTCCGCAAAGTTCTTTCGAGTCTTTCCATTTTTTAGGCGGATGGGAATACCGCATTAATTCTGTGTGGAAAGCCTCGATTCGTGGACGCTACGTTCCGTTCAAGTTTGACGATCCGTCCCGCAACAAAGACCTTTTGCATCTCGGCGCTTATGGTGATATCAAGCGCGGCATGGCCGAAGTAACTCTGGCAAATAATAGCCGGAAATTGCGCGGTTCGTTTCAATTGTACACCAATTTGGGGCATCACGAATTTTATGACGGTTTTAAATCCGATGATTTTAGCTATGGCTTTTCGGGCTACCAATTTTACTATTTTAAACCGACCCTTTGGCTTTCCGGGGGACTGGATGCGTTGTATTATGGGGGAAAGGCTCACAATGATTTTGCCCTGTTACCCAACGGACATCCCATTGTAAATCCCGAGGCGCATCATCTTACTTCCATAGGGCTGTATGCTATGGCGTTTTATTCTCCCTTGCCGCAAATCAACCTAAAAGCAGGGGCGCGCTATCAATATAATTCATTGCCCGTAAGCCATGTTTCGCCTTTTGTCGGATTTTCCTATTACACTTCGAACCATTTTCAGTTTTATGCCAACTATCAAACGGGCTTCCGCACTCCCACTTTGATGGAGTTGTATTTGTTCCCTTCGGCCAATCCGAATCTGAAAGAGGAGAGCACGCAAAGTGTTGAGCTGGGAGCGATTTACCAGCCTAATGCGGACACACGGTTTCGTGTAACGGTCTTTAAAAACAAAGCGGAAAATTTAATACAAACCGTAGCTAATCCCACACCGCCTCCACCTGCGCGATTCCAGAACGGACCGAACAGTACACCCTGGGGTGTTGAAGCCTCGGCCCGCTACCATGTTATGCGGAATGTGGCCTTGCAAATTTCCTATGGCTATTTAAATCCGGATTTGTTGACGGCCTACAATCCGGAACAGCAAATCAAATATGCCTTGTTCCTGCAAAAGCCTCATTTTTATTTCACCCTTTATGGCAAATATGTGGGCGGTTTGTATGCCGGGAATAATGAACAAAATCCATTACCCGATTATAATATCGTCAATGCGCAAATTGGACTGCACGCCCGAAATTTAGAAATGTATGTGCGCTTCTTGAATATTTTGGATCGGCAGTATTATTCCCGTCCCGACTATCCCGCGCCGGGACGCCAGGCGCGAATTGGCATTCGTTGGGGAATACGTTAAATGGTATTGAGTACGCAGGAATTAAAACAAATTCCGCTTACGGCTTTTCTGGCAATTGCTGCTATTTTGTTGCCCCAGGCATTTCACATGTTTGGCCTGGGGCCTATTTTCTTGCCCATGTTTTTGCCCGTCATGTTAGGTGGGTTGCTGCTCACCTGGCGTTTTGCTCTGGCCCTGGCGCTTATTGCACCGGTTGTCTCATGGCTGTTTACCGGCATGCCGCCACTTGTGCCACCCGTATTGCCGATTATGTTGGTTGAACTTACGGTTATTTCGCTGTTGCTCTCCGTTTTGCATGTGCACAAAAAGAAAAATTTGTGGTTTGCCTTGCTTACGGCAATTGTGGTGGATCGTTTATTGCTTTTTGTGCTGGTTTCCTGGGTTGCCCCCTGGTTTGGCTGGCATCATCCTTTGTTCTCTATCTCGTTAGTGCTTTCGGGCATACCGGGAATTATCTTGCAATTGCTGGTGTTGCCTTTAAGCGTGCGTTTAATTCGACAAAGATGGACTATTTATTCTGATGGAGAAAGCTGATGTCTTTGCAAGAAATTCAGCATTTTTTTGATACGCATGCTGCAACCTGGGATTACAGTTTTGATGCCGCCAAACTGGCCCGGTTGCGCGAGATATTCCACACCTATTTCAAAGATATTCAGGCACCGGTCCTCGATTTAGGGAGTGGCACGGGAATTTTATTACAAATACTCCCGGAAGTTTTGCCGGAGCCCCATCCTTTGATTCTGGAAATGGATATTTCCTTGAACATGCTGTTGCGCACGCGGGAGAGAGACGGCTACTTCTTGCATCCTTCCCCCCTTGTTCAGGCCGATGGACATTCCTTGCCCTTGAAAACCAACAGTGTGCGAACGATTGTTGCCTTTCAGGTTTTTCCTCATTTTGAGCAGCCCGCCCGGGTAATTCGCGAAGCATTACGCGTTTTACAGCCCGGGGGGATCTTTTCCATCGTTCATCTGCACGATCATCAGGCCTTAAATGCTCTGCATCGCCGCGTTGGAGAAGAGGTGCGCAATCACTATTTACCGCCGGCGCAGGTTGTGTGCCAGTGGCTGCAAAAGGTGGGTCTTCAACCGGAGCAGTGCCGGGAGCGCCCTCAATTGTATTTGGTGAAAGCCCGTAAACCGGCATAATGGTTCTTCTGCTTGTCCCCGAAAGTTCCGTTACCCGAACTTAAAAATAGCTCTCAATAAATAATTTGTGTATATTTCGGTTTTAAGATGAGCCTCCGCACGATGTGCCGAAACAGGAAGGGGATTGTTAGCGCGAATGGGCAGGCGGGTGGCAAAAACGGAAGAAGCATTGCCGAACCAGAACAAACAAATTGGCATCAATGAAAATACTGTACAAATACATCATTAAAGAACACATCGGCCCGTTTATTATGGGGCTTTCGGTGATTATGTTCGTTTTGCTCATGAACTTTTTTTTGAGGTTCATCGGGCAAATATTTGGAAAAGGGCTTTCTGCCTACATTATTTTAAAACTGATCGTATTTAATTTGCCCTGGATGTTTGCCCTGGCCGTGCCAATGGCCACTCTGGTTGCTGTTCTGATGGCTTTCGGGCGATTGTCAGCGGATAATGAAATTACCATCCTGAAATCCAGCGGGATCAGTTTGTATCACATCATTCGTCCTGCTTTATATGCTGCATTTGTTTTAATGCTGGTCATGGTCTATTTTAATGATCAAATTCTTTCGGAAGCGAATCACCAGGCCAAACTCATGCTGCGGGCTATTCGTCAAAAAAAACCGACGTTGCAGCTTGAGCCGAATATTTTTTACACGGTGGGTAAGTACACCATTGTGGTAAGTAAAATCCAACGCCCGCTTCCGCAAGAATGGCTTGATTTGTCCAACTTACTCGGCCCGGATTATCAGGGCAAGCCGGAGACCGACCGTCTTGTGGACGTAACGATTTTTGATCAGAGCGACCCGGAAGAAGATGTTACGATTACCGCCAAAGAAGGGTACATGACCTATTCCCTGGCGCGCAGAAGTTTGGTGTTTACTTTGTTTGACGGTCAGTTCCATAAATTGAACCGCAAAAAGATTGATGAATATGAACGTTCTTTGTTTAAAAAGCAGGTGGTTTACATTCCCGCAAAAGATTTTGCCTTTGAAGAACGTAAAGATTCCGACCGAAGCGATCGTGAAATGACCATTGCCATGATGCGCCGAAAGGTGGAATATTTCCGCAATCAGGAGCGGGTGCGCAAAGAAAAATATGCGCACATTATTGCGCAAAATTTGGCCGGGGTTGAAAAGATTTTGACCTTGGGCGATAGTGTGGAAGTTACCGGGAATACGGATTCTGTTTTGGCGGCAATTTCACCTAATCAGTGGAAGAGTGCGCGCCGCAAAGCTTTGCGCGTTGCCGATCGATTTTACCATCAGGCGCAAACAAACAAAAGTTTTCTGGAAATGCAGGAACGCGCGATTAACAAATATCTCGTGGAGATTTACAAGAAGTTTTCCATTCCTTTTGCCAGCATTGTCTTTGTTCTGATCGGCGCCCCGTTGGGTATTCGGGCGCGCAAAGGAAGCATGGGCGTGGGGATGAGTTTGAGCATTGGCTTTTTCCTTTTGTACTGGGTGTTTTTGATTGGAGGAGAAGATTTGGCCGATCGTCGAATTATCAGTCCCTTTTGGGCCATGTGGGCGGCAAATATTTTTGTGGGGCTGGCCGGCTTATACCTGACCTGGCGTACCGTTAAGGAAACTTCTTTCATCGATTGGAAATATCTTTTAGACACATTGCGATTTTGGCGCAAAAGCGATTTAAATCAACCACAGAAAGTGTAATCCCAAATGCTGACCTCTATTGATCGTTACATCGTAAAACGTTTTTTTGTTAATTTGTTACTCGGGGTGCTGGCCTGGATTATTATTTTTATTGTCATCGATCTCATCGAAAATATTTCGCATTTTTTGGATCGCAATGCGACCTACACCGAAATTTTTCTCTATTATGTGTATTACATTCCCTACATTATCAGCCTAACTCTGCCTGTTGCCATGCTGCTAAGCACGCTTTTTACTTTATCGGCTATGGCGATTAATAACGAAATTGTGGCATTGCTTTCTTCGGGGGTTAGCTTGTTTCGCATTCTGGTACCCTTGTTTGTTGTGGGGCTTTTGGTCAGCATAGGGGCTTTCTTTTTTAATGAAGTTACGGTCCCGTATGCAAATCAAAAACGGTACGATATTAAGCGGTATCAGGTAGACAAAGAGCCAAGGCCCAAATTTCGCTCGCGTGCCAATGTTTATTTGCAAGTCAATCCCAACGAAACATTGAGTGCGCGGTATTTTAACGGGGTGACCAATCAGGCCTCCGAAGTGAGCATCAAGATATTTTCCGGTCCGGTGTTGCAACAACGTATTGATGCACGGAAAATGGTTTGGCAAGACAGTGTGTGGAAATTGATCGGTGTTACAATTCGTAAGTTCGCCGGAGATAAAGAAACGCTATTTCAGAAGCCAGATACTTTGCTAAAAGATTTGCACATTTTACCGGAAGATCTGGCCATTGTTCAGAAAAAACCGGAAGAAATGAGTTATTCGGAATTGGGCCAATTTATTGCCGAATTGCGTGCCCTGGGGGCCGATCCGCGCAAATGGATTGTGGAACGCTATTTGAAAATTTCCCTGCCTTTTGCCAATCTGATCGTGGTTTTACTCGGGGCTCCCCTGGCTTCCCGCAAGCGTAAAGGAGGGATGGGACTCAATTTCGGATTTAGTCTGGGAATCAGCTTCCTTTACTTCATGATTATTCGTGTCGGGCAGGTTTTAGGACATCAGGGAAGTTTACATCCGCTTTTGGGAGCCTGGCTGGGTAATTTGGTTTTTCTTACGTTGGGCATCATAGGACTATTGAAAGTACGTAAATAAAAAAGGCATGAGAAACCTTGTTTCTCATGCCTTACTTTTCCCCGACCTTCAAAAAGGTTAGTATTCACCCACGATGTATTTAACCAATTGTTCGATGGTAAATTTTTGATCGGTAATAACGGCTTTAACTACGTCTCCAATCGAGATTAAACCCATCAATTTACCGTTTTCGATAACCGGTAAATGACGAATATGCTTGTCGATCATAACCGCCATCGCTTCTTCGGCAGTGTGTTGCGGTTCCAGAGCGACAATTTGTTTGGTCATAATTTCTTTAACTTTGGTTTGATCGGCCCGGCGGCCCTGGATGTCCAGCTTGCGGGCACAATCGCGTTCGGAAATAATCCCGTACAGATGCTCGTCTTTGTCATCCATCACCAGAAGAGCACCGACATTTTTGTCGGCCATTTTTTTCAAAGCGTCTAAAACAGTGGCCTCGGGATTGATGGTCCAGACAGTTCGACCCTTTTGGGTTAAGATGGTGCGCATTGTTTTCAAGGGCAATCCTCCTTGGTTTAGTGAAACCCAACTTGTATTAATATACGAACAAACACGCACGATTGCCAGCGATGATTAAAGTTATTTTTTTCTCGAAGCATAAAGAAACTAAACAATTATGCCCTAATCCAGGAACAGGCCACGACGGTTTGATCCTTAATTTTATTGAAAGTTTTTTATTTTTAGAAGAAATCGGGAGGAAGGGTTAAGAGTAAAGGGCTAAGGGAGATCAGTGCCAATCTGTGCAGATCAGTGGCCGAGGAAAGTTGAATTGTTGATTAGTTGAATCGTTGAATGGTTATTCGGTGCTTCTTCGGTGGGGCTCGGTGGCCGGGGAAAGGGTTAAGGGTGTAAGGGTGAAGGGTTAAGGGGAAGCATGCCACCCCAAGGGCAATTCGTAATTCGTAATTTTTAATTCGTAATTCTCCCTGACGCGGCGCCACCCGGCAACCGGCAGCCTTCTTCATTTTTCATTTTTCCTTTTTCATTCCCCCGTGCCACCACGAAGTGGTAGGTATCCCTTTGGATTGAATGGTTCAGGGTGCAGCTTCATTTTGCGCGCAGATCACGCGGATTGACGCAGATTTTTTTCTGCGAATATCTGCGGAATCTGCAAGAGCCAATAATCGGGATTCTTCGGTGGTTTGTTGCGGTGTTTACCCCCCGTAGCCCCCCTCAAAGGGGGGGCTTTGTGTGTGGCAGTTTGTGGCCTTGCGGGGAGAAGCCGGTTGCTGAGTAGTCCCGATTCATCGGGACGTATCGAGGCACCGGCGGCCTTTTTCCCTATTCCTTTTTCTTTTTTCATTTTTCCTTTTTCATCTCGTTCTGTGCAGATCATTGACCCAAATTCGTAATTCATTCTTCCCCTCTCCTCACAAGCTCTCCAAAAATCAATCCGCAAACTTTTTTATTTGCCAAATGAACTTATGTTCATTATATTGCGTAAAACAAAATGAACATAAGTTCAATTCAGTAAGGAGTAGCCGTGCGTGGACCGTACCGAAAACGTATGATTC
>Ga0256914_1000668_pt1 | contig 33341 bp, 26 predicted proteins | sample HulkmetaG_FD_191571 | JGI IMG/M metagenome (GOLD analysis project Ga0256914, IMG submission 191571) | Hydrothermal chimney microbial communities from Main Endeavour vent field at the Juan de Fuca Ridge, Pacific Ocean - Hulk | ecosystem: Environmental > Aquatic > Marine > Hydrothermal vents ... | reverse complement strand
TAGGGCAATCGCATTTGGATTCGATGGGGTATAATAGAGTACCAATCACTGTCATGAAGGGAGAGCGCTATGCTGGAAATACCAATTACGACAATAATGGATCATTTTTCGGAATTAGAGGATCCCAGGAGGGGCAACAGGCGCCACTTATTGCAGGATATCCTCGTTATTGCCATCTGTGCGGCCATCTGTGGAGCTGACACCTGGACAGATGTTGAGCTCTTCGGCAAAGCCAAAGAGAAGTGGTTCAAAGAGTTCTTGGAACTGCCGCATGGAATACCGTCGCACGACACCTTTGGTCGGGTCTTTGCCCTGCTCGATCCGGAGCAGTTCCAACAATGCTTTCGGGAGTGGATAGGGGCAGTGACGGAACGAATGCAAGATCAGGTCGTGGCTCAGGATGGTAAGCAACTGCGTCGTTCGCACGACAAGGCAGCGGGCAAAAAGGCCATCTATATGGTGAGTGCCTGGGCTTCGGGGAAGGGGTTGGTGCTTGGGCAGAGGAAGGTAGATGACAAGTCCAACGAGATCACGGCCATCCCTCCCCTGCTGGATGTGTTGGCAATATCGGGCTGCATTGTAACCATCGACGCCATGGGCTGCCAGACAGCTATCGTCGAGAAAGTCATTGAAAAGGAGGCAGATTACGTGTTTGTCGTTAAAGAGAACCAAGGGCGGTTGCTGGAAGCGATTCAAGGCCTCTTTGATGATGAGGATGAGATGAGATGGGTGGACTGCGATTATGAAAAGAAGGTGGACAAAGGCCATGGTCGCATCGAGATACGCGAGTGTTGGACTACCTCGGACCCTGAATACCTACAGCACATTACGTCCTTGGGCGACTGGAAAGGATTGCGGTCCATCGCCATGATCCAGGCCGAACGACGTACCGGCGAGAATAGGACGGTGAATCGAGGGTACTTCATCTCCAGTCTGGAGAGCAACGCCAAGCAACTGCTCCATGCGGCCCGAACTCACTGGGGGATCGAAAACAAGGTACACTGGGTCCTAGATATCACCTTCCGTGAAGATGACTCTCGTGTACGGAAAGGAAACGGGGCCCAAAATTTTGCTGTACTGCGGCACATTGCCCTCAATCTGCTGCGCCAGGAGAATACTCGCAAAATCAGCATACGCGCCAAACGTAGGTTGGCTGGATGGGACAATGACTACCTGCTCAAGGTTCTTCTGGCCTAAATGCGATTGCCCTACCCCCCTCGCCAACCTCCTTGACAAGACAAATAATCCCTGCTAAGCTGTGCATAGTGGGTTTGACGTCGACAACCGATATTTTGCCTGTCTATGCACATCCATCCTCATTACGACTCCATCGTTTGAAATCCGGCGACAGCCTCGAAGAACCGACGCGTCTTCAGGCGTCGCCGTTTTTGCTTTCAGCGGCTCTCCCCATTTTCGGCCCTAACGATGCGGCTGACCCAGTCTACAGGAGGACTTTCATGATCCGTGAAGCTGATTTACTGGAACTTGTGACGTTTGATGGCGCTGGCAATCCTGTCCTGAGTCTCTATCTGAATGTCGATCCGCGCACCACAACCACCGAAGCCTATAAACTCACGCTCCGCAATCTGCTCGACAGCATTCCCGCCGCTGACCCCGCTGATAAATCCAAAATCGAACAATTCATCGACCTGGAATATGATCGTCAGGCCCGGGGCCTGGCCATCTTCTCCTGTCAGAAGCAAGATTTTTGGCGGGCCTTTGCTTTGGACGTCCCGGTAAAGGATACAATCATGGTCTCTCGTCGGCCGCTGGTGCGAGAATTGGTGGATCTGCTGAACACATACGGCCATCTGGGCGTCGTGGCCGTCGATAAGCAAGGCGTTCGCTTTTATTCCTTTCATATGGGCGCGCTGGAAGAAGTGCAAGGCGCGTTGGGCGAGGATGTCAAGCGGCACAAGCAGGGAGGCTGGTCCGCTTCCCGGTATCAGCGCCACGAAGACGAGGCTGCCCGCAGCAATCTCAAATCCTTTGTGGAACTTGCCGATGAGTTTACTCGTCAATACGGATGGCAGCAATTGATTCTGGCCGGAGCCCATAGCACGGTGAGCCAGTTTCAGAACATGCTGCCCCAGCATCTGCAACAAATCGTCATCGGCAGCATTCCCATGGAAACAGACGCTTCGTTGCAGCAAGTGCGCGAGCGGGCCGAGGCTTTGGCCGAGGAAGCTTATGAGCAGCGCACTCAGAGCCTGGCCGCAGATCTGATCGTGCAGGCCAACAAGGGGAATCGGGCCGTATTGGGCCTGGAAGGCACCCTCGAAGCCCTGCAAAGCGGCAGCGTCTATCAGCTCTTCATCACCGAAGATTACACCCTGCCCGAAAATGCAGTTCATCGCTGCACCCAATGCAACTATCTCACCACCGCCGACGTGGCCGCCTGCCCGTTGTGCGGCGGCGACATGCGCCCGATGGCGGACGCCATCAACAACATCGCCCGCCGGGCCATCGCCCAGGGCGCGCTGGTCATCACCCTGCCGTCCCAAAATCCTCTGGCAGCACAGGAAACCCATATCGGAGCGCTTCTGCGCTACTGAGTTTGCGCTGTGCATCCACTTTCGGTGAATCGATTTGAAACGATCTCTCGCTGACGTGCATCCCATTCTTATCGTCCTGGGCTCCGCCCTCCTCGTTTTCATCGTTGGACTGGTGATGATGCTGGCCGCGCGGCGCATGATGCGGACGGACGCGACCGGTCGCGCACCCACGCCCGATCTGGGCGTCATCACCCTGACTCCTCTGGCAAGCCCAGCGCCCCCCACCGTCACCCCCACCGCAAAGGCGACGGCCACACCGGTCCCCACCCCTGCATTCACCCCTTCCCCGACCGCGTCGCCCACCCCCACGCCCACCATCCCGCCCACGCCTCAGGCGAGTCCCACGCCCACCCCCACGCTGACGCCCACGCCCATCGCGTCGCCTACGCCCACATCCACCCCCACGCCCACGGCAACCGTCACAGCCACGCCCACATCCACCCCCACGCTGACGCTCACTCCCACCGCGTCGCCTACGGCAACCAGCACCTCCACGCCCACCCCTATTCCCACATTGCCGCCCCCGCCCACCGCCACGCCCACCGCGACCACCGCGCCCACCGATACGCCGCGGCCAACGCCCACGGCTCCGCCCACACCAACATCCACCGCAACGCCAGGGCCCACCCATACAGCGACTCCTACGCTGACAGACACCCCTGCTTCCACCCCGTCACCTCTCCCCCCTCCCACCGACACCCCCGCTCCTCCCAACTCCTTTGATGATGCAATTCGATCGCTACACTGAACGCGCACAAGACGCCCTGATGCGCGCCTACGAAATCCTCCATCGCTATCAGCACAGCCAGGCCGACACCGAACATCTCTTTCTGGCGCTGCTGGAACAGCCAGACGGCATGGTGCGGCGCATCCTCACCGAACTGGGCGCGCCTCTGGACGCCATGCGCGCCGATCTGGAACACATCCTGGAGCAGGCTCCCAAGACCGGCGGCCCCAGCATGAGCATGGCCGCGGCCGGACAGATCTACATCACCCCGCGGCTGCACCGGTTGAACCAGGTGGCCACCGAGGAATCAGCCCGGCTGGGTGATGAATACATCTCCACCGAGCATCTCTTCCTGGCCATCCTGCGGGAGCGCAACACCCCCAGCGCCAACCTGCTGAAAAAATACACCATCACCCTGGACGCGGCCAAACGCGCCATCGAGGAACTGCGCCAGGGAAAGAAGGTGCAGGACCCCCGATCCGAAACCCGGTTCAAATCACTGGAAAAATACGCCCGAGATCTCACCCATCTGGCCGAGCAGGACAAACTGGACCCGGTCATCGGCCGGGAAAGCGAGATCATGCGGGTAATTCAGGTGCTCAGCCGCCGCACCAAAAATAATCCCGTCCTCATTGGCGAGGCGGGCGTGGGCAAGACCGCCATTGTCGAGGGGCTGGCCCAACGCATCATCCAGGACGATGTGCCCGACCTGCTGCAAGACGTGCGCATCATGGCTCTGGATTTGGGAGCGCTCATCGCGGGCACCCGTTTCCGCGGCGAATTCGAGGAGCGTCTGAAGTCCGTGATGGACGAGGTGCGGGAGGCCGACGGCAAAATCATCCTCTTCATCGACGAGCTGCACACGGTGGTGGGCGCGGGCGCGGCCACCGGGGCGATGGACGCCAGCAATATGATGAAGCCCGCGCTGGCCCGGGGCGAACTGCGGGTCATTGGCGCCACCACGCCCGACGAGTTTCGGCAGTACATCGAGCGAGACGCTGCGCTGGAACGGCGCTTCGCGCCCATCTGGGTGGAAGAGCCCGGCGTGGAAGAAGCCGTTGACATCCTCATGGGACTGAAACATCGTTACGAGGCCCATCACGGCGTGACCTACACCGATGACGCGCTGCGTTCAGCCGTGCGTCTCTCTCATCGCTATGTCAGCGACCGCCGTCTGCCCGATAAAGCTATCGATCTCATCGACGAAGCTGGCGCAAAAATGCGCGTGGCGCTGCATTCCGAGCCGCCCGAGCTCAAAAAGATGAAGCGAGAGCTGGCCGATCTGCGGGAGCAGGAGGAAAAAGCCTGGGCCGAACGGGATTACGCCCAGGGCGCGGAGCTGAAAACCGAACTGATTCGCCGGGAGCAGGAATATGAGTTGCACCACCAGCGCTGGCAGGCGCAATCGGGCCTGAGCAACGTGGTGGACGAGGCGTCCATCGCCCAGATCGTCCATGCCTGGACCGGCATTCCTGTCAGCCAGATGCTGGAATCGGAGAGTTCGAAACTGCTGCGCATGGAGGACTATCTGCACGAACACATCATCGGTCAGGATGAGGCCATCGTCGCGGTATCGGACGCGATCCGCCGCTCTCGCGCGGGGCTCAACGATCCGCGCCGTCCCATCGGCTCATTCATCTTTCTGGGGCCCACCGGCGTAGGCAAGACCGAATTGGCCCGGGCCCTGGCCCAATTCCTCTTCGATGATCCCGACGCGTTGCTGCGCATCGACATGAGCGAATACAAGGAATCCCACACCGCCAGTCGTCTCATGGGCTCGCCTCCTGGCTATGTCGGCTACGATGAGGGCGGTCAGCTCACCGAGGCTGTACGCCGCCGGCCCTATCAGGTCATCCTCTTCGACGAGCTGGAAAAAGCCCATCCCGAGGTGTGGAACACCCTGCTGCAGATACTGGAGGATGGACGGCTCACCGACGGACACGGGCGCACTGTGGATTTCCGCAACACTGTCATCATAATGACCACCAACGTAGGCTCCCGGCGCGTCACCGAAACCCGGCGCATCGGCTTCCAATCCCATGCTGGCATGGATGAATCCCGCCTGCTCAGCGACATCCAAAAAGACCTGAAGCAGACCTTTCGCCCCGAATTCCTCAACCGGGTGGATGAGATCATCCCCTTCCACGTCCTCAGCACCGAACAGATTTTGCAGATCGTGGATTTGCAGGTGCGGGACATCGCGGGCCGGTTGGCGGAGCAGGGGCTGGGCATTCAGCTCACCGAAGCGGCCCGCCGGGCTCTGGCCGCCAAGGGATATGATCCCGAATACGGCGCGCGTCCCCTGCGCCGGGTGTTGCAACGAGAGATCGAAAGCCCTTTGAGCAAACGCCTGCTGCAAGGCGAATTCGGCACCGGCGATCTCATCATCGTGGATGCGGAGATGGGAGCGGATGCGGCCGAGCATGAGGTCCTGAAAGACGCGCCCATCACCTTCCGTAAAGGCGACCCTGAACCCATCGCTGTCGATTTTCCGCCGGTGGATGTAGAGCAGCAATCGTAGCCTTATTGCTGTCCACGCGGCTCTCATTGTCTTCGAGGAGAAGTGATTATGAAGAAGTGGGTGACTTTGATCACCATGTCCCTGGCGATGTTCATCATCGTCATCGACACGACAATTATGAATGTGTCGATCTCCGCTTTGGTGGTGGATTTGAAGACCACGGTGGTGGGAATTCAGTCGGCCATCTCCATCTATGCCATGGTTATGGCCTCTCTGATGCTCATTGGCAGCCGTCTTTCCGACATTGTGGGCCCGAGACGCATCTTTTTTGTGGGCATCCTGATTTATGGCGTTGGCACGACCACAGCTTCGCTGGCCCACAGCCTGCCCGTGATGATTCTGGGATGGTCGGTGATGGAGGGCGTCGGCGCCGCGCTGATGATTCCCACCATTCAGGTTTTGCTGCGCAAAACATACGACGGGGAGCAGCTGGCCTTCTCATATGGCATCATCGCCGCGGTGGCCGCGGTGGGGGCAGCGCTGGGCCCGATTGTGGGCGGCTTCTTCACCACGTACATTAGCTGGCGTTGGGCGTTTCGCACGGAGCTGATCGTTGTCATCATCGTGCTATTCCTGATTCGTCTTCTCAACAAGGACGAGAGCGTTGATGAGCGTCCCAAATTCGACTATGTGGGCAGCGTTTTCTCCATCCTGGCCTGGTCGAGCATCGTGTTGGGGATTTTGCAGGCCCAGGAGTATGGCTTCTTTTTGGCCAAGAAGCCGTTCGAGATAGCGGGTTTCGCCATCGCCCCGTTGGGGCTTTCCATTACCCCATTGATGGTCGGATTCGGCGTGATTATGATGCTGCTGTTAGGGCATTGGGAGACGCGGTTGGAGGAAAAAGGTGAGGCGGGGCTGTATCCACCTTCGATTTTCCAGGCCAAGGGTCTGAAATCGAGCATAGCGGTTCGTTTCATCCAGATGGCGGTGATGAGTGGGTATCTGTATATTTATCCGCTGATGCTGCAATTGAGCTTCGACTATACGGCCATGCAGACCGGCGTGGCCCTGATGCCCTTTTCTTTCAGTCTGTTGGTCATGGCCATTTTGGGCTCCCGCTTGTCGGGCAAGGCCTATTCCAACCGCATCATCATCCTGGGATACATCCTGGCCACCGCAGGGCTCATCGTGCTGGGGCATACGATAGCGCCCGATATCGCCGTCACCGATCTGGCCATGGGCGCGCTGTTCGGCCTGGGCGTGGGGCTGATCAATTCACAGATTCTGAACACCATTCTCTCCTCGGTCGAGCCAGATCTCACAGCCGAGGCCTCGGGGATCAACAGCACTTTCGAGCAGCTTGGCAACGCCATTGGCGTGGCGCTCATCGGCACTGTGCTCATGGGCGTCCTCACGTTGGGAATCAGCCAGAATATCCAGGCTAGCGCCACGATCCCCCCTGATGTCAAACCCGCTCTGACCGAATCCATTCAGCAGGGCGTTCAGTTGGCCTCGGATGATGCGATTCAGACGGCATTGGCGGAGCGCAATTTGGATGCAGCCGTCGAGCAGGAGATTACGACTATTTACAATCTGGCCCGCACCCAGGCGTTCAAAGCGGGCGTCAGTCTCCTGATCTTCTTTGCTATCATCGGCACAGTGCTTTCATTTATGCTGCCCAAGCGTAAGCTTTTGGCGACTTGATTGCCTGCTCCCCCGGCCGCGACGGGCGCGGCCGGGGGAGCTTTTTCAGTATTTCAGTTTGGGGGCGAGGGGAATGGGCGGGCCCACAGGCTGGCCTGCGGCGGTCAGCAGCTGCAGGCTGAGCCGGTGAGGACGTCCGTTGGAAAGGTCCGCGGGCAGGGGAATGGCGTGCTCGCCCCGCCAGGGCAGGCCTGGCAGCCATCGACTGGTGGGATAGCCGGGACCCGCCAGGTGATAGCGTCCCAGGGGCGCATCGTCCAGCCGGAGCTCGAATCGATAGTCGCTGTCGGGATGGGCGTTCGCCCGCCAGAAAGTGGTGAGATGGAGGATGTCGCCCGGTTGCAAGGGGGTGTCGGGCGCGTGGCTGAATCCTTGTTTGTAGCGGTTGTGGCCCAGAAAGGTGAACGCCCCCCGTTCCGCCTCGGCTCGATGATCGATGGGGAGGATGGAAAGGGGCGGGGCCTGCTGGGGCGGTTGGATGTCTATGTTTCCCAGCATCAGATAATCATCCTGCGCGCCTTGGCCGCTGACGGGCAGGCGTTGGCCCGTTTCGGCATCGTACATGGCCAGAATCAGAGGATATTGGCCCGGCGGCGTGGCCAGCGGAATGGGCAGACCGTAGCCGTCGAGCACCGATTCGCCTGGCGTCCATGATGTTGTGGGACGGGCGCCGCCCACCGGCTCGCTGTCCACTTGCGCCACCACCTGATTGGCCGGGTCCAGCAATTGCAGCGTCACCTTGTAGCGGGCGTCGAGCGGGGCTGTGGCCAGCCATGAAAGTCGCACCCGGGCGATGTCGCCAGGCTGGAGGGGCTCCATGCTGTATCCTGCCGCTTCCAGCAGAATGGCGTCTCCGAAGTGTGCAGGCTGGTCATAGGCGGTGGTTGGGGGTGGCGCCGCGGCGCTGTATGCAACGAAGCGGAGACGCCCAACCCACGCGTCCCAGGCCTTGAATGCATGGTCGGCCAGATAGCCCTCGACGATGCCGTCGGGATCGGCCTGCTCCGCAGCCCAGTAGATGGCGAAAATCCGGCTTGCATCCCGCGTAATCTCCTCGAGTTGGTCACGGGTTCGTTCAGGATCGGCTGGTCGGGTTTGGGGGAGAAGGTGGACCGGGGCGGGACCGTGCTCGTATTGGCTGAACGCGTCGTTCTGTCCTGGCGCGTCCAAAACGATGACGTCACCTGGATGGTACACTGCTTTGAGATAGGCCGCGATGCCCCGATAGTCGTCCCGGGCGAACTGGGGATCGTGGTAGTAGCGGTTGAGAGAGGGGAGCGCGGGCAGGGCCAGCAGCAGAAAGAGGATGGGCGTCAGGGCATAGGCCCGAATCGTGGCCGCGTCGATCTCGCCGCGCTTGGGCCGGCGGATGGAGGGAATGCCCACCGCGTCCAGTCCCAAGGCCAGCAGCAACAGCCAGGCGGGCAAGGCCAGTAGCAGGAATTTGAAGAATGTGGGGGTGAATGTGCCGGTGGCCAACATGGCGATGATGGGCAGCAGCAGCCATAGCAGGGGCAGCGCCATCCGGGCCGGGGTGAGGCCGCGGGCGCTGACCTGTCGCCACACGCCCCAGCCGATGAGTCCAATGCTAAAGAGGCCCAGCGCCGCCTGGACGACGATGTTGAGGGGGCAGGAGATCGGGCCGCAGGTGAAGAGCTGCAAGGTGTGCAGCATCGCCTGGAATCCATTGAGGGCGACTTCGGGGCGAGGCCAGGCGCGTAGCTGATGGAGGGCCGTGCGCGTCCAGGGCAAGAAGAGGAGCGCCGCGATTCCTTGCAAGATCATCCAGGCCGGCAGGTGGCGCCGGATGTTCAGCCAGAAGCCTTCCGCACGCCGGCTCATCAACCAGAGCAAAAAGGCCAGATTCAGGGCGATGAGATGGATGGGGAAGGCGTAATGCGTGTAGAGGCCCAAGGTGGCGAAGGCGACATAAAGGATGGACGCGCCGAGGGCGGGAATGCGGCCGGAGCCGGGCGCGTCCTCCCACCATTGCACCAGCGCGTAGGCTGTGAACACTGCGGTCAGCGCCAGCAGTTGATACATGCGCGCTTCCTGGCTGTAATAGATGAGGAAGGGATTGACGGCCGCGAGCAGGGCCGCCATCAAGCCTGTGCGCTTGTTTCTCAACGCGGAGCCCGTCAGATATACGCCCCAGACGACGAACACGCCCAGCACCGCGGAGAGACTGCGAGCGCCTTTCTCATCCAGCCCGAAAAGGCCGCCCCAGGCCTTCAGCAGCAGGTAATACGCGGGGGGGTGGATGTCCGCTGCGGCCGCACCCAGGATTTCGGTGGTGGATTTGGGGGCCAGCGCTACCGAGTTGCCTTCGTCGGCCCAAAAGCTCTGACCGTCCAGCAGATAAAATCGCAGGCCCGCTGCCAACGCCAGAATGAGAAGCAAGAGGACGATGGGGAGAAAGCGTCGCATGGGCAGATTATTATCCAGACGCGGAGGATTGCGCAAATCTTTTTGCCGAAGGGGAGGGATGGGGTAAAATAAATCGCGTTGCTGGCGTTGCGTCCAGCCAATTCTGGTGGCAGCGTATGGCACAGCATTCCGACGCTAACATTGGAGACTACATGGAACTTTCCAGACTAGGACAGAAATTCACCACCCATTCGGGCATTTTGCAATTGATGGCGGATCTGGGCGATGCGCTGAACAGCGATAAGCCTGTGATCATGCTGGGCGGCGGCAATCCAGCGAAAATCCCTGAGATCCAACAGACGCTCTATCAACACGCTTACGACATTTTGCGGGATGAAACCCGCTTCGAGCGCCTGCTTTTTGATTATGGCCCGCCACAGGGCGATTTGCCTTTTCGTCAGGCTCTGGCCGAGATGCTTTACCATCAGTTCGGTTGGAACCTGGGGCCAGAGAACGTCGCGCTGACCAACGGCAGCCAGACCGCGTTCTTTTATCTCTTCAATATGTTTGGCGGCGAGACCGCGGATGGCGGATTCCGGCGCATTTTGCTGCCCCTGACGCCTGAATACATCGGCTATGCGGATGCGGGCATTGCCGAAGATCTGTTCGTCTCGGTCCGGCCTACTATCGAATATATCGACGACGCGCTTTTCAAATATCATGTCGATTTCGGCCATCTGGAGGTGGGGGAGGACATCGGCGCGATCTGCGTCTCTCGTCCCACCAATCCCACCGGCAATGTGTTGACGGATGAGGAGGTGCGGCATCTGGCCGCGTTGGCGCGCGAGCGGGATATCCCCTTCATCATCGATGGCGCTTACGGCACGCCCTTCCCCTCCATCATCTTCACCGATGCGGAGCCGGTGTGGAATGAACACATCGTGTTGCTGCTGAGTCTCTCGAAGTTGGGAATGCCCGGCGCGCGCACGGGCATTGTCATCGCCAACGAGAGCATCGCCTCTGCTATTTCCAGCATGAACGCCATCGTCAGTCTGACTCCTGGCAACATGGGCGCGGGCATGGCCCTGGAGATGGCCCGCTCGGGTGAGATGATCAGCCTGGGGAGGGAGGTGATCCGCCCCTTCTATCTGCGCAAGGCTCGTCAGGCGCTGGATTGGTTCGCAGAGGACATGGGCGACGCGCCTTATCGCATTCACAAGCCCGAGGGGGCGTTCTTCCTGTGGTTGTGGTTTCCAGGTCTCCCCATCACCAGCGCCGAGCTGTATGCGCGTCTCAAAGCCCGGGGCGTGATCATCGTGCCCGGCCATTATTTCTTCCCGGGCCTGAAGGATGCGTGGCGGCATCGTTATGAGTGCATTCGCGTCAGCTACGCTCAGGATGACGCCGCGGTGCGGGCGGGCATCGCCATCATCGCGGAGGAGGTGAAGCGAGCGTACGCAGGCGAATAGCCTATTTCCCCCATTTCCCCCATTTCTTTCATTCAGCTTCTCAAAGGAGAGGAAAAATGAGTAGACGCCAAAAATTACGATGGGCTTTTGTGAGCGCCCTGGTGCTGGGACTGATGCTGGCCTCGATTGGGCCATCGGTCAGCATCGCACAACAGGCGGGCCCGGATGCAGCCGTTGGCAGTATCCTCATCAATGAGTTCATTGCTACGCCCACCCACTCCGAGGCGGTGGAGTTGTGCAATCCCACGGGCGTGGATATTGATGTCAGCGGATGGGTGCTGGGCTGGTCCTCCTCTGGCAGCACCAAACTCAATGCCGGGTTGGTCGTTCCCGCCCATGGCTATCTGGTCATCGATGATTCCAACACTGTGAACGGCATTTCCATCTCCAACGCCGGCGCCACACTCACCCTCAAAGATGATGCGTCGACCCTCATCGATAGCGTGGCCTATGGCAAAGCGGGCGGCGCGCCCAAGCCTGAGTACAACTACTCTACGGCTCGCGTGCCCGACTGCGCCACCACGGGGAACGATGCGGCAGACTGGAATGTGGATGATTCGCCCACCCTGGGCGCAAAGAACGACGGCCCCGCCGCGGCCCTGGGCTCGACCGCCGTCACCATCAACGAGGCGGCTGCCGCCAGCGGCTCCGCTTTCATCGAGCTTTATAACAGCAGCAACGCCCAGGTCGACATCGGCGGCTGGATTCTCTCTGTCGATGATTCTTACGAGATCCCTGCCGGGACGACGATAGCCGCTCAGGGCTTTTGGGTGCTGGAAGAGGGGGATTTCCCCCAGTATTTCAGCCTGAGCGCCAGCAGCGACAATGTTTATCTCTTCAACTCTGCCCGGGAACGGGTGGATCAGGTCGGCTGGAACGCGGCCGCGGGGGGCTCATGGAATCGCGTGCCCGATGGTCAGGGAGCCAACGACAAGTGGAAGCAGAATGATATCCCCTTGATCGATCAGGCTTCCACCAAGGGCGCAGCCAATAAGCCGTCCGGCGGCGGCAGCGGCGACACCGCCAGTCCGGGCGATGTGCTCATCAATGAGTTCATCGTCACCCCCACCAGCAGCGAGGCTATCGAACTGTGCAACACGACCGACGCCGATCTCGATCTCAGCGGCTGGGTCATCGACTGGGCCTATGGCTCCACCACTGTGGATAACGGCGTCGTCCTGCCTGGCAACAGCTATCTTGTGCTGGATGATGGCAACACCGGCGATATCAGCCTCTCCAACGCGGGCACTGTGCTGAGCATCAAGGATGTGGCGAATACAGTCATCGACACCGTGGGCTACGGCGATGACGGCGGTGCGCCCAAGGCCGAATACAAGTACGCCATCGCGCGCATGCCGAACTGCGCCACCACGGGCGACGACGCAGCGGATTGGAATGTGGATGATTCGCCCACCATGGGCGCGGCCAATGATGTCCCTCCCGCCGCTCTGGGTTCTACGCCTGTCACCATCAACGAGGTGGACGCTAAATCGGGAGAGGCATTCATCGAGCTTTATAACAGCAGCGACGCCCAGGTCGACATCGGCGGCTGGATTCTCTCTGTCGATGATTCCTACCAGATTCCCGCCGGAACGGCGCTAGCCGCTCATGGCTTCTGGGTGCTGGATGAAGCGGATTTCCCCCGATACTTCAGCCTGAGCGAAGGGGGCGATAACGTCTATCTGTTCAACAGCAACTATGAGCGGGTGGATCAGGTCGGCTGGGATCAGGCCGCTGGCTCTTCTTGGAATCGCTTGCCCGATGGCGGCGGCGCCAATGATGGTTGGAATCAGGGCAACACGCCTCTTTATGCTCTGAATCCCTCTCGGGACGCCAGCAACAAAACCAACCTCACCCGCATGTACATCCACGATGTGCAGGGCGCCCAGCATCTTTCGCCCTATGCCGGCTCCAAGGTGACGAATGTGTATGGCATCGTCACCGTCACAGATCGTCGCGGTTTCTGGATGCAGACGCCCGACGCGGACGTGGACGACGACAGCGCCACATCAGAGGGCGTGTACGTGTATGTGGGCGCATCCCCCACGGTGAGCAAGGGAGATGAGGTGCTGGTCACAGCGGATGTGAGCGAATACTATCCGGGCGGTTATGGCACGGGCAACCTCTCCATCACCGAGCTCAGTCATCCAGCCATCATCACCCTGGCGCGGGGCAAGCCGCTGCCCAGCGCCACCATCCTGGGCGAGGGCGGACGCATCCCACCCAACGCCATCATCGATAACGATTCTGCCGGCGATGTGAACGCGACGCCCAATTTCGATCCCGATCAGGATGGCATCGATTTCTATGAGTCGGTAGAGGGCATGTTGGTGCAGATCAACGACGCGGTGGCGGTGGCGCCTACCAGCAAATATGGCGAGATCGCGGTGGTGGGCGATAACGGCGCTCATGCCAGCGTTCGCACCCTGCGCGGCGGCATCGCCATCCGTCCCGATGACTTCAATCCCGAGCGCATCATCCTGGATGACGCGCTGTACGCCGATGAGCCACAAGTGCTGCCTGGCGATCGTTTCCTCGCCCCCATCATCGGCGTGATGCATTACAGCTATGGCAATTTCAAAGTGCTGAATCCTGATCCCCTGCCCGAAGTGCAATCCGCCGGTCTGACGCGGGAATTCACCCAACCCACTTACGGACAGCTTGCCATCGCCAACTTCAACGTCGAAAATCTGGACCCGAGCGACGATAAATTTGCGGATCTGGCCACCATCATCGTCAGCCATCTCCGCGCGCCCGATATCATCGGTCTGGAAGAGGTGCAGGATAACAACGGTCCCACCGATGACGGCGTGGTGGACGCAAGCCAGACCTTCCAGATGCTCGCCGACGCCATCAAAGCCGCGGGCGGGCCAGTCTACGACTTTCGCCAAATCAATCCTGTGAACGACGCTGACGGCGGGCAACCGGGCGGCAACATCCGCGTGGGCTTCCTTTTCCGCCCAGATCGGGTCACCTTTGTCGATCATCCTGGCGGCGACGCCACCACGCCCACCGACGTGCAGATGACGCCCAGCGGCCTGGCACTGACCCTGAGCCCCGGTCGCGTCGATCCCAACAATCCAGCCTTCGCGGGCGATAACGGACTCGGCTACGAACCCAGCCGCAAATCTCTGGCAGGCGAATTCATCTACCAGAGCTACAAGCTCTTCGTCATCGTCAACCACTTCAAATCCAAGGGCGGCGATGACGCACTGTTCGGCCGCGTGCAACCTCCGGTGCAGAACACCCTTCCTCAGCGTAAGGCCCAGGCCAAAGCCATCAACGATTTCGTCACCAAGATACTGAGCAGGGATCCTCAGGCGAAAGTGGTGGTGCTGGGCGACCTCAACGACTTCGATTTTTCGGAGACTCTGACCACCCTCCAAGGCGACAACCTGCCCAGCCTGATGGGGCGTCTGCCCCGGGAAGACCGGTACAGCTTCATCTACACCGGCAATTCCCAATTGCTGGATCACATCCTGGTCAGCAAGAACATGGAGGCGCACAACACTCGCATCGACGCGGTGCATGTCGACTCCGAATTCCCGAAAGATCAGCGCCCCAGCGATCATGATCCAATCCTGGCCACCTTCGATCTGCCCGTGTGGCGCTTCGACGGCTTCGTTTATCAGGGGGCGACTGGGGATGAGAGTGCGCCGCTTGCCGGCGTGACGCTGCGCCTGTATGGCCGCAACGCGGGCGAACCCGCTCCCGGCTCCTGGCACAAGGATGTTGTCACCGATATGGGGGGCTACTTCAACTTCCACATCATCGAGCCTTTCAACTTCGATGAGTACACCCTGATGGCCGTGGCTCCTAGCGGCATGGTCGCGGTGGATGCGTGGAGCGAGGACGGCGCTGTAACCGCACCCGACACAGTGCAATGGCGCGATCCTGCGCCGGGTGCGCACAAAACCAAGTTCTGGTTCGACGCTCCCACGCCCACGCCTTCTCCCACGCCCACGCCCAGCAGCCTTTGGCTGCCCATGCTTCTGGGCCGATGATGTGACCGCCGTCTCAAAACGCGTCCGGCGCAGGCGTCACACTACCAAATCAAATCCCTTGACATTTCACGCTTCACGCCTTGGCGTCTTTGCGTGAGATATCTTCTCGATTCCGGCTTATCCGGGTTAAGGGGCTGCCCGCTTGGGCGGCCCCTTGCGTTCACCGTTCATAATTTTCATCGGCAAGACCTGCCTTGCTTACTTGCGAAAAATCATGTAAACTTTATCGAATTTGATAATTTCGATACACCCTCTATCTCTGAGAGATGCTTCCTGTGATCTAACTCTTATCACACATCCCAAAGCCCTATGATCATGACAAAAACCCGCATTCTGGCTGTAATGGATTCGGCAACAGACGGGGGAACTTGCGAGGAGCTGGCGTCGCGTTACGACCTCCAGTGCACGCAAACGCTGCGACCTACTTTGCGCAAGATTTCCAAATTCGATCCCGAGCTGATTGTCATCGACATGGACGCCACCACGCCCGGCAAGGCCAGGCGCATCACCCAGGCGGCCCGAACCCATTACCTTCGCCCCTTCATCTTGCTGATCAAAAGCGGTCGCTCCGCACCGAGCAATCTCTCCTATTACGATGACATTTTAACCCGTCCTTTCGTTTTTGAACAGCTAGCGACCGCCATAGATGATTTGTTGAAGACGCGGCCGGATTACGTGATCAGCAATCCTCCCTTTACACTGGATCGCCGCACGCAGGTGTTGGCTACGCCCAGCGGCAAAGTGCGCCTGAATCCCAAGCTGGCCCGCTTGATGGAGGCCTTTTTGCTTCATCCGGGCCAGGTGATTACGCCGATGGCCTTGATGAAGGAGGTGTGGAGGATGAGTCTGTTCGGCGACATCCGCACCCTTTATGTGCACATCCACTGGCTGCGGGAGATCATCGAGGAAAACCCTGCGCATCCCAAATATCTGAAGACCGTGGCCAGGAATCGGGGTTACTTCATCGACCTGCACGGACCTGTTACTGTGGGCGGAGAGCCGCTTTACGTCAAAGCCTGACGCTCACTTCCACCCTCGCAGCGATTTTTGAACCTCGTAGTAAATCGGCTTGGGTTGAAAATCTGCTGTCACGAATGAAAAATACTGCCGGAAGCTCTTTTCCGGCGCGGGATATCGAAAGACCCACATGCTCACCGAATCGAGCCAGGGCCAATCCAAAGCCATCGCGTAGGCCCGGATTGTGTATCTGATGCGCTGGGAGGGACGCACTGCCCGGGTCCATCGGGGATGGTCATTCCAGCCAGCTTCGGTGATGTGGATGGGTTTGGCGCGGTCGCCGTTGGCGATCATCACCTGACGCAGGAGTTCCACCCGGCGAAAATTGATGACGTCGGGATCGGGAGGATCATCAGGAGGAAAAGTGAGACCGTAGGCGTGAGCGGCCAGCGCGTCGAAGTAGGGGCCGGCGCCCGCGTCGTACATGGCCTGCAAATAATCCAGATCGCTCATTCCCAGCTCCCCCACGGGGTCGCCCTGGGTGGGGGCCAGCGCTCCCGCCAGGATGACGACGTCGGGGTTGGCCGCGCGGATGGCAGGACTGACGACGCTCAGCATTTCGGCGTACGCGGCCGGATCGGGACGGCGATAGCCCCATTCCAGCGCAAGGTTGGGTTCGTTCCAGAGGATGACGTAGTGAACCTTTCCCGCGAAATGGCGCACGAATTCGGCCGCGTAATCGGCAAAATCCTGATAACTTTCCTCTGGCAGATAGTTGGCGATGGTTCCCTCAGGACGCGCCCAGTCGGGGGTCATGCCCAATCGGGCGATGACTCTCAGGCCCTGGCGGTTGGCATGCGCCACCACCATGTCTGCATGTGCAAAATTATAATGGCCTTTGCGGGGCTCGCTGTACGCCCAGGGGAAATACTCGACGATCCAGGGCGTCCCCAGCTCCCTCACCATCTCCAGCGTCTTTTTGATTTTCCACGCCTCGACTTCATTATCCAGCCGCGTATGCACGCCCGCCTTGGGATTGACGGTCTCCACTGAGCGCTGCGGCCCCAGGGGCGCGAAATTCCGATAATAGCGATGCCAGCCCCACCACGCCGCGACCGCCAGCAGTGTGACCAGCAGCATGCCTGCCAGGTAGGTCCGGCCGCGTTCGGGAATGCGCGTCTGGTTCATTGTTGCTGACGCCGCGGCGCCTGATGACAGCCGCGGCAGCGAGCCTCGTAGGATTCCGCCGCGCCGATGAGCACAACCGGATCCTCGTAGTACGCGGGCCGCCCATCGATGAGACGCTGGGTGCGGCTGGCCTCGCCGCCGCAGACCATGCAAATGGCGTGGAGCTTGTGCACGCTTTCGGCCTTGGCCATGAGCGCAGGCATAGGCCCGAAGGGCTCGCCGCGGAAGTCCAGGTCCAACCCGGCCACAATGATGCGTTTGCCCTGCAAAGCCAGCGCATCACACACATCCACGATGGCGTCATCGAAGAATTGCACCTCGTCGATGGCGATGACGTGGGTCTCGGGCTCGACCTGATTCAGAATCTCCGTGGCTTCGCGGATGACGGAACCCTCCCACTTGGCCCCATCGTGGGAGGCGACGGTAGTGACGCCATATCGGTTGTCGATGGCAGGCTTGAATAGCTGAACGTTCTGGCGGGCAATGACGGCCCGGCGCAGACGGCGCAGAAGCTCCTCGGTCTTACCGCTGAACATGGAACCGCAAATTACCTCGACCCAGCCGCTGTTGGGACGGAGATGTCTGTCTGGCATGATGTAGTCTCCTGCTCTGAAAAGAAAGACGATAAACCATGGACGGAGGACGATGGTTTTCACGACCGTCGTCTGTCGGCTACCGTCCATCATCCTTCCACCGGTATCGGCGGGGACAAGCCCACCATTGGACTGATGTGAAAATAACTTGGGCGACGTTGGTAAAGGGACAAAGAAAAAGGCAGGAACGAAAACGCTCCTGCCCAGCTGTGCAAATGATGCGGGGGTTAGTGTTTGAGTTCGGCCAGAGCTTTTTCGTATGCCTTCTCGAAGGCGGCTTTGGCGTCTTCGCCCCGAGCTTTGGCCTTGCGGGCCGCCTCTTCGGCCAGCTTCCGGGCCTCGGCCTTGATGCGAGCCTGCGCCCGAATCTGATCCTTGGTGCGCAGGCGGCGCATGAAGCGTTCGACCTGACCGGCGGTGTCGACGATGCGCTGCTCGCCCGTGAAGAAGGGGTGGCAGGCGGAGCAAACATCGGTGTGGATTTCCTTCTTGGTGGAGCCGGTGGTCCAGGTGTTGCCGCATGAGCAAATGACCACAGCATCTTCGTAATAAGTGGGATGGATGCCCTGTTTCATTTCAAAAATACCTCTCTGATTCTCAGGCTACGCGCTCGGGATAAACGCTGACGCGCTTTTTATCGCGGGTTTTATGTTCGAATTTGACGAAACCGTCTGCTGTGGCAAAGAGGGTGTGATCTCTGCCCACGCCCACGTTCTCACCTGGATCGATGCGGGTGCCGCGCTGCCGGATGATAATAGTGCCGGCGCGCACGAATTGACCATCGTAGCGCTTGACGCCCAGGCGCTTTGCTTTGCTATCGCGACCGTTCTTGCTGGAACCGCCACCTTTCTTATGAGCCATTTTCTTCGCTCCTTGTCTTTTCTAAACGGAATGGGAGATGTGGATCACGTTACGCCGTGATGCTGTCGATGCGGAGTTGGGTGTATTTCTGTCGATGTCCGGTCTTGCGGCGCAGGGTGGTGCGGCCGCTGTGCTTGAAGATGATGACTTTCGGGCCTTTGGCCAGTCCCAGCACAGTGGCGGTCACTTTCGCTCCCTCCACCACCGGACGCCCCACGGTCACGGCGTCATCGCCCCCGACCAGGAGCACATCATCAAATGTGACCTGATCGCCTTCGGAGACGTTTTTCAGAAGTTCGACGTTGAGAATTTCGTTTTCTTCGACGCGGTATTGTTTACCGCCAGTTCTGATAACTGCGTACATAAGCTGCTTCCTTTCCGTACGGCGCCGGCAAAGCTGGACTTAGGGAGCCGTAGCGGCGTGAGGGATTTGGGGTTTTCGTCTTTTTGCGTAGAAAAAGTGGGCCCGAAAGCCCACAACATGCAATTATAAAACGATGGGGTGAGAAATGTCAAAAATGTGAACCTGTTGTTTGCAGGTCCGATGAAGCGCATTGGCCAGAGTGCGTCTCATTATTTTTCTTCATCCAAAATCAGTTTCTCACGCAAAATGGCGTGTCGGCGATCATCCAGGCCAAGCACCGCGATGACTTCGCTCACCCGGGCGTTGGCCTGCGAGCCCGCGGCCAGCTTCATGCGCACGCAGCCCGGCTCATGGGGCAGGATGTCGATGCTGAGGATGCGGGGGCGCAGGTCGTAGGTTTTCTCCGGCTTCTTGAAGCGAGGGCGCAGGATTTCTTCGGCCCCAAGCACGGCGCTCACCCGCTCGGCCAGCTCCTCTCCGGCCACATCCTTCCAGCAGATGCGATAGACCGCGGCCCGCAGGCTGGCCTGCATCGCGGGCAGCTTCAGCGGCGCCTCGACCAGCGTTTTGATGGCGAAGCCATCGGGCAGATTGCGGGTGATGGGCTGCACCCACGCCTCAGGCTCAACCCGCTCGGTCAGCCAGATGTCCACCATCTCATTTTCGCCCGCCACGCCCACAGGCAGCGCGGATGCAAACTGAATGCGGGGCTGGGGATGGTAGCCGTGGGTGTAGGCCAGGGGCAGGTCCACCCGTCGGAAGACGCGTTCCCAAAATCGGGCCAGGTCCAGATGGCCGATGTAGCGGGCGTCGCCTTTTTTGCTGTATGTCAGGCGCAGTCGTTGGGCAGGGGGGGGATGGTTCATGGCGGGAGACGGAGAGATGATACATGAAGCGCTCGTGATTTCAAAAATCAGCGCTGAGTGATCATCCCCGCCATCGCCTCAATCCAATCGTCGTTGTCGTTCAAACAGGGGATGCGCTGGAAGTCTTCGCCCCCCGCCTCCAGAAAGATCTCCCGCCCCTCCATGCCGATCTCTTCCAGGGTTTCCAGGCAATCCACGGTGAAGGAGGGGGTGATGACGGCCAGACGTTTGACGCCCGCGCGGGCCAGGCGGGCCAGCTCCTCCGCGGTGTAGGGCTTCAACCACTCATCCCGCCCCAGTCGCGACTGGAAGGAGATCGAGTACTGCTCGGGTCGCAGGTCCAAAGCCCGAGCCACCATGTGCGTTGTTGTGAACACCTGCCGCCGATAGCACACCGCCTGCGCATCACTGATCACTGAATACTGATCACTGAACACTTCTTCCCTTCCCCGTTCATTCACGACCATGCAGCAATCTTTCCGCAAACACTTACTTCCCCGCGGCGCGGTCTTGTGCAAATGCCGTTCGGGGACGCCATGATAGCTGAACAGCAGGTGATCGAAGTCCCCGGCATCCAGCACGGGTCGGGCGCTGGCCGCTAATGCGGAGATGTAGTCGGCGCGGTTGTAGTGGGGCGGGATGATCGCGAGCGTGTAGTCTCCGACCTGGCGGGAGAAGGCGCGTCCCTGCGTCCGGCTCACCACGTCCCGCAGCCAGCGCTGCGCCCGCCCATCCCTTGTCTGCTGCACCCCAACCAGCTTCTCCAGTTCGGCCAGGGTCTTCAGCGCCAGGGTCTCGTAGGTGGACATGGCGTAGTGCGGGTACATGGGCAGGAGGATGATCTCCCCGCCTGCATCAACCTGCTGCAAAAGCGTTTCCAGGCCCGCGCGGATGGAGGGCTGGGCGTAGCGCATGGCCATGACTACGGGCGTCTCCAGCCGGGCCTCCAGCTTGGCCCGCACCCGATGGGTGAATGAGATCAGCGGCGAGCCATCCTCCCCCCAGACGCTTTGGTAGGCCCGGGCGGATTGAGCCGGGCGTTTGGGCAAGATCATACGTTTGACGATGAACCAGCGCAGCGGGTAGGGTAGATCGATGATGCGCGGGTCCATCAGAAATTCGTCGAGGTATGCGCGCACATCGGCCTCATCGGGTGAGGCGGGCGACCCCAGGTTGGCGAGGAGTACGCCGCGAGATTCGAGTCGCATCATCCTGTGTTTTTCGTATTGAACGCATTCATGGCCGCGTCGATGCCCTCGCACAGCCAGGTTTCCAGCGCCTGCACAGCTTTATCTCGCACCTGCGCCATGATGTGTTCTTCTTCGTTGCTGAAATTCTGTAGCACATACGCGGCCGGATCCATGCGACCGGGCGGACGTCCAACGCCCACCCGTAGACGGGGAAAGTTGTTGTCGCCCAGCCGTTGGATGATGGATCGCATGCCATTATGTCCGCCTGCGCCGCCAAATGGACGCAGGCGAATCACCCCTACCGGCAGGTCCATGTCGTCGTAGACCGCCATCATATCCGCCAGCTCGATTTTGTAGTAGTGAACCAGGCCCTGCACCGCCTCGCCACTGAGGTTCATGTAGGTTTGCGGTTTCACCAGCAGCGCCCGCCGTCCTTCGATGTTTCCCAATGCGAGTTGGGCTTTGAACTGACGTTTGTCGAAGGTGAGGCCATGTTTTTCGGCCAGCGCCTCGACGATTTGAAACCCGATGTTGTGACGATTGCGGGCGTAGCGGGAGCCGGGATTTCCGAGCCCGACGATCATTTTCGTGGACATGATTGGATTATCTTCGAGCCGATTCTCTGGCGCTGGATTCCTGTTCCTCGCCTATCGCAGTAAAAAACGTACATAAAGCCATGTCAGCAGGTTTTTGACGCCAAAGAAGATGCCAACAGCAACGAAGGCCAGAATGACGAAAAGAGCGCCATGGATGAACGCATCTTTCATTTGGCCCAGCATGCCGACGATTTTAGATGTTTTGTCTCCTGTGGCGCCGTCATCCCCGCCATGTTCATCTTCCTCGGGCGCCGCGACCGCCATTGCCGGCGTGGCTGTGGCTGCCAGCGTGGGCGTAGGAATGTGGGGGGTTAGCTGAACAGGGGTGGCTGTGGGCGGTTTGGGGGTGGGCGTTGTCGTGGGCGTGGGGGTTTCTGCGGGCGTGGGGGTTTCTACGGGCGCAGTATTGGCGACGATGACATTTTGCACAAAGTATTCGTCGTAGTTGCCGTCGCGACGCACGACCCTGAGACGGATGGTGTATGGGCCGTCGGGGACGGTTCGGGTGTCCCATATTCCCAAGACGCCGTTCTGCACCGGAGCCTCGGCCCCCGCGATGTTGAACCAGTTTTGCGTGCCCTGGGGCGCGGCCGCGAGCTCATATTTCCAGAAGTCGGGATGCACGGCTGTGCCCTGAATCTGCACGGACCCGCGCAGGGTTTCGGTTTCGGGCGGATAGGTGATGCCGGATTGGGCGCTGGTTGTACGGACGCCAAGAATCAGCGCCGCGGCAAAGAGAAAAAAAATGGAAAATCGCTGAAAGCGCATGGGATTTGCCTGTGAGGATTGCTGAAAGCAGGGATGATGGGGCAACTATTTAGTTTAGCATAGAGCTTTGAGGGGTAGCAAAGCGGTGATGGCCCTCGGGCGCGTTTCAAAATGGGGGCGCTTTTTTGCATTTCTGGCCGGCTCGAAGTCGGGACGCCGTCTCAATCCTGCTCCACCTTCCAGCGTCGTTCCAGCGCGCGCAAGCCTAGCGTCAGGGTGATAGTCATAATCAGGTACAGGTAGGCGACCACATTGTAAGTCTGAAAGAATCGAAAGGTGCTGGCGGCGTACACCTTGCCTTTGAAGGTGATGTCGGCCACGCCCATGACTGAAACCAGCGAGGAGTCTTTGATCATGGAGATGAAGTTGTTTCCCAGCGGCGGCAGCACCCGGCGGATGGCCTGGGGCAGAATGATGAAGCGCAATGTCTGCCAGTAGCTCATGCCGATGGCCCGGGCTGCTTCTGTCTGGCCTTTGCCGATAGATTCGATTCCCGCCCGAAACACTTCGGAGAGGAAGGCGCTGTAGCCAACGGTGAGGGCGATGATGACGCGCATGGTGAAATCAACATCGCGCACGCCCAGCCCAGCCAGTTTTTCCCCAGCAGCGGTTGCGCCAAAAACCCCCGTGCTCACCAGCCAGTTCCCCACGAAGTTGATGCCCGCGACCACGCCGGGCGTGCCGGCGAATACGATGATGTACAGCAACACCAACATGGGCATTCCGCGAATTATCTCGACATAAAAAGTGGCTGCTTCAGAAATGACGCGATGGCTGGACATGCGAGCCAGCGCCACCAGCAGGCCCAGGAGCAGCGCCAGCGCGTAGGAAATTAGCGACACTTTGACTGTGACGCCGATGCCGGTCTTCAGCGCGTCGAAGATGATGCCATAATTTTCATCTGTGATAATGACGATGGCAAAGGAGACGCCCAGGATGATGGCCGCGATAAGCCAGTAGGGCATGCGATGGTGAATTTCCGCCAATGTGGAGCGTTGGTCGGGGTTGGCTTGCGGGGTGGGGTGGATGGCGTGGGTCATAATTTCTATTCTATAAAGTGGGCGTAACTATGCAGAGGTCTTCGTCTGCAATGCTTGATGCCAACCGGTACGATAGCATGTGCGTCGGACGTCAAACGCAGGCGTCATGGGCTGTTGGGAAAGCTCTCTTGACGTTGGACGCATGACGTTTGGGAAAATGGATTGTGCATGATCATTTCGGTGGCGAAATTGGCGTCAGTGCGCAGACCTGTATAGTTACAAGTGGGCCGTTGATTGATGCTAAGTAGTTTGCAATAAGTCCCTTCAAGTGTTGGCGTCTGGCAAAAATGGATTCGTCGCTTGAATAGGTCATTGCAACCACAGATTTCACGGATTTCGTAGATTTTTCGTTACTACTAAGGTAGCCCGGCTAGAAACCACGAAGACACGAAGCCACAAAGGCACGAAGAAAAGAAAAAGCTTTGAAATTCTTGGTGTTCTTAGTGTCTTAGTGCCTTTGTGGTGATTGAAGTCGGGTACGTTAGTAGTTACGATTTTTCGTAATCACTCAGGTGGCAGCTTGACCGTGCTTATGGCTTGAAAAGAGTGGGGCTGGATGCCAAGGCGTGAAGCGTGAAACGTGAAGCGTGGGATTTTGTATTGCGATGCCCGCTTCGCATGTGTTTTTTGACGCTTGACGCAGGACGTGGGATGACATCCTGCAAAAGTGGACAATGCGTAGAAGACCAGCGTCAGCGTTTGGCTGTAATCCCTCGCGTCCCGGTTTCATCAATTGGCTGGTGGGATGAAAAAAGGACGATGGCCGCTGCACACAGACCTGTGGATCTGCAATGGGCGTCGGCCATCGTCCGTGACGGCGAATGGGGGACGAACGCTATCAGGCTTTCACCACCCACGTGCCAAAGATCTTGTCGTGCCAGGCCTGCTTGTCCTTATCGAAGGCCGCCCAAATGTAGCCCAGGCCAAAAATCAGGCCGCTGATCCAATAGCCAATGGTGCCGCGAAGACCAGCTGTGGCAAAACTCAATGGACTGCCATCGGTTTTGACGACTTTGATGTGCAACAACTTCATGCCAATGGACTGCCCATCTTTGCTCCAGAAATAGCCGAAGTAGAGGAACATGCCAATGAGCAGCAATACTGTCATCAAAAGATAAATGGCGCTGAAGACAGCCAGAAATCCACCGCCTTGGGCGTTATCTGGGATCATGCCGCTAAGCGCCACGCCCACGATGACTGAAAGGATCCAGTATATAATGCCCAAGATGATGCTATCGACGAACCACGCTACGAAACGAATGAAAAAGTCAGCTTTTTCCATGGGATTCCTCCTGCAAGATGGTGAAGTTGGAATGAATGAGAACCAACATAGATTATAGTCCCTTTCTCAGAAGTGAGCAATCGGAGAGGGTGATGGGGGACGTTTCAAACCAGCGCTCCGTCGGTCACATTGCCCCAACATTGAAGCGCATCCATGGCAAGGGGGTGCGTTTCAAAATGGGGGCGCTTTTTTGCGTTCCTGGCCGACTCAAGTCGGGCGCTTCAGGCCTGCGGCCAGGGGACGGCCTCCGCGGTCCAGGTCGCCGCAGGGCGACCGTTGGCGCGAAGCGCCTGCAGAGCCTGAGTTCACTCGGCCAGTGCATCATTAGACAAATTGCCCCAAAATTGAAGCGCATCCATGGCAAGGATGATTGTTGCTCAAAAATCGGTTTTCTGATATTGTGAGGGCGTCTTCATCATTTGGATGGCATTATGTGGCGTATCTCCCGCATTTTCGTGAAGGATGGCGTCGATTCCACCTTCGCAATAGCTGAATTATTGGAATCCACCCTGCGCAGATTGGTGTTGGTGACGGGCGGGATTTTTTTGACGGGATATGTGATGTTGGTGATGGCGCGGCCGCTGCAATCAGTTCGGGCCGATCCGCTGGCGTTGCTCCTCATCGCCACCTGCGCCCTGACCTACTGGCTGTTGCCGCGACGTTTCGTACTGGCTCAGGCGGTGTGGCTGGCAGGCTTGCTTCTGACCATCACCCTGGCGCTCTTCCTCTTCCAACGCCCAGAGATCGGTTTTTTGTATGCGCTGCTGCCGTTGATGGCCGTCATCACACTGAACAAACGGGCGGGCCTGCTGACGGAAGCCGTGGTTTCGCTGACGGTCTGGTGGCTGTCGTCGCCCGGAGCGATGCTTCTTCCCAGATCCTATGCGTGGGCCATCGTTCTCATGGGACTGTTCACCGGCATTCTGGGCTGGACGGCCACTCATGCTTTGCTGACAGTCACCCAATGGTCGCTTTTCAGCCGGCGGGAAGCGAAAGAGAAGTTAGAGGAGGCGCAGTTCCACCGTATGGAGCTCAGGCAGGCCCAGGAAGACCTTCTGCGCGCCAATCAGGAGCTGACCCGATTGTCGTCCCGGCTCAGAGACCTGCATCAGATCGCAGAAGAGGCCCGGCAGGCCAAGGAGGTGTTCGTCGCCAATGTCAGTCACGAGCTGCGCACGCCTCTGAACATGATCATCGGTTTCAGCGAGCTCATCACCCAGACGCCCGAGATCTATGGCGCGGAACTGCCGCCCGCTCTGCTCAGCGATATCGCCTCCATCCAGCGCAACAGCCAGCATCTCAGCGAATTGGTCAACGATGTCCTGGACCTCAGCCGCCTCGAGGCCGACCGGATGAGCCTCAGCAAGAGTTGGACCGACATCTCAGAGGTCATCCATGACGCGGCGTTGACGGTGCAGCCTCTGTTCGAATCCAAAGGTCTTTACCTGCACCTCAATATCCCCGCCGATTTGCCGCCAGTGTTTTGCGATAGCACGCGCATCCGCCAGGTCATCATCAACCTCCTCAGCAACGCGGGGCGCTTTACTGAGCAGGGCGGGGTGGCGATCCGCGCCTGGCGCCACCGCAACGCCCTGGTCGTCAGCGTCGCCGATACTGGTCCAGGGTTGGCCCCTGAGGATCAACGGAAGGTGTTTACGCCATTCCAGCAACTGGATGGCACTATCCAATACCGGCTTGGAGGCAGCGGGCTGGGATTGGCCATCAGCAAGAAATTCGTGGAACTGCATCATGGACGGATGTGGTTGGAAAGCGAGAAGGGCGCGGGGGCCACGGTTTTCTTCAGTCTGCCCGTGGATGCGCGGCCTCCCGCCGCGGTTTTGTCTGACTCTCCCCTTAGGTGGATGAACCCCTATGAACCCTACGAGCCTCGCACCAGACGCTCGAAGCTGCCCCATGCGCAAATCGGGCCGCGGTACATTCTTCTGGAGGAAGGGGATGAGCTGAGAAGGATCTTCAGCCGCCATCTGGACGATGCCGAACTGGTGTCGGTGCGAGACATCGATGCGGCCATTCAGGAGATCGCCAGCGTGCCGGCCCAGGCGCTCATCGTCAACGCCTCTCCGCTGGAGGACGAGGACGCGTTGATGGCCCGGCTTGGCTCTCTGCCTTACGACACCCCCGCCATCGCCTGCCGGGTTCCTTGCGATCTGGAGGTTCACCATCGTCTGGGCATCGTCCGATATCTTGTCAAACCCATCGACAGTGAGACGCTTTTAGCCACCCTGGCGGAGATCGGGGAGCATGTCCGAGATGTGCTGTTGGTGGATGACAACCAGGAGGCGCTGCAACTCTTCGCCCGGATGCTTTCGGGCGCGGAGCGCCATTACGACGTGCTGCGGGCCTCCAATGGTCGGCGAGCTCTGGACATGCTGCGCGCGCGGCAGCCCGATGTCATGCTGCTGGATTTGATCATGTCCGAGATGGATGGGTTTCAGGTGCTGAAGGAAAAGAGCAAAGACCCCGCCATCCGCGACATCCCGGTGGTGGTCCTATCCTCTCGCGATCCCATGGGCGGACCGCTGATGAGCAATAATCTATTGGTGACCCGTCGGGGCGGATTGACGATGCCCGAGCTCATCGCCTGCGTGCAGTCCCTCAGCCAGATTCTGAACTCATCCGGGCGACCTGCTCATCCAGCGCCGCCAGAAAAGCCCGCCGCGTGATGGGCTTGCGCAGATAAGCGTTGGCTCCCAGCGAGAAGGCCAACTCCTCTTGCGGCAGAATGGTGGAGATGATGATGGGGATGTGTCCGGTGGCGGGGTGTTGGCGCAAGCGTCCCAGCAGCTTCCAGCCGTCGATCTTGGGCATCATCACATCCAGCACGATGATTTGCGGCGTCAGTCGTTGCGCCAGCTCCAGCGCCTTTCCCGGATCCTCCGTGCGGATGAGCCGGTAGGGCGTGCCCAAGGTGTAGCGTTCCAGCATCTGCAACACGTCGGCATTGTCATCGATGGCCAGCACCGGCAATTGCTCCAGCGCCGGCAGCAAGAGCGTGGCGCGGAAGCGTCTTGCATCCTCCTGGATGCTCAGTTTGCTCCGGCACAACCGGGCCAGTTGCGAGGCCATGACCAGTCGGGCGCCGTTATCGGATACGGTCTGCGCGGCCCCGGCCTTCTGACAAGCGATCGTCACCTTCACTTCCCAACGTTCCGCCTGAGCAGCGACGACAACCCTTTCGCCCGTCGTCCGCCGTATGGCCGCGCCCAGCAGATTGAGCAGCAATTGATTCAGGGCGATGAGAGGGGAAATCACCGTCGGCAGTTCATCGGCAATGGCTGTTTCGATGGTCACCCCGTGCTGAACCGCCAGGGGCGATGTCAACGCCAGCAAGTCCGGCAACACAGCGCGCAAATCGACTTGATCATCCGATAGAGTCTCATCCAGCCATGCCAGCTCATCGTCCACCGTGGGACTCGTTGTTCGTTCGCCCGCCGGCGCAGGTTTCGACGTCGCGGGCGCTTCCCCCTCCTCGCGACCCAGCTTCCGCTCCAAATCGAACTGATCCCAGAGCCGGGCCGCCAGGATCTCCATGGCCGCGTTCTGCTCCCGCTGCAAATGCCGCACACTGATGCCCAACTGATGCGCCACCTCCTGCTGGCTGAACTGCTGCACGTAGCGATAATAAAGCGCCTCGTAAAACCGCCAGTTACGCGATTGCGGCGATTCGCTGGCGTTCGGCTCCAGGGATTTGATGGCGTCCAGGAGGATGCCCTGGAGGGCCAGGAACGCGTCGACCCGGTTTTCGACGCCGAAAAGACCGGCCAGTGGGTTGTTACGCAGGTGGCTGGGATCTCGAAGATGGTTGAGGGCATCCCGTAGATGCTCGATGAATTCCGCCCGGGTTAGCATGTCCGATTCATGTCCGATTTTTGTCTGTTCTGTGGCTGAAATCCAGCCATCGATGTAAGACTGTATGCTATTATAAGTTTGGACGCCATCATTGGCAATCTGAAATTCAGAACAGGACAGTGGCGTTTTTTGGTTTAACCACAGATTCTCACAGATTTTCACAGAAATCAATCAAGAAAAATCTGTGAATCCCGTGAAATCTGTAGTTGAGATGGCGTATTTTAGCGCCGCATCCATTTTCGCCAGACGCCAGTTCAGAAGATTGAGAAACCGCTGGCGTCATCCAACTTCCCATCTTCCCAGTTTCCCAATCTACCAACTTCCCAAACCCCAGTTTTCTCATTGGACGAGGACGTTTTCGAGCGCCCCGCCATCTCGGAAAGGAGAGAGAAATTATGAGCAAAAAAGGATTTACGCGCCGCGAATTTCTCAATTTGTCGGCCGCCGTTACTGCGGGCGCTTTGCTGGTAGCCTGCCAGGCCACGCCTTCGCCCACAGCGGAGCCCACGGCCGCGCCCGCCACAGCCACGCCTGTGCCCGTGCCCACCAAGCCCAAGGAGAAGGAAAAGGTCAACATCGCTCTGTGGACGCATGACGCCCTGTACGTGCAATTCTTCAAGGCCCGAGCGCCTGAATGGGCTGAGATGCACCCCGAGTACGACTTCACCTTCGACATCCAGCAGGTGCCCGACGCCCAGAACAAGATCCTGGCCGCGTTTGCCGCGGGCGAGCCTGTGCCCGACCTGTTCGGCATCATCTCGGGCGTCAACTTCAGCACCTTTATGAAGGATGACCTCATCGGCCAGAAATTCATCGATCTCACCCCGCGCGTCGGCGACGAACGCTCAAAATTCGTGGAGAACGCCTGGAGCAAATACACGGCCTACGGCAAGATCTACGGCATCGAGAGCGCCCTCTGCACCACCGCCTTCTACTATCAGCCCACCGTGCTGGAAGCCGTGGGCGGCAAGGAATTCCCCGGCACCTGGGATGATTTCCGCAAGCTGGGGTTGGAGGCCGCCAAGCAAGGCGTCTACCTTTCAGCGGTGGATGTGGAAGGCAACGGCATCTTCAACATCCTGTTCCTGCAGCGGGGCGGCATGTTCTTCGATGAGAACAACAAGTTCGTCCTGGGCGAGACCCCCAACAAGGACATCGCCATCGAGGTGCTGGAATATCTGAAAGACGGCATCGACAACAACATCTGGTGGCCCGCGTCCAACGCGGACTTCTGGGGCCCGCCCCTCTTCGCCGCGCAGGGCGAGGGCAAGGTCATGGGCCTGCCCGCGGCCGACTGGTGGTCCGACTTCATGCTGAAAGCCATGGCCGAAGACCAGTCCGGCAACTGGCGGCTGGCCGTGATGCCCAAATGGACGGGCGGCGGCTACTCCGCGGGCGTGTTCGGCGGCACCGGCTTCGCCATCACCAAAGAAAGCCAGCACCCCGACCTGGCCTGGGATTTCTTGCACTACGCCTACATGACCAAGGAAAATCAGCTGAAGCGCTTCGAGGAGATCACCTATCTGCCCACCATGATCGAAGCCCTGAACGATCCTCGCTTTACCGAGAAAACCGATCCATACTATGGCGATCAGGTCGTGGGCAAAGTCTGGTCCGAGGCCGCGCAGGATATGCCTCTGACCTACACCAGCCCGGTCTATGCGGACATGAACAACGAGTTCAACGTCCAGTGCGCCAACGTCTACGCTGGCAAGACCAAAGCGGCCGACGCAGTCGATGCGGTGGTGGCCAAGACCAAACAGGCCATCGAGGACCTGTAATTTCAGCAAACCGCAAATCCGATAGTCCATGACCAGAGGAAACTGGGAAACCGGTAAACTGGTGGATGAGGCAGGAGCGTGAATTCAGCGCACACCCTCCGACATCCGGTTTACTGGTTTCCCAGTCTACCATTCTCAACCTCCATCTTCCCTGCGTTGCGCATGCCCCCTCACATCCCAGGAAAAGGATAATCGATGACATCCGGCACCCCGGTTGAACAGCAGGCCCCTCAACGCTCCTGGTTCAAGAGCCAGGCCAAGCTGGCGCCCTACCTGTTTACTGCCCCTTTCTACATCCTGTTCTTCATTTTCTTCCTCTTCCCTTCCATCGCGGCCATCGTCCTGAGCCTGTACAAATGGAACGGGATCGGTCAGCCAAAATGGATCGGGTTGCGGAATTTTCAGCGGCTGTTCACCGATCCTTATTTCTGGCAGGCGGCCAGCAACACCGTGCTTTACATGTTGGCCTCGCTGTTCATCATCATCCCGCTGGCCCTGGTGCTGGCCGCGGTGCTCAACAGCTCGGCGCTGAAGCTGCGGGGATTTTGGCGTTCTGCGTTCTTCTCGCCCATCGTCACCTCGGTGGTGGCCATCACGTTGGTCTTCACCCTGCTCTATTCCCGTGACTATGGGCTCATCAACGCGTTTCTGGTGAAGGTCGGCTTGCCCCGCATCGACTGGTTGGGGGATGGGCGCTGGGCCAAGGTCTCCATCATCATCCTCATCGCCTGGCGCTGGACAGGCTATCACACGGTCTATTTTCTGGCGGGGATGCAGTCCATCTCCAAAGAGTACTACGAGGCGGCCATGATCGACGGGGCCAACGGCATCCAGCAGTTTTTCAAGATCACCCTGCCCTTGCTGCGCCCCATCATCCTCTACATCGCGGTCATCGTCACCGCGGGCGCATTGCAGATCTTCGAGGAGCCTTTCATCCTCACCGGAGGCGGCCCGGCCAACGCCACCATGAGCGTCACCCAATATCTGTACGTCCAGGGCATCACCAATCTCAAATATGGCTATGGCTCGGCTGTGGGCCTGGTGTTGTTCGTGACCGTATTCAGCATTTCCATGATCCAGCTGCGCGCGTTCGGCATCTTTCGGGAAAATTGACGAGGTTTGTTATGAGGCTGGTTCGAAAGTTCTTTCACCATCTTCCTGTGTATCTCATCGTCATCGTGGGAGCCATCCTCACCCTGACGCCTTTCGTGTGGATGCTGTTCTCCTCCTTCAAGAACTCCACCGAGATTTACCATTATCCTCCCACCCTGTTCCCAGAAGTCTGGCGCTTCGACAATTATCCCCGGCTATTTCAGGATCGGCCTTTTGGCCTGTGGTATCGTAACAGCATTGTGGTGGGCGTCATCCAGACCGCGACGGTGTTGTTTTTCAGCTCGCTGGCCGGATTTGGCTTCGCCAAATACCAGTTTCGAGGGCGAAGCTTCATGTTCGCCACGCTGCTCGGCTCCACCATGATCCCCTTCGCGCTGATCCTGATCCCGCTCTTCATCGAGATCAGCCGGATGCACATGACCGACTCCTATGCTGGCCTGATTTTACCCTTCATGGCGCCCGCGTTCGGCATCTTCGTGATGAAGCAATTCATGGAGAGCATCCCCGATGAGCTGCTGGATGCGGCCCGCATCGATGGCAGCTCCGAATTCGGCATCTACTGGCATATCGTGCTGCCCCTGGTGCGCCCGGGCCTGGCCACCCTGGGGTTGATGACTTTCCTGGCCTCCTGGAATAACTTCCAATGGCCTCTGGTGGTGCTGCGCTCCGAGAAAATGCTGACGCTGCCCGTGGGATTGATGGCGCTCACCGAAAATGTGCCGGGCAAGTCCCGAGATTTTGGGGTGATCATGGCTGCCGCCACCCTGGTGGCCATTCCCATCATTCTGATGTTCCTGGCTGTGCAACGCCAGTTCGTCTCGGGCATGTTAATGGGCTCCATCAAGGAGTGAGGGGCCATGCCCAGTCATTTCACGCTGCGGATGCAGTTCGGGCGGCATCAGGAACCGGAGGACATCGCCCGACAGTTGCTGCACCTGATGGTCGAGGAGCAGGTTCCCGTCGATGAATTCGCGTTTTTCTTCTTCGCGGAGGAGCTGAACAACGGCCACGAGACCCTGGATGAGATAAAGGATTGGATCGAACGCTCCCGGCCTTATCGGGAGGCGTTGCAGCGCGCGGGCGCGACCATCAGCCTGAACCCCTGGCACAGCATGCTGCACTGCGATCGGGGGCGGAAGCTGAAGCCGGGGCAAAACTGGCAGCGGATGGTGGGCCCGCGGGGGGATGTGGCCGACGCGGTGGTCTGCCCGCTGGACCCCGACTGGCAGGCGTATTTTCTGGAAACGCTGCGTCTCTACGCCCGGGAGGATTTCCGGGTGGTGTGGATCGACGACGACATCCGCTATCAGAACCATGAGCCGCTGCATTGGGGCGGCTGTTTTTGCCCGCGGCATGTGGCTGAATTCAATCGGCGGGCCGGGACCAACGCCACCCGAGAGGAGATCGTGGCCGCGTGTCTGCAGCCGGGCCCGCCGCATCCCTGGCGCGGGCTCTGGATGGATATGTGGCAGGACACGCTGCTGGATTTTCTGGCCCAATGCCGGGATGTGTTGGCCGCGGGCGGGGTGAAGATGGGGCTGATGTCCAGCGGCACGGAGCAGCACGCCGCGGAAGGGCCGCGCTG
>Ga0256914_1000667_pt1 | contig 33359 bp, 34 predicted proteins | sample HulkmetaG_FD_191571 | JGI IMG/M metagenome (GOLD analysis project Ga0256914, IMG submission 191571) | Hydrothermal chimney microbial communities from Main Endeavour vent field at the Juan de Fuca Ridge, Pacific Ocean - Hulk | ecosystem: Environmental > Aquatic > Marine > Hydrothermal vents ... | reverse complement strand
TTTGGCGCCGGGGCAGGGATTTGAACCCTGGCGGGCTGGACGCCCACGGACTCTCCAGGCCCGCGCCTTCCCAGGCTAGGCTACCCCGGCATTAAAAATAGGAGAATCATGAGATGAGCTCGATCTCGATGGTGACATCTTCCGGAACGCGAATCCTCATGATCTGCCTCATGGCCCTTTCGTCAGCCTCAATGTCGATGAGCCTTTTATGAACGCGAAGCTCAAACTTGTCAAAGGTTGCAGTTCCTTCCCCGTCAGGGCTCTTCCTGGTTGTGATCCTGATCCTCTTGGTGGGGAGTGGGATTGGGCCGCTCATTCTAACTCCTGTCCTCTCTGCAATTTGCTTGATCTGATCGGTAACATTATTGAGCGCCTTAATGTTGGTGCTCGCCAGCTTAATCCTTGCCTTCTGCATGCTCTCACCTCAAGGAAATGAAAGAAGGGCTAAAGGGCTTCACTCGCCCTTCTGGATGGATATAACCATACCAGCAGCAACAGTCTGACCCATATCTCTGATAGCGAATCTACCCATCTGTGGAATCTCTTTGACTGGCTCGATGACCATTGGTTTGGTTGGTCTCAGAACTACGATAGCTGAGTCACCTGTCTTGATGAACTGTGGGTTCTCCTCAGTGATGTTGCCGGTTCTTGGATCGAGCTTGGCTAAGAGCTGCTCAAAGCGAACGGCAACCTGCAGTGTGTGGGCGTGGAGAACTGGTGTGTAGCCAACGGTTATCGCAGTCGGGTGGTTGAGGACGATGATCTGGGCCTTGAAGGTGTCCTTTGGTCTGACGACTGTTGGTGGGTTGGTGGTGTGGCCAGCGACGTCACCTCTCTTTATGTCGTTCTTACCAACACCTCTAACGTTGAATCCGATGTTGTCACCCGGAAGAGCTTCTTGAAGTGGCTCGTGATGCATCTCGATGGACTTAACTTCACCCTGGATGGCCTTGTGGAATATCGTTGAGGCTGGCTCAAATATAACAACATCACCGACCTTAAGGATGCCCGTCTCAACTCTACCAACTGGAACTGTACCGACACCTTTAATTGAGTAGACGTCTTGGATCGGGATTCTAAGTGGTTTGTCGGTTGGCTTTGGCGGCTCTGGGATCTGGTCGAGTGCCTCGATGAGTGTTGGCCCCTTGTACCATGGCATCTTATCGCTCTTCTTGACAACGTTGTCGCCTTCCCAGGCGCTGATTGGGATAATCGGGAAGTTCTTATAGCCAAGCATCATGAGGAGCTTTTTGACCTGCTCAGCAACCTTCTTGAATTTTCCTTCGTCATAATTAATCATGTCCATTTTGTTGACGCCAACGATAATGTAGTTGATACCAAGTGTCCTTGCAAGAAAGGCATGCTCCTTGGTCTGGGGCATGACACCGTCGGTGGCGGCGACGATGAGGACAGCAGCATCGGCCTGGCTGGCACCGGTGATCATGTTCTTAACGAAGTCCCTGTGGCCCGGGGCGTCGATGATGGTGATGTATCTGTGCGGAGTCTCGAACTTGGTGTGGGCGACGTCAATGGTAATACCCCTCTCCCTCTCTTCCTTAAGCCTGTCCATGACCCAGGCGAACTTGAAGGACTTACCCTTCTCACCCATCTCCTCGAACTTCTTGATGATGTTCTCAGGGATGTTGGCAGTGTCGAAGAGCAGTCTTCCTATAGTTGTACTCTTCCCGTGGTCTACGTGTCCGATAAACACAATGTTAACGTGTGGCTTCTCCTTTGCCATTTTCAAACACCTCCAAATTTCAGTCTAACCTTTTTGATTGGGATAGGTTTTTAAAGCTTTCGTAACCTCAGCTCTCTCGAACGGGAAACCCGTTTTTTCGGGAGAGCCTCATGAGCCCAAACTGAGATATTGGGGAGGGTTTAAAAAGTTAACTGCTTGTTGGGATACTGTTAGGATAATTGAGGCATCAGATCCTGGAGCCATTCAGTAACATCACCAAGGAGAGCATTAATCCCAGAATGGGGACGAACAAAATTTTTCTCTCCGTTAATTTTCACCACAGTCTCGTCAACTTCCTCCGTTTTTTGGCTGTGGGGATTTTGCTATTTTCCGAATTCTGTTACGTAGCTGATTTCGAGACTTGCCTACAACTTAAACCATGTAGGCACAGGCTCATTGCTCTGATTTTCTTTTATTGCAACGTTAAGAGTGAAACCACCCAGTAAATAATAGTTCCAATCTTCATGCTCCCTCCATTTTCCTGAAGTAATGCCAGAGGTTTAAACCTGAGACCCTACTGCTTATCCTAACAGTATCCATAGGAACTTATTGTTGATATAACATATGCGAACATGATATTTAGTGAGCCCCGAGCCGAGGTTTCTTACTTATTTTGGTTTTGTTTTATTTTTGGCTTTAAGACTTTAAACCCGAACATCATTAATGTGCTTTGAATTGCTACTGCGATACCAGCTCCAATGATGTGCGAGCTTAGGGGAATCAATTGATTAGTGGTAAAGTAGTAAACTGTGTATATGCCAACCGGAATATTGAGGAATACGCTTGCTACAAGACCCGGGTTATAACCGTCTCTAAAGAACATCCCAAGGTGGGAAAGCCCATTAAGAATGGAAAAATATGCAGTCCATATCCCGATGGAGATATCTATCTGACCGGCAAGAATTGCTGAGACCGGAAATCCAATGAAGATGAGGGGGAAATTTATCCAAAATGAGTATGTTTTTGTGAGTGGCCAGTCTTTTCTGCTTGAACCCAGAGCCTTTGTATTGAAGTACTCCAGAAATCCGCCTGGGTAAACATACTCCTCGAACTGATGCAAGAAATAAACCGGTGTTTGTATCCAAATGAGGAAAAGGCCGAAATCCTTGTTCAGAACGAACAAGGTTAATACGATTGTTAGATATAATGCAAGAAATGGTGTCGGTATCGGCCAGTATTCTTCAAGCCACGACAACACTGAATGTTTCTTTGTGTTGTCCATAACTATCCTCCCATTTAAACGAGGTTCGAATTCATAATAAAGTTTCCTCTTTAGTTTTATACTGTTAGGACAACGAAGGTATCACCTCTTAGAGCATTCCAAAAACACGCTCTCTGGCATTAAATAACAAAGAAACAGGAGAAAGGAAAGACGCCTCACTGCTGTGGGCAGATATCCTTCTCAGTTGGCGGATTGGGGTTTAGGCCTTTTCTCTGTCTGATCTGTCTGATGATATTTATAGCCAGCTCTCCCGGAACACGCTTGAAACCCGCATGCTCTGTGCTCCAGAGGGCTCTTCCACTTGTGGCACCTCTGATAGCTCCAGCAAATCCAAACATCTCAGCGACAGGGGCCTCTGAGATGATGATCATTACCTCTCCCTCCTGTCTCATATCAATGAGCTGGCCTCTTCTCTGGTTGATTTCTCTGCTGACAGCTCCCATGTACTCATATGGGACATTTATAATAACCTTTTGATACGGTTCGTAGAGTACAGGGTTGGACTTCATCATTGCACAGTGTATGGCTGTTCTTATTGCGGGATAAATCTGGGCCGGACCCCTGTGGACATTGTCCTCGTGTATCTTTGCATCAACAAGCCTGACGATGACCTTCATAACTGGCTCTCTGGCCATCGGACCCTCATCCATTGCCTGGTGGAAACCATCTATGAGCAGATCCATGACTTCGTTCAGGTACTGGATACCCTTGGTGTTGTCGAAGAACATGTTGCCTTGGTAGATATCGACGATGCCCTTTGCCATGTCATAATCCATGCCGAGCTCGGCCAACTTTTTAGCAACTTCCTTAGAGTTCTTAGGCCTTCCCTCAGGGATAAATCCTTCATGAATTGCTTCGTAAATATTATCAGGCATTGGCTCGACAATGATGTAGAATCTGTTGTGCTTGTTTGGACTCTTTCCTTCAACGATTGGGCTCTGCTTTGTTATGCTCTCTCTATAAACGACGATCGGTTCTGAGACGTCGACTTCAAGCTTCCAGTCTTCCTTGAGCTTGACGAGCTTGACCTCAAGGTGGAGTTCACCCATACCGCTGAGGAGGTGCTGACCGGTCTCCTCGTCGATCTTGACGTGGAGCGTCGGGTCTTCCTTGGCGAGCTGTCTTAAAGCTTCAATGAGTTTTGGCAAATCCTTAACATTCTTGGCCTCTATGGCCACGGTAACGACCGGCTCGCTGGTGTAATGAAGGGCTTCAAAAGGCTCGATTTTTTCAACAGAAACTGTTTCGCCTGCCATAGCATCCCTAAGTCCCGTAACTGCGACAATATTTCCGGCGGGGACAGCCTCCATGTTGACCCTCTCGGGCCCCATGTAGATACCGACCTGTTGGATTCTGGCCTTCCTCTTGGCGTTGATGAGATAGACCTCCTGACCCGTCTTTACAGTGCCGCTCCATACTCTACCAGTTGAGACCTCACCTGCGTGTTTGTCAATGATAATCTTCGTAACAACCATCGTCATCTTTCCGTTCGGGTCACACTTAACCATTGCCTGGCCAACATCACTCTCAACATCTCCCCTCCAGAGGTGTGGAATCCTATACTTCTGAGCCTCAAGCGGATTCGGAAGATGTTTGACGACCATATCAAGGACAACAACATGGAGAGGAGCCTTCTTCCTGAGAGTTTTTAGATCATTGGCATTTGTTAAATCGATTATGTCCTTAAATGAGACACCGTGCTTCTGCATGTAAGGGACGCTAAGGGCCCAGTTGTAGTAAGCGGAACCAAAGGCGACGCTACCGTTATTAACATTCACATACCACTCCTTTCTAAACTCTTCTGGAGCATACTTTCTGATGAGCCTATTGACATCTGTGATTATTTTTGCAAACCTCTCAAGCATCTGCTGTGGAGTGAGTTTGAGCTCTTTGATGAGCCTGTCAACCTTATTGATGAAAAGAACAGGTTTGACATATTCCCTCAAAGCCTGCCTCAAAACGGTCTCGGTCTGAGGCATGACACCCTCAACAGCGTCGACAACTATTATCGCCCCGTCGATGGCTCTCATTGCCCTCGTAACGTCACCACCAAAGTCGACGTGACCCGGAGTGTCTATAAGATTAATGAGGTATTCCTGACCCTCATAAGTATGAACCATCGAAACGTTAGCCGCATTGATGGTGATGCCCCTCGCCTGCTCCTGTTCATCGAAATCAAGAACGAGCTGTTTTCCTGCCAATTCTTCACTGATCATTCCAGCACCGGCGAGCAGGTTATCGCTGAGTGTCGTCTTGCCGTGGTCAATATGAGCGGCAATACCCATGTTCCTGATTCTCTCAGGCTGGGTCATTAATTGCTTAATCTTCGCAATCATTTCTTCCCTTCTTCCCATTTACACCACCTACTATCTCCTGATGAGCTTGTTCAACACTCACTTAAAAAGTTGGGTTATAAATCTTTCCCAGCGGACTTGGGCTTTAAATGTTCAAACTTTTGGCCAGAGCGGTTGAGGTTTTCAGTCCAAGACTTTCCTGAGAAACTCCTCGGCACCCTCAAAGTTCTCCTCCTCGATGAGCCTCAGGAGCGCCAGATAGAGGCCTATCAGATCGAGGTTTTTCTTGGGATTGCGGAGGAGTTCATTCGTTTTCGCCTCCAGTTCACCCAGGGCGGCATCTATGGCGGCTTTTGAATAGCCGGAATACTTAAGACCCTTCAGCATTCCGAGGAGCTCTTTGGCTTCCCTCGATGAACGGCCTCCGGCTTTCACTCCTTCCACGAATCTCTTCGGACCATTATACTCTACAAAGACATTCTTTTTCCTGAGCTTGGACTTCAGCGGATAGTCGGGAAATGCAAGATGACCAAGCAGTGGAGCAGGTCGTATAATCGTCCAGCTCCCGTGAATCAGGGATCAAGAAGGTGAATTTTCTCGTGAGTAGAAGCGGATGATATTTCAGGGGTTCCTTAGATAGTATCACCACGATCTTTGACCCATGCCAAGATCCGGAATAATAAGTGCTTGGGAATCGCCTGTGAAAGCTGGCAGATTATACTCCCTGGTGCGTCCCACTCAAGGAACTCGTTACTGCTGTGCTCCTCTATCCCTTTCATCCCATTAAGTGTGACTCATCAGCTCCATGTTTCCGCTATCACATCGTGCTTATGGATGCTCTCATTGCTGATCACCTTCACGTGTATTCTACCCCTGAAGCGTTCCTTCGCTTTGGCGAATATCTCCCTCGCCACGTCCTCAACGAACTTTGGATTTCCATACATGCCCTGAACAACAGCATTCTCATCTACCGTCTTTAGCAGGGTGTATGTAGGATGGCTAAAAGAACTCTCAACGACATCTATCATGTCCTCAAGGGCTATCTCCTCATCAAAAGCTGTCTTTACCTCAAGCTCTCCTATGGCTCTCTGTATGTGAGTCTTGCCATTGTTGTTGGCCATGGCGTGAGGGCAGGCCGTGTTGCCAATCACCTTGACGCGGAGAATCTTTCCAAAGGAACCGTCCTCGTTCTTTATAACGCCGACTTCCACATCATAAGGTTCGTAGGTCGTTCTTTTACTCGCCGGAGTCTCGCGCGGGATTATAAGGTGTGTTCGTATCCATACCTCTGCTCGCTTGTGACGGTGTTTTCCTTCAAGGCGACCTATTATGCACTTTCCGAGTTCTTCTAAAGAGGAATGGGCCTGCATGACCTCCTCCTCAACAGCCTCACTCATCGCCTCGGTTATGCTTTCGATCAGCCTGCTCATGTGAATGCCTTTTTTCTCTTCAGGAACGTCAATCGTAATCTCAAATGTTGGAATAAATGTGTATATTCTCCCTTTCCAGTTAATCCTCGCGATTGTCTTTAGGTTGGTAATGCCAACCCGTTGGAGTCTCTCCATTATCACAGGTCTTTCTTCCTGAGTTTCAACGATCATATTTTCACCCCTGCGTGAGCCTATTTCGAGCAGGTTTTAAAGCTATCTCAATTCATCAATGCTTAGCCCTCTGTTCTCTATAGGTGTAACTATCTTAAAAACCTCATCAGCTTTTCATAGCTTTTCCTTGCGAGGTCAATATCCCCTTCTGCAAGCCTTTTCCCATATTTGGCCTTTTCAAATATTCTTGTCAGCCTATCCAAATCATCCAGATCGGGAAATATTTCCCTCAGTCTGGCTTCGTGTTCCCAGTGAGTCCAGCTCTTCTGGTAAGGATAACCCTTAAGGATGAGCCCAGCGACAACATTTTTATACATCTTTATTATTCTTTCTTCTGGCGTTCCCTCTATCGTGTCAAAGGTCATAGATGGCTCAAATCTGTACTTTTCCTGAATTTTTTGACGCCTCTTTTTGATTGTCATAAGTATTCCTATCAAAACCAAGAAAGGCATGAGATATATATACCATGGGAGGGGCTGTAGCGTAATCTTCAAAGCATCTTCAAAGAATTTAAAATGATAGATCGTTGGTTTTGGTGGCCAGCTCTTTGGATACTTTCTTCTAACTGGGTTTAGGAGCATATAAACAGCTACTACAATTGCAAGGGAAATTATTATTGCTTTTACAGTGTCAAGAGTGCTTCGTTTTTTATAAGGTGCTCGTCTGATGTTCAGTTTGCCTTCAAATAGGGCTTTGATAATATAGCCAAAAAGTGCAAAAAACAGAACGCCATTGGCAATATAAACCCATTCAACATTGATGGAGCTAACTCCATGTCTTTCTTTGGCAGATAGAATCAACGTCATCAGGAGGATTAAAAGAAGAAATGAATATCTCCTCATATCCCGACTACCTTCCGTTTATCATATAGTAAAGGGTTCGCAGAGGTATATTAAGCTCCCTACTAATTTCTCTCGGCTTTTTACCCTGCCTCATCATCTTTCTGATAAGGAGAAGTGTTTTTTCGTCATATTTCCTCGGCCTTCCTCGGGAATAACCGACCGGAACAAGTTTTATACCCATCTGCGAGAGGGCATTTATGGCTTTCTTTGAGACCTTGGGATACAAACTTGGGGGACATCCTATAACTTTGATATTTGGAGCATTTTCAAGAATTCTCACGAGTATTTCTTTTGTGGGTCTTAGGTTGACATAAACCTCCGTAACATCTTCATTCAGAAGTCTATCTATCTTCCTCAAAAGCTCCTCATTATTCTTCGCCTTTATCTCAACTCTCATACTCTCACCCCTGAAGGAGCTCCAAAAACCTTTTCGCTTTGTCACTCTTCGGCATAAACTTCTCAAACTTACTAACATCAGCAAAAAGAGTTCTGTGCAGTCCTGAAATTACAAACCTGCGGATTGCATCAATAAGTTCATCCCGGGATATCGAGAGCATTTCTGCAACTTTGCTCTCACTATAATCACTCATACCGTAAAGCAGAACCCCTCCTAACAGATAATTTGGCAGGTTTGAAAGCTCACTTCTTCTGCCGCTGAGGAGCTTTTCCATCTCGCATTTCCTCATGACGAGCATGCTCCCATGACCTGTTCTGAAGTCCTTCTCCTCCATAAAGGGCAGGTCAAAAATAGAATAATGGCAGTCAACGCAGAGCCTTATATCAGGGTAGAGACCCAGGGTTTCCCTTTCCTTTTCTGATGTCAGAAAGTAGTAGCGAAAGAGATCGAGCCCTAAAAATTTCGCTCCATTTTCAGGAGCAAGCGATGAATATGCTAAGGCCAGATTGTCAACCGTGTAATGGTTGTTAATCAAAACTCCCCTTGTTTTGACTAAACTCAAAACCCTCCAGCGAAAGCGTTTTCCGTATCTTTTTTTGAGCTCGGATTCAATATCAGAGTCAGCTGGCAGGTCAATCCTTGCTTTCTTCAACCTGTTCCTATCCCAGTATTCTACTTCAATACGGAGACTTTTCATCCTGACTATTCCCTTCTCCCTTAGCTTGGCTTTGATGAACTTAAACATCTCCCTTACTTCCCTGCTCTCATGACCGAGAAGACGCAGGACGTCACCTGAATATGCAAGATAGGGAAGTATTTCAAGTCGTCCAAGCGTTACGGGTTTTTTCATGATTTTAAGTTTGCCTATATTCTCTACTGCCTTTATGCTTTCAATCCCAACTTCCTTTTTACCAATTTTGAACGTGTAATTTGCTGATATCAAGGCCAATGCCATCTTATGGGCGGTTATAGCCGCTCTAAGTCTCTCTAAAGCTAAGATACGGTTGTGTTTTTTCTTATAGATCCACTGGATATGTGGATCCCTACTTAGCCTATCCAATCCTCTAACAGAGGGGGCAGTCTCTCCAACCCTCCTTGAGAGCTCATCCTCCAGATCCTGAAGTAGGAGCAAATTCCTGCTTAAATAAAAGATCAGGGATGGAATACTGAATTTCTCAAATAATCCAGCCATGTCTATCCCAATATCATCCAGTATCTTATTTACCCGAGCGACGAGCTCTTCAGTCGTCGTCATGGCAGTAACTCACCGCGTTCTATCTTTTCAGGCAAATACTTTTTGGCAACAAATTCAAGGGATTTATTGGCGAGAGCCTGCTGCTCTATTCTAACCCCCATTTTAATCGCCATCTGGAACTGCCTCTGCCATTCCTTATTTTGGAACCATGGATATTCCATTTCTTCCATAATTCTCTTGTAGTCTCCCGTTGGACCCCCTTTCTTATTTGGAGGTATTCCCTTCAGCTTCTCGGTTACATGCTCAAGCCCATAATTTTTAATGTCATCCATCGTCATCCCAACGAACTTTGCCTCAGGAGTTGCGAGCTTATCGCTGAGATAGGCAAGGTTTATCGAACCCTGTTTGATAGTTGAGTATATGTACCAACCATATGGATCTCCATCGGTGAAGACGATTATGGGTAAACCTTCCTCGTAGTGGAGCCTGTGAATAAGTCTTCTAACGCCACGTGAAGCTTGCCCCTGTGTCGCTATGATGAGAGCGTTTTCTTTTTTCGGAAACTTTTCTTCAATGAGACGGTCGGCCATAGCAGCTGTCTCAACAACCAAAGCGTAATCAACGTTGACCTCGACGAAATGCAGATGCTCGACGGTTCCGGGAACAGCCCAGCCACCCATACCGAGCCTGCTGGTGTTGAACTCGTCCTCGCCGTCACGTATGACGATGTCGCCGTAGATATAGCCGCGCCTGTCAGCTGTCAGATGCATCTCCTCACGGAGAACACCGAGCATCCTCTCAAGATCCTCTATGATGGGGTCGCTCTCGCGCTGATCCTCAAAGGTATTCTCCTTCGTTCCCGGGATGGTGTGTTTATTGGCGTAGTATGCTTCACGAAGGCTTGCATGTTTGCCTTCACTTACGAGCCTCTTAACGTAAGCAGAAATCAACAGGGTCTGCATAAACTTTCTTGTATGAGCTACGTTGAAGAAATAGCGTCTGGAGGTTTTATCACCCATTTTAATAACTTTTTCCTTCTTATCGAAATACACGTTGTTAAGGCCTCTCGTTGGGATGTCAAAATAGGGATTTTTACCCCGCCTGATGCTTTCAAGAATCTCCTTTCCAAGTTCTTCCAGTTTAGTGAGCACCTTCCGGGGATCATAAGAGAACCTCTCCTTTGGTTTTGATTTTTTAATTGCTCTGGATTTAGGCATTTGCCTCAGCCTCCTTTTCTTTGAATCTTTCCTCCACAAGCTTGCGGAAATAGCTCTCAATGACCTCGGGGGGTTCTCCAGTTAATATGCTGAGAGCCCGCGTAACCTCGGGGAGATATTTTTCAAAAGTTTTACGTCTCTTTATTTGATACAATTTGCGATGTTTTCCGCGTAGATATGTTTGTAACCTTCTGGCAGCGTCCATTATAGCTAAACGAATTTCATTGAAGATCTCTTCCTCATTGGCTATGCTCTGCTTTCCTGTTGAGGTGTAGGGAACATGGACACTGATGACATTTATCATGAGAGCAAGAGGGGCCTTATCAATATCATCCACTTTATAACGCTTCCAGTCTATGCTCCTCGCAGCTGTTGTAGTAACACAAGAACCCGCATCAAAGAGGAGAGGAACGCGGTTTGCGTACCTAAGAAGGTCAAAACCCGAGTTAAGTTCCCCTCCATAAGCTAACCCTACTTCAACCTGAAAGGGTATTCCACCCCTGTAGACCTTTGGAGATCTCGTAACTGCCGTAACAAATTCCGGCTTCAAAATACCAGTGAGGCCCCTTTTGATGTTTTCTTCCCCTATTGGCCTGAGTCCATGTGTCGGCGGAGCGAGGAATTTTATATATTTGAATGCCTCAACTATCTCCTCAGCCTCATGCCAGTCGAGTTTTTCGGGAGGTTTTTCCATAAGCTTTGCAGCCTGTTTCAGCACTTTGCGGTATCCCCTGAAGCTTCTGAGAACTTTATCAACTTCCCCATGTATGAGACGCTCGTAGAGCTGTTCTTGGACATTTTTATCTTTCTCCCTCTTAATCAGCCTGAGAGCTGCGATGTATTTAACAAGCTCATCAATTTTTTTATCACTTATCCTTGAGAACTCGCTTATTAAAAATCGTCTTATGCTATTCCGCCTCGTTTTTTTGGCCATTCTGTAGATGTCATCGGTTAGAACTCCTCTCGGATGGGGTTTCATCTCTACGGGGGGTTTTGGAATATCCTCACTCGATCGTGGAAAAGTTATGAGTTTTCCGTCGGGTTCTATAAGCTCTATGTAGGCATGGGGATTTGCTATGGCAGTTAGTTTAAGATACCAGAATACACCCTGTTTTGAACGCACATATCTAACACCTTTAACTTCGAGCTCAACTCGTGTTCCTCTCCATCCTGTAGGATTTGGCTTTTTCTCTTTCCTAACGATCTTTCCCTCATTTTTATCAACATCAATTTTTACCCAAGCCTCGGTTATATCTCCACCAGTTGATGTTATCACACGGGTGGCCTTTCCGCTCGTTATCTGGGCAAACATAACAGCACCGCTTATACCGATACCCTGCTGTCCCCTACTCTGAATATTTCTGTGAGCTTTAGTTCCAGCGAGCATCTTACCAAAAACATGGGTTATGAACTTCTCGGGAATTCCCGGACCATTGTCCTCAACGATTATTTTGTAGTGTTCCTTTCCAAGCTCCTCAATTTCAACCCGGACATATGGGAGAATTCCGGCCTCCTCACATGCGTCCAGTGAGTTTGTCACTGCCTCGTGGACAACTGTTGTTAGAGAACGGATTTTACCGGTATATCCAAGCATAGCAGCATTTCTTCTAAAGAATTCGCTAACACTTTGAATCTTAAACTCTTTAAAAAGCTCTTTACTCGATTTGGCCATTTATTGTCCCTCCTGTTAATTTGGTTATCAATGCCCCCTAACGGAGCATTATGGAGTTAGATGGGTTCATATGACCCACTTTCTAGTTCCAAATCCTTTTTTCTCCGTTCAAGGTACTTATACACAGTTCCATGGGGAGAACCCCGAGCGAGCTTCTCTATAGCAGTTTTTGCTATTTCCACCTGAAGGGGATTTCCAATAATGGCAACAGTCTTACCATAGACGCTAACATCAGCACCACTCATTTCCTCGATAATTTCCCTTGTTCTTCCCTTCCTACCGATTATTCTCCCCCTGATACGGGGAAGAGCGTTTTTGTCGTTACCTATGATGATATCCGTTAGATTAATAATCTCAAGAACCTCTCCTTCGTTGAGCAATCGAAATGCTCTCCCGGGTGAAAATCCCCTCCCTATAGCGGTTGCTATATCCCTTGCCTTCCAAACGGCTAAAGGATCATCCGTTTCCTCAGTTGAAGTTATGAATACTTCCCCAGTCTCACTATCCACCTCAATCCGGGTTTTTGTCCTCTCTTCAATTTCCCTCTTCACAGCTCCTTTTTTACCGATGAGAACACCTACTCTCTCTTTGGGAATTCTCACAAATTCCTCCTGCTGTCCGAGGGCTTCAAACTCTTCAATCTTCTCCATTCTCTTCGTCCTACCCTCCTTGTCAACATTCTCATATTTCTTCAGGAGTTGCTCAAACTCATCCATCTCACTCACCCACCAGCTCTCTAAACTTCTCCTCTAAATTATCAACTCTAACTCCCTTTCTACCAAAGTAGTTGATTATATTTCTTAAATCCCTGTAGAGCAGTGAACGGGACATCTTATTCCTCCTAACCGTCGCCTGAGACCAGTCAATTATCACGGGCGAGCTCCAGATTAGAATGTTGTATTCGCTCAGATCCCCATGTACCATGTCTCCCCTCTTCCAGAGGCGTTCAATGGACTTAATGGTGAAATTATAGAGCTCCTCAAAATCTGCCTTCTGGAGTGTCTTTTCCACATCTTTTAATCGGGGGGCTGGTATTTCATTCCCAATAAATTCCATTATCAGTACATTATTTCTGAATGCTACTGGTTCTGGCGCTCTGACAGCATATTTAATAGCTCTCTGCAGGTTTTTAAACTCCCTTCGAGTCCAGATGAAGACCAGCTTTCTCATGTCTTTAGGTAGATATCCAACCCTTGGATCAGCTGCCAAGTATTCCCAGATCCTCCTGAACTCAGTCGTATATGTTCTGTAAACTTTGATAGCCACCACATTTCCGTTTCTGTCAGTGCCTCTGAACACATTTGCTTCTTTCCCGGTAGATATAACACCCAAAATCCTTTCAAGACTACCCCTTCTCTGAAAGTATTCCAGTGTTTTCAAAGTAGTTTTGTCGAAAACCTCACTGAAAACCTTGTAGAGTTCGCTGTCTTTTATCCTTTCTTCTCTTAAACCTAAAAGCCCCTCTATTTCCCTTTCAAGTCTCTCTTCCATATCCATCACAGCATTAATCCGCCAGTGAGGAAGTCCTGACTGATCTTACCTTTCCTTAAAAGCCAATCAACTTGAGTTCTTGTGTATCGATATACTATATCTGCTCTCTTATCAGTTTGCACTGGCCATGGCTGGACTATTACAACGTCACCAACTTTAATCCACATTCTTCTCTTGAGCTTCCCCGGAATCCTGCATCTTCTGATTTTCCCATCTGCACATCTCACATCCATCCATCCTGCACCGAGTGCCTGTTCAACCACCCCGAAAAGCTGTCCTTCCTTTGGAAGAGGAACTCTAATAACTTCATCCCCCTCAACCTGTCTGTTATTTCGTTTTTTTCCATTTTTATAGTATGCCATGAGCATCACCTCCACTGATTCATCAGCTATCCTTATAAGCTTAAGCATTGCAAAAATTTTCTAATTAAGATATCTGTCAAGCATTTAAAAATTTTTGCACTGGAAATACACATTAATGTCCAGTTTGGAATATTAAAGTTTAAAAATGCTTCTATTAAAGTAGTACCGGCGAAATCTTCAGAGGTGGGAGAATGGAGGCGGTTTTAGCAGAGAACGTTGATATACTGTATGGCTCATATAAGGCTGTGGAGGGACTTAACTTCAAACTTGATGAGGGTGAGACACTCCTCCTTTTAGGTCCAAATGGAGCAGGAAAAACTACTCTGTTAAGGACAATAGCAGGATTTCACAGACAGTACAGGGGAAAACTCTCCATTTTTGGAAAAGAACCTGTAGATGCAAGAGAGCTGATTTCCTATGTTCCTCAGAGCCATTCCCTCAATGAAGTTGTGCCTTTAAAGGCTATTGAAGTTGTGTCAGTTGGCACTATCTACAAGGAAGGGTTCTTTCACTTTAGATTTCCTAAAGATGCCCTGAAAAAAGCCCGAGAGGCTTTAAATTTTGTCGGATTGAAAAATGGGATATATAAACCCTTCAACAAACTAAGTGGAGGACAGAAACAAAGAGTTCTTCTTGCAAGAGCGCTGATTTCAAACCCTAAACTTCTCCTTCTTGATGAACCATTGTCTGCTCTCGACCCATCCGCAAGAGCCGAGGTTGCTACCATTCTCGGAAAGATAAAAAAGGAAAAAAGCCTGACCATGATAATCACGACCCACGATATAAACCCACTAATTGAGATAGGTGACAAGATTATGCTCCTTAACAAAAAGCTTATAGCTTTTGGGAGCCCGGAAGAGGTTCTCAGGGATGAAGTTATAAAGAGTGTATATGGCCCCCTGGCAAGAGCCATTAAAATTGAGAGTAGGCTTTATTGTATCACTGGGGATGTACACCTAAGGGGGGGACGTTGATGATTCCGGAGTATCTAATCAGAGCTCTCCTTGCGAGTATTATGATAAGCGTCCTTCTCGGGCTCCTCAGCCCGCTGATAAACATGAAGGGATTAGCCTTCCTTACCCATGCTACTTTCCATTCCCTCCTCTTTGGAGCTGTTCTGGGGATGATCTTAGGTCTGATTTCCGAGAATCTCGGGTTAGTCATGTGGACTGCTCTCATCATTACGATTGTAGTCGTTCTCACGATAGCAGAATTAGAGAAAAAGGGATTCACCCCAGATGCTGCTGTTGGTATTGTTGCCAGCTTTGTTGCCGGACTAACAGTTCTCAGCTTTGGGATTCTTTACAAAGTAATGGCAGAAAAACCCTATTTCCCCTTCAGCGAAAGCATAGTTTCATACTTAACAGGAGAAGTGTTTCTGATAACATTAAATGATCTGCTAACTCTGGTAATTGGAGGAGCACTTGTTTTCTTTCTGATGATGCTTTTGTACAGGGACTTTCTCTATGTTAGCTTTGATCCTGAGGGAGTTGAAAGTTATGGAGGCAATGTTAGAGCATATTTAATGCTACTCTATATTATGGTTGGGACCATTGGGGCATTGATAGTCAAAACCGTCGGGCTGATAACACTACAGGTCATAGCGGTTCTGCCAGGTGCCATTGCGATGATGGTTAGCGTTGATATAAGGAAAATTATCGCAGTGAGCTTATTTCTGACGCTTATCGTTGAGCTTCTCTCGATTGTTGTAGCATATTTAACAGATATACCGCCGAGCGGTATAGCAACGATAATGCTTGGGGCTATTTACGGTGTTCTTATTTTTAGGAGGTGAAAGCATGAAATTCGGAGGCATTGATGAGGCTGGCAGAGGCCCTGTTCTGGGGCCTTTAGTTATAGCCGCCATTGTTGTAGATGGGGATAATATTCAGAAACTGGAGAAACTCGGTGTCAAGGACTCAAAAAAACTAACCTCCCGAAGAAGGGAGGATTTATTTAATGAAATAATCAGGGTTTTAAATGATTATGTGATTATTGAATTATGGCCTGAAGAGATAGACAACAGGAAAGGTACGATGAACGATCTTGAGGTTGAAAACTTTGTAAGAGCCCTAAATTCTCTGAAAATCAAGCCGGATGTTCTCTACATTGATGCCGCAGATGTTAAGGAGAAAAGATTTGGAGAACTGATTAGGAAAAGCCTGAACTTTTCCCCAAAGATAGTGGCAGAGCATAGGGCTGATGATAAGTATCTTCCAGTTTCAGCAGCCTCAATTCTGGCTAAGGTTCACAGAGACAGAGTTATTGAAAGGCTTAAAAAACAGTACGGAGAGATTGGCTCAGGCTATCCAAGCGACCCCAGAACCAGAGCTTTCCTTGAAAGATATTACAGAGAACATGGCGAATTTCCACCGATAGTTAGAAAGAGCTGGAAAACTCTGGAGAAAATAGAAAACAAAATAAAATCAGAACAACTTACCCTCAACGCCTTTTTGAATAGATAACCCTGGTCTTTCCTTTCAACCAGCGATAACTGTTGGTGAAGAAACCCCAGTAAATCCTAAGGGATTCCTTGAAGTAGTCCCATTTTATGATGTCATAAAGGACAACTCCCATAACCACGGCGGCTTCAGGAACGAGTGCTGTTGCATAGAAGCTGAATTGGGTCTTCCCACCCAAGATGTACTGAAGGGCAAACATTCCAATAGTGCTCCAGAAGATCGCCAAAGGTACCCATGCATTCCTTCTTTTTATTGCTATATACGGAATGGCGAATATGAAGACTATCATAGCAGAAAGAAGGAAAGGATCGGTCTCTGCAAAAACATTAGGATTAAAATGGAAGGGAAACGGGCGTAAGTCAACAAACCACTGCCAGAATGGTGAAGTGTTCGGATTTGGGCCCTTATAACTGAGATGCCATTTAAAGCTTCCCAAAAATTCCCGCAGCCAAAATTTAAATCCCAGAGCTTTAATAGCCGGAAGTTCCGGAACTAAAAATCCCAATCCCGGGAGAATCAACCCCGCTATTAAAAAGCTTTTAAACCCTCTTCTTTCCTTTAAAAGCTTGATAAACAACACCGGATACCCAAACCCTCCACTGAGCTTTGTAGCTCCTGCAAGGCCTATAGCGAGACCGGAGGAGTAACTCCTTTCAGAAACCATGAGATACGTAAAGAACGCAACAAAGAGAGCAACATAAATATCAAGCATAGCAGCCACCGAGGTTGCCATTAATGTTGGGTCGACAGTCGAGAAGAGCAATGCAATTAAAGAAGCCAGATAGCTCTTTGTTAGCTTGTAGGCAGTAAGAGCTACAAGGAGGTTTATGATTGCAAGAGCTATCACTCCCGGTAGCCGCCAGTAGAATGGGTCATCTCTTCTCATCATTCCCAACATTATGAAATCTTTACCGAGAAAAGGATGCTCTGTGTTCAGATAGTTCTGGATGTTGTCTTTGTCTGGATATCTAAAGCCAGTTACAACCTCAATCTCAGGGTATTTCAATTTTAAAGCCTTTATGAATGCCTTCAGATTCTTTCTTGGGATTTCAAAATAAACTGCAGGAAAGTTGTTATAGTCAATATATCTCGTATAGTTGTATGTGCTGGCAATCTGCCATACTCCCAACTGGTTTTCGTTTTTATCCGCATCGCTTGAGAAAATTACATTGACACCCTCACTGTTGTTAGCCCTGTTGATGTAATGTACATCTATTCCAAGTCTATGGAGAATATTGCGAGAGGCAGGAACATACCAGACTTCATCCCCAATATAATCATGGAGTTTGGGGCTGGAAGCGGTCTTATATGAGTAATAGAAGGAGCCACCAATCATGAGGATTACAAGAACAATATAGATTATCTTTTTCCAGTTCGACTTCAGCTTCATATTTTACCCCTTGCCAATTTCCACGATATTTCTTTAAACTTTTTCGCATAAGGTATTTAAAAAAGAATATAAAAGCTGTAACGGTGGAAATATGGAAGAGTACATAGAATTGGCTATGAGGATGATAAAGAGAGGATATGACGAAAAAAAGATACGATCCAAACTCCCTCTGGAGACAGCTGATGAGATCATCGAGATAGCGAGAGCCAGAATAAAGGCAAGAGATAAATTCTCACGTACTGATCTCTGGATGGATATAGATGGGCTTCGTTATGCAACCCATGAAGTTGTTGCTGAATATCGAGCCCAGAGAGTCAAGCCAAAGAGTATAGCCGATGTTTCCTGCGGCATTGGGATTCAGTTAATTTTCTTTGCTAAATATGCTGAAGAAGCCTATGCGATAGATATAGATAAGAAAAAGCTTTTTTATGCAGAGAAAAATGCAGAGAAATATGGCGTTCATGAAAAGATACACTTCATTCATGGAAACAGCCTGAGCAGAGAAATCATCGAACAGGTGAATGCAGATGTCATATTTTCTGATCCAGCAAGACCTCCCGAGATGCCCGAACGCCGTCTGGAGGATCTTCTTCCAAGCCCTCTAAATGTGTATGAAGCTTACAGGCACAAAACGGACGTGTTTATCTTTGACCTCCCTCCACAAATAAAACGTGAAAAAATTCCATGGAAAGGTGAATTTGAGTACATAGACCTCTTTGGAAGCCTGAACAGATTAACCTTCTATTTTGAGCCGTTGGCAAAAGCTGAAAGGAGCGCTGTTCTTCTACCTGCAGGAACAAGACTGGAAAGTGACCCTAACTTGGAGAATATAATCGAATGGTCAGAACCAATGGAATACCTCTATGAAATTCCACAGGCAATAGATTATGCAAATTTAATAAATGAGCTGTTCCATAAGGTTGGCGGTGCTCTTTACATGCTCATCAGGGAGAAAAGACGTGTCCTAGCAACGAGCAGAGAAGAAATTCGGAGTAAATATTTCAAGAGGGCATATATTATAACAGGAATTACGAAGTTTCATCCCCTTCGAATAAATGATTTTCTAAGGAAACACGGTTATGGAAGAGCCACTCTCAGAGTTTCAATTCCTGATAGTGCCTATTGGAGTTTCAGGAGGAAGATTGAAAATGGTTTGAAAGGTGAAAAGAGGGCGTTTGTCTTCCAATATAAGGACAAAGCAATAATAGCAGAATCCCTATAGCTCCTCTATCCGCACATTCCTTATCCGTTTAGAGCCTATTCTTAATGCCTTGAAGTATTTTACATGTTCCTCTGGGAGGAACGCCTCTAAGCTGAGAGGACGAAGTCGTTTTCTTTTGCTTTTACGATTGTCATTTGATTTCACATTGATTTTACCATTTTTCAGGAACTCATCGAGTTTCCTGTCCATTAATTCACCCATTTAGTGATGGAAGGGTTTGGTTATATAGGCTTTTCCCCGGGAAACTGTGTTAAACATTTCTTCAGGAAAAAAAGATCTCTGAAAAAGTCACTAATTCCCTCCAGAAACCGTTTAAGAGAAATGCTTTTAACTGAACGCCCTTATCTAATCAAAGAGTAACTGAAAAAGGGGATGGCCATGTGCGGTATAATAGGATACATCGGTGACAGAAAGGCATGTAATGTCATTGTCGATGGATTAAAACGACTTGAGTATAGAGGTTATGACTCTGTAGGAGTTGTGACGGAGGATGAGGGAAGATTATACATCAAAAAAGGAGCAGGTAAAATAAGTGAATTAGAAGTTAAACTTAGGCTTTGGGAATTACCCGGTAATAGGGGCATCGGACACACAAGATGGGCAACCCATGGCATTCCTGATGATATCAATGCCCACCCCCACACAGACTGCACCGGGGAAATCGCGCTTGTTCATAACGGGATTATAGAGAACTACCTTGAATTAAAAGAAGAACTGATAAAAAAAGGTCACAAATTTAAGAGTGATACAGATACCGAAGTGATAGCACATCTGATTGAAGAAGAACTTAAAAATGTGGAAAATTTTGAAGAAGCTCTCAAAAACGCTCTAAACAAACTGAAAGGTTCATTTGCGCTTGGGATAATATATTCAAAAGATAGAGAACATCTCTATTTTGTCAGGAATGAGAGCCCCCTTGTCCTTGGAATAGGCAATGGAGAAATGTTTGCGGCAAGTGATGTCCCAGCTTTTCTACCCTACACAAACAAAGCTGTTTTTATAGATGATGGTGAATATGTGATTCTCTCCAAAGAGGGCTATATAGTTAAGGACTTCAAGACAGGGGCTGTTAAGGAAAAGGAGATGCAGATAATAAACTGGAGCCTTGAAATGGCCGAAAAGCAGGGTTATCCCCATTTCATGCTGAAAGAGATTCACGAACAGCCAAACGCTGTAAAGGATGCAATTTATGGGAACATTGAGTCTATAAATGATGTTGCAAAAGAAATAGCAGACTATAACAAAATCTTCATAGTTGCAATGGGAACTTCATATCACGCTGGTATCGTCGGTAAGTATCTGTTCCAGAGATTAGTTAAAAAAGCTCCCATCGTTGAGGAGGCCAGCGAGTTCAGATATGAAGCTGAGGAGGTTATAGATGAGGATACTCTTGTCATTGCAATCACCCAGAGCGGGGAGACAGCCGATACCTTGGCAGCTATTAAGCTTGCAAGGAAAAGAGGAGCAAAAACCCTCAGCATAGTCAATGTTGTTGGAAGTATGGCAACCAGAATAAGTGACCTCGTCCTATATACCCATGCTGGCCCGGAGATAGGAGTTGCAGCAACAAAAACCTATACAACCCAGCTAACGGTTCTTACAATGCTTGCAATAGCTCTGGCAAGACAGCTAAAAACTGCAGATGAAAAATATCTTAACAGATTGGAGAGAGAGCTTTATAAGTTGCCAGAGCTGCTTGATGATGCCCTGAAACATGAAGAAAAACTAAAAATCCTTGCAGAAGAGCTTAAGGAGAAGAAGGACTTCTTCTATATTGGAAGGGGGATAAGCGTCGCAACTGCTCTTGAGGGTGCCCTTAAACTCAAGGAAATAAGTTACATACATGCCGAGGGGCTCTCAGCTGGTGAATTAAAACATGGCCCCTTAGCGTTGATTGAAGAAGGAGTGCCTGTTGTTGCTGTCGCCCCAAATGGAAGAACTTTTGACAAGATAGTCTCAAATATAGAAGAGGCAAAAGCCAGAAAAGGATTTATAATAAGTTTAGGAAATCATGATGAACTTACGAAGATAAGCGATGTGTTCCTGAGAATGCCCGAAGTTGACGAGCTACTGAGCCCAATACTTTATGTAGTACCTCTTCAAATATTCGCATATCACTTAGCAGTCTTCCGGGGTAATGATCCGGATAAGCCCAGGAATCTCGCCAAGTCTGTTACTGTAGAGTGAGGTGATGCACATGGTGAAAACGAAAGTTAAAGAAAAGAAAAAAAGAAAAAAAGATGATGAAATCCATATCCCCTTCAACTACCAGAAATTTAAACGATATGGATTTCCCCTTCTTGTTCTTTTAATAGCCTTCATTGGATACAAGATAAGAATGGAAACTGCCCAGCTGAAGTATTTTGTTGATCCTGATACATTCTATCATTATGAAATTTACAGACTGGCAGTCCATGAATGGATACCGAAATACTTCGCCTATGCTGAACCCCCTGCAGGTATAAAGGTAACAGGTTCTCTTGGATTATACATGATACCCGCAGCTCTCTATAAGCTCCTCGCACCATTTGGATTCACTGAGTTAGGTTTCTACAGAATGTGGCCAGCACTCGTTGGTTTTCTCACAATTATAGCAGCATATTTCCTCGGCAAGAAGCTTCATTCAGAATGGGCCGGGCTCTGGGCAGCTTTAATAATGATGTTTTCCTATGCAAACTTCACAAAAACCATGTCAGGAAATGGCAGGGGTGAAGGACCGTTCATGATGTTCTTCTTCTATTCAATACTCTTCATGACGATGTATCTTGATGAAAAGAGCTGGAACTGGAAGAAAATTCTCTGGGGAATTTTGTTTGTTTTTACGGGAATAGCCTTTACAAGCGTCTGGAATGGAAGCCAGTTCGGTATCGGAATACTGCTGGTCTTTATGGCAGTGAATACAATAATCCTTTTCACATGGGGGAAGATAGAAGATCTCAAGACCTTCGTTAGAGAATTCTACTCTGCTTTCCTTCTGATACTACTCATAAGCTTCGGACTCAGCTATAAAGACATAGTGGGTATCCGGAGTTTCTTAATATTTACCCTTCAGGGCTTTGCTGCGGTTGTGATACTCACCATAATTATGCTTTATGGGGAAAGACTGAGGCTAAACTACTCAGACAAGAAGCATAGATTTGCTGTTGTAGCTGTTGTTGGTATTATCAGCTTTGCAGGTGCTTATCTCTACTTTGGTCCAGACCTCTGGAAATTCCTGGGGGGCGCATATCAATCCAATCCGCTATACCAGACTGTTGCAGAGCTGGCAAAAACCAGCTTTAAGGATATCAAAATGTACTATAGTATTAGAACAAGCGATGCCATGATATTCCTCCTCTCTATCGGTGGATTCTTCTTAACGCTTTTCCGGTTTATACGAAAACTTATGAGGGAAGACATAAGCGGTTACAAGGAAGTTTTCCTCGTTGCCTATTATGCAGCTTCAATATACCTGCTGTTTATGGCAGTCAGATTTATATTCCAAGCCTCAGGCTCGATAATACTTTTCGCAGGAATATTTATTGCCGAATTATTTGTTTTCGTAGAGAAGATGAAGGATACCCCCACAACCAAAGCAATGTATGCCATATTTCTCCTGATACTCTTTATCCCAATTCCAATCGTTGGAGCACAGCATATGAATGATATAGCCTCATATTACTCAAAAAACGAACAAGTAACTCCTTCGTGGCAGAACACTCTCCTCTGGCTGAAGAACAATAGCAATCCACTTGACAGTGCTACCTCTTGGTGGGACTATGGATACTGGATTGAGAGTTCTCTTTTAAGTCATAGAAGGGCCTCAACCGACGGAGGTCATGCATACGATAGGAGATATATAGTTGCAGATTTCCTCTCCCATTATGGAAACAAAAGCGAAGTGGACTTTGAATCATGGGGACTAAATTACTTTATAGTCTGGCAGCAGGATATTTACAAGTTCAATGCTATAAGCTATCTCGGGGGGGCAATTAATTATGGAGAATACAGAAATATTGGCATGTTCCAGCCAATCCCCGTAACCGCTATACACATCGACAATCAGACAGGGAAATATTATATCTCAACACAACAAGGTTCCTACGAACCGATGATGACCATAGACCTGAGACATGGACGCATTGTTCAGGGTTCAGGTAGTACAATTCCGTACGTTCTCTACATCTTCCAGAATTATGGTTTGCTGGCATACAAAAATATCGCCTTCAGCAATTTCGTTAAACTGGCATTTCACATTCCATTCTCCTCTGAACGTTGGGATGCCCAGAAACTCTTTGCCAACTTCAAAATGGTGCATAACGCAGGAGATGTAACAACGTATAAATTCAGGCCGTTTGCTGTGTATATGATAGACACCCTTGAAAATGGCACATGGAAAATCAAATACACTTCTCTTGGAGGTGGAAAACTGCCTGTTGGAAACCATCAATTCAAACTCTACATTTCAGCGTTTGGAAGAGACATAAAGGATGCCACCATAATCTTTGAGGCATACAATGGAACGAAACTTGTTGAAAAGAAAGTTATAGCCCAGAATATCAGCATGAATCACCTGCATGAACAACCACTCCAGTTTAACCTGACAGTTCCTAAGGCAACAAAATACAGGTTTGTCCTGATTCAGAAGGGGCCGGTAGGGGTTATGGATGGAAAGGTTAAAGTCAACGGTAAGGTTGTGAATCCGACCTACGTGATTGGGGAAGGAAAGGGTGGAACGCTTGAACTTACAGCAGCCTTCAGAAGAGATTACACCGCAGATCTTTACCTGAGGGCCAGTCTGATTTATTATATAACCCCAAATGGCAAGGATATATATCAGAACAAATTCCGGCTGGAACCTCACATGGATATAGTCGACTACATTCCAGTAAAGAAAGACCTGAGCGTGAAAGCGGGAGATAACATAATAAAGGCACACGTTACTATGCCCAAAAATGTATTTGATAAATATATTCAGAAACTCTACAGCAAATACGGAAAGGACAAGGTTGTTATTGTCAGAAAACGCGTTGAGCCAATCTTCATTGCAGAAAAGGAGTATGTCATCTGGGAGGGTTAGTCCCTTACTATTTTCACGTCATCCAAACTGCTTAATTTTCTTTTCTTTGCGGTTTCTATGACTCCAAGGGAGATGGTCCGTTGAGGCTTCAGGATTATCGCCTCGATTTCAGGAAATCCAAGTTTCTTGAGTGCAAAAGCCCTATGGTGCCCATCTATTACATAGTAATTTTCGCTACACTCAATGACGATTATGGGAGCATCGTAGCCATGCTTTATCTCCTGAAGAACAACAAGCAGCTTAACTTCGCTGAGTTCTTTTTGAGTAGGTATAACTTTTTCCAAGGGAATATAAGCTGTGTAAACCTGAAATGTTACATTATGAATAAGCTCATATTCTTTTTTAATTCTCTCGGCTCTTTTAAAGGCCTCCTCTCTACTTATTAAACGTTTCACTTTCACCTTTTACACCTCTAACTGCAACGAATGCCGCCCATTCCTTGCATCTTCTGTAGTATCTCCTGTCCAGTTTCTCAGCAAGGCTTGAGAACGGCCAGAAGGACGGGAGAAATATAACCCCAGCGCTCTCCACTTCAGCAAATCCCGAAGCTTTCAGCAGAGTTTCAAGTTCCTTGGGAGTGTAAAACCTCGCATATCTATAGGCCGTCTCGGTAAAAATACTTTTGAGTCTTTTGAAGATGAACCATAGACTGTGGCCGTTCATTGTTCCTATGATGACTTCTCCTTCCGGTTTCAAGACTCTGTAAATTTCATTAACAACCTTCTCAGGTCTGTGAATAAACTCAAACATTGTTACACTTAGAACAATATCAAAGCTTTCATCTGGAAATGGGAGTCTGTATGCATCTCCATGAATGAACCGGATCTGTGGAAACTTTTTTCTCGCTATCTCCAGCATTTTTTCACTTGCATCAACTCCGACGACATTAAAACCCCTTTTATAAAGTTCTGCAGTATAATTGCCAGTTCCACAGCCAAGATCAAGAGCCTTTCCCTCTCTTCCTCTGAACATGGAAAATATAAGCCATTTCTCTATCCTATCCACATACCTGCCTGTTTTTGTATTATACCACATATCGTAGCGGTGAGCTATTCTGTCAAAATATTCTGCCACCTCAGACACCAAGTTTGCCCTCTATCGTGAGCTTTTTATCAATCCTGTCATCTATTCTAAGACTTATAACCACCCTCCTTGCTCCGCTCTGAAAAATCACTCGATGACATCTCTCCGCAAGCTTAAGAATATCACTCATCTCCCCTTCCACAACTGTCCCCATTGGACAAATTAGATATTTAAGACCGCTTTTTTTAACTTCTTCAATAACGGGTTCCAGATATTTACTTACACTCGGATTTTCTGTTCCAAGAGGGAAAATACAAAGCTCAGCGATGGCCATTATCCACCACCAGCCGGAGGGAATATATGAACAACATCCTCCTCCCTGAGTTCAGTCTCCAGCCCCTTTAAATGCAAAATGTTGTGGCCATTAACAAGTATCATACCATCTATCTCTTTTCTTCTCCGTCCCAGAAGTTCCTTCTTTATCTGCGGGCTGTATCTTTCTGATAGATAGTCAATTAGCTCCCTAACTGTCCTAACTCCATGAATTTCAACTTCTTTCTTCCCAATGAGCTCTCTAAATGTGGCATAAAACCTAACTTTCATTCGGCACACCTAATTGATTCTTCCCCCTGCTTATTCATAAGTTTTCCTCTTTCTCTCCCTATTGTGAATATAGTCCAAAAGAGGCCTTATACGTTCCCATACCTCATTTATGCTTCCATGCCCGTCTATCTTCACGTAAATACCCTGTTTTTTATAGAATTTGATTATCGGACTCATGTTGTTTATGTAGATATCGTATCTTTTCTCAGCTACTTCGGGTTTGTCATCTTCTCTCTGGATAAGCTGTCCACCGCAGATATCACATTTGCCCGGGATTTTCGGAGGATTATATTTGACATGATACACTGCACCGCAGATAGAGCATATTATCCTTCCAGAAATCCGCTGTACACTTTCACTTTTTGTGATGTAGATATCTATTGCAGCCTCTATTTTTATGCCGTGGTCATAAAGATAATTCTCCAAGGCCAGAACCTGTTCCGCCGTTCTTGGATATCCATCTATTATGAAGTTCTCTCGCATCCTCCTCAATTTGGAGAGAATAAGTGTGTTTATCACAGTATCAGGAAGAAGGTCTCCGTTTTCAATAAATTTTTTCATTTCTATTCCCAAAGTACTTTCCTTCTTAATTTCGTCCCGGATCATGTCACCAGAAGCTATGTATGTTAAACCATAGCGCTTCGTTATGGTGCGTGAATGGGTTGACTTTCCGCTTCCAGGAGGGCCGAATATGAGGATATTCATTTTTTCTCACCGATAGTTACTTATATTCCTTCAGGCTAAAATACTTTTGGTGATGCCTATGGAGCTCCGGAGTGGTTATGTGAGAGCATCCGGATATGCAAACAAAATTAGGAAGGTTTTGTTTGCCATAACCCGTGGGAAGATTGATCCCAGAGAGGTTGTCAGGGCATCTGCAGAGCTGAACAGATATCTCTTCGAGAGATTTCAAGAAATGAATATAAGAAAGGAAGATGTGGTTAGGATTTCACTTAACTTTTCAATTGAGGATGGAAAAATTACATGGGATTATGACAGTCTTAGGATAGAGATATACAGAAAAGAAGAAGAAGAGAGACTTGCCCAGGCCATGGAAGAGGTTGAGGAGCGTGAAAAAGCCCTTGATGAGGCAATAAAGGAACTTGAAAAACTGGCAAATCAACTCAGGGCATTAAGTGATGAAATTATGGAAAAAGTCGAGAAGCTTAAGCAGGAACACACGGGATTAAAGCTTCGGATTGAGAACGGGGAATGAGTTTGATAATTTAAATAAAAACAGAAAAGTCATTAAAGAGCGGCGAGAAGCTTTTCCATGAACATCTTCTCCGGATAAGCTCCTTCAAATTCAACTTTGTCTTCCCCATTAACCTGAATGATTATCTTAGGTACTGCCATGACCCTGTACTTATCAGCCCATTCGGGATATTCAATAGCTTCAACCATGTCCCCAAGTATTTTGTCCTTACCTGCGAGTGAGTTCTCAATTGCAAACTTGTGGGCCATTCTAACTGCCAATGGACAATATGGACAGGTAGGAGTCACAAAGACGAGAATTCTAACATCTTTATCAATTTTTGCAAGTTTTTCTCGGCTCTCGGGCATTAAATCGGTTGTTGCATTGCTCACATCAACTATGTCTTCAAGGAAAGCCCCGAACTCATGGCCTGCAGGCAGTCCAAAGAACCTGACCCCCATATCCCTGCCGTTTTGGGTTATGGTAACAGCAGGAGCGCGGTCAATTCTGTACTGTTCAGCTATTTTCTTACCATCTTCACTGTCAAAATCGTAGAACTCATAGCTGAGTTTATCACTAAGCTCACTTAGCTCTTGAACAAGCTGTTTGAGCTGTTCACAATACTGGCAGTGCTCTCTGCCTGTGAATCCAATAATCTTGACTGGATTTGTCATCTTTGAAAAGAACTCTTCCTGTATAACCTTCTTATCTCCATCGCTAATCAATCCCATACTAACACCTCCTTTCTCGACTAAAGGTTTATAACCTTTAGAGTGCAACGATTTATCAGATTTGACAAATTTAAAGTTTCAGGTTGGGTTCGGATGAACACTATATAAACTTTACGTCACAAATATGGGTGGTGTGGGACATGACTGAACCGGATATTTTTTACATCTTGGGGAACAAGGTGAGGCGGGATTTACTCAGCCATTTAACATGTACTGAGTGTTATTTTAGCTTTTTAAGCAACAAAGTTAGCGTGTCATCCACTGCTGTTTCCAAGCATCTTAAAATAATGGAACGGGAGGGAATAATTCAGTCATTTGAAAAAGAAGGACCTTTTGTTGGTCCAACACGGAAATACTATGAGATAGTGCACTCAGCTACATACGTAGCAACATTGACTCCAAATTTGTTCTGGTATGAGAACCTGCAACTGGAAAAAGAGCCTGTACTTGAAAATCTAAGGATAAACTTAAAAGAACTCGAACTTGAGCCTGAGAATCTTCTTGCAATGGTTAAAAACTTCATTGATGCCGACAACGAGCTCAGAAAACTTCTACAAGCTCTCAAGGCTATAGAAAGTTATAGGGATAAAATGATGAAAAGAATCAAGGAGACATATCTCAGGGAGATAGGAGACATGACCCAGCTTGCTATTCTGCACTATGTACTCATCTATGGTGAGGCAACAGTAGATGACCTCAGCGATAGATTAAACCTTAAGGAAAGGGAGGTTGTAAGAAAAGTCGAAGAGCTGAACAGATTCGTACCGTTAATAATAAAAGACGATAGGATCAAAATCGATGCAGAAAAACTTGAGCAAAAGCTTAAAGGTGTTGGAGATGGTAGAGAAAATCAGGATTTTAGTAAATAACGATCAGTGTTACCTTTGTGGTGGTTGTGCTGGCGTCTGCCCAACCTTAGCAATAGAGGTACATTCAAACGGCTGGGAGTTCATTCAGGACAAGTGCATAAGTTGCAAGATCTGTGTCACCGCCTGTCCTGTGGGAGCTTTGAAAGCTGAGCTGCTGGAGGTGTCAGAATGAAGGAGATGAAATATGATGTTGTTGTCGTCGGTTCTGGAATAGCAGGCCCTATTGTTGCCCGAAACGTTGCAAAATCCGGATTTTCTGTTCTTCTTATTGATAAAAAGCCCGCCATTGGCACTCCAAAGCAGTGTGCCGAAGGGATAAGCATTAATGTTTTCAAAAAATATGACATCCCCTACGATAGGAGGTTCATAAACCGTGAAATTTATGGAGCAAAGCTCTACTCACCAAGTGGATATGAGCTTGAACTCCGCTATAGGGAGGTCAGTGGTGTTATTCTTGAAAGGAAAGTTTTTGATAAGATGCTTGCCCTCTATGCTGCAAGAGCAGGAGCCGACGTGTTGCCAAGAACAGAAGCGACAGGCATTTTAAGAAATAACGGCAGAATACTGGGTATTAAAGCTAAACATGAAGGTGAGAATATTGAAATCAGAGCCGATATAATTGTCGCCGCTGATGGCGTTGAAAGTATGACGGCAAGATGGGCTGGGATAAACACCTACGCTCCTCCTCATGAGTTCGATTCCTCTTATGAGTATGAAATGCTTATAGAAGGCTATGATCCGGATTTAATACACCTCTGGTTTGGCAATGAGATAGCTCCAAGGGGCTATGTCTGGGTTTTTCCCAAGGATGAGGACAGAGCCAATGTGGGTATAGGCATCAACTCAGATAACCCAGAGACAGCTAAGTATTATCTTGACAAATGGCTTAGGGAGAACAACATCCCAGCGAAGAAGCTTCTTGAGATAAATGTTGGGGTTGTCCCCGTTGGAGGCTTTGTGAAAGAGCTCACCAAAGACAACGTTATTGTAGTCGGCGACGCAGCAAGACAGGTTAACCCTATGCACGGTGGCGGGATGGCAGAGGCGATGGAGGCCGGAACCATAGCGAGCAAGTGGATTGTTAAAGCTCTTGAAGAGGAAAACATGTCCCTGCTCCAGAACTACACGAGGGAATGGTGGGAAAAGGATGGTAGAAGACTGGAGAGGGTTCTGAGAGTGAGGCGCGTTACAGAGAAGCTCACCGATGAGGATTTGGATCTTTTTATCCAGGTTCTCAGTGGTGCAGATACTGAGAAAATAGCCAGTGGAGACTATGGCGAGGTCATCAAAGCACTCCTTAAGCATCCAAAGGTTATCCTCAGTCCAAGGCGGATAAAACTCCTCAAGGAGCTGCTCTGACTATCTTCTACCTTTCTTGCAGTTCATATCCAAACAGATCTCATATTCCCTACCCTTTTCACGAATTTTGACTACAGGAGCACCATCACAGCATGTCTTGTTTGTTGGAATTATCTGGCCACGCTGGAGTAATGGATAGGTAACGTTACATTTAGGCCAGTTTGAACATCCAACGAACCTTTTCCCAGTTCTGTGGTTGTATCTCACCACCAAATCTCCGCCGCACTTCGGGCATTTGCCGACCACAAGGGGCTTCTTCTCATCATGTCCTTTAACATTCTTTTTCTTTTCCTTTTTTGCAACAAGCTTTTCCACCAGTTCTCTCCCAATATCTTCTTCCTTTGCCCTGAACTCCTTCAAGATTTTTAGAAGCTGTCCCTTTGATTCTTCTATGACCCTATCCTTGTCCAGTTTTCTCTTCATTATCTCCTCCATTTTCTCTTCAAACGCCCGTGTTAGCTCGACACTAACTATGTTAGGAACATTCCTCTCAAGAGCCTCAATAACCTTCATGCCTAAGGGAGTTACCCTGATTTTCCTCTTCCCTTCGATGTAGCCCCTGCTGTAGAGAGTTTCAAGAATCTGGGCACGGGTTGCCTTGGTCCCAATTCCCAAGTCTTCCATCTTCTTTATGACAGCTGCAGGAGAATAGCGTGCTGGAGGTTTGGTCTTCTTCTTCTCTCGTTTTATCTGAAGAACTTTAATGGGCTCACCTTCATCAAAGGACGGCAGTATAACCTCATCGAACTTAACGTATTTCCCGTAAATCTTGAGCCAGCCTTTTTTAAGAGTTCTTGCCCCACTCAAAATAAAGCGGTGGCCATTGGAGCTGATTGTAACCTTCATTATCTCCCTAAGTGCAGGATCTGCAAAAGCTGCCAAAAAGCGACGCACCACGAGATCATATATGTTCCGTTCATCTCTGCTGAGCTCACCGGACTTTGGAAGCTCGCCGGTTGGATAAATTGCAGGATGGGCCGGATCATCTTTTTGGCCTTCAACAGGTTTTAAGTAACCTTTACCGAGAAGTTCATGAGCATGTGGCTTGTATTCCGGCAGTTTTGCGAGGTTCTGGATTATGGTTCTGAAGTTCAGATTTTTAGGGAGCTTCTGGGAGGATGTGCGAGGATAGCTCGTGATTCCACGCTCATACAGCTTCTGTGCAACCTCCAGTGTTTTCTTCGGGCTGTAACCAAAGGCAGAATAAGCCTCACGTTGGAGAGTCCCCAGATCAAAGGGATAGGGCGGGTTTCTTTTCTGTTGCTTTACCTCAATCTTTTCCACGAATGCCGGCCCCTTCTTGGCATCCTCAACTATTCTCTTCGCTTCATTTTCATCGAGAATCCGCCCTTTCTCATAAACTGCTGTATATTGATCCCCATCCTTTTCGAGAAGCATTTTAATAACCCAGTAAGGTGTGGGTTTGAAGTTTGCAATTTCCCTTTCCCTTTCCACCAGAAACTTAAGGGTTGGGCCCTGAACCCTCCCAGTTGAGAGCACCATCCACTTTCCACTCGCCCGTTTTATGGACTGTGTCAGAGCCCGGGAAAGATTCACACCCCAATACCAGTCGAGAATATGACGTGCTATTCCTGCATCAGCCATTCCAAAGTTTATAGTCGGTTCAAGATTATACCAAGCCTTCAAAAGGTCTTTTTTGGTTAAAGCTGAAAATTTCATCCTCTTTGCTTTTGAAGGATCGACGCCACAGGCGTATTTGAGAGCGGTGTAACCAATAACTTCTCCCTCTGTATCATAGTCACAGGCCACAACAAATTCATCCGCCCTTTTGGCAAGTTCTTTCAGCGTTTTAACATAGTCCTTTGCATAATTCTTCCCTTTCTCTGCTATATAAACCGGCACCCACTCAATATCAAAAATCGGATAACCGTAAACTTTGGTCTTTGGGGCAAGTGTGAAGAGATGACCTACAGCTGGGGCCACAATGATTCTCTTCCCATCCCTACTGAACTCATAATAAGGAACACCATTAAGGGTTTTTCTCATAGGTTTGCCCTCGGCTAAGGCGTAGGCGATTTTTCTGGCAACATTGGGTTTTTCCGCGATTATGAGTGTTACCATAACAACACCTCTAAAAGGTTCGGAATGACATATAAAAGCCTTCCTGCTTTGGAAATAGGGGGCCTTTGAAAATGTCGGCCCCCTGGGGGTCCCGACGTCATTGCAACCCAATACTCATCGGGCATAAACAGATAATAGCCAAAGGCTTATAATGATTAAGCTTAAGTGGAACATGATGCATATGGCAGGCACGATAAGCAAGATACTAAGCTTTGAGGATGAAGAGCTCTTCATAGACGAAATTGACAGCGCACTTCAGGCATTTACATATCTCGCAGGCAGATATGGCAGCGGAAATGTTGTAGATGGGGTTGTACTATGGGATTCCATCGCCATTAAAGATAAGGAAGGCATCAAGGTCTTCCGCATCGGAGAGTTTCCTTATGTGGAGGGAACTCTGAATGTAACCTTAGAAACTCTCAGAATTATGGAGAGATATTTTGATGAGATGGAAAGTAAGTGGGATGAATTGACTGTGGAGGAAATAAACTATTTTGTTGAAATGCTCAATGAAGCGCTGGGGAGGGACATAGTTTTCTATGATGCATACGCTCTTGGCCTCGATCGGGGACAGGCATATATAATTATAAATCTACGGGCTTTACAGTATCTTGAACATGTGATTGATGCTGAGGACAGGGAAATTTTTGAAGATGCCCTTGGAGTTCTCATGAGGTATATTTAAGGTACAGATAATATAAAAGGGTGATTAAAATGCTCTTCAAGAAGAAAGGCATTTTTGACGAAGAAGATGCCCTGAAGGTTGTGAAGATTGCCAGTAGGGAGAATGCCAAAGAAATTATAGTAATGTGTGAGCATATAACAGACTCCGCCAAGAGAAGACTTTGGGACTACGCAAGGGGAGTTCAGCTCATGAGTGACCTGACTGGAGAGGGGAGAGGAGTTAGAATAGAGATTCTTGAAGGTTACGTTAGTAATAGAGTAAAAGGCATGGAACTCTGATCCTTCATTTTGGAGGGTTGGTTTGGGGCTTTTCGTTCAAATCTGATTCAAAGCGGGCCTTCAGTCCCTCGGTTCTCATCACCTCCCCTCTGAGTGAGCAGACCGCTCAAATTCGGGGCTTGGAAGTGGCTTTGAAGGGACGCCTTATGGTGAGAGCGGAGACACGATGAAACCCCTCTCATCCCATCGAATTGTTTTAAGATAGCCTTTTCAAGACCCCGTGGGTAAGGGTTCTCCTCAAGGGCCGGTCTTGGAATCCCTACCTCACACCCCAGAGAGCGAGACTTTCAAAAGAAAAAACAGCGAAAGGTTTATATAATAGGTAAATAAATATTTACCCGGTGAATCGCATGTTGAACATAATAAA
>Ga0256914_1000666_pt1 | contig 33367 bp, 32 predicted proteins | sample HulkmetaG_FD_191571 | JGI IMG/M metagenome (GOLD analysis project Ga0256914, IMG submission 191571) | Hydrothermal chimney microbial communities from Main Endeavour vent field at the Juan de Fuca Ridge, Pacific Ocean - Hulk | ecosystem: Environmental > Aquatic > Marine > Hydrothermal vents ... | reverse complement strand
TGGCCCTATTGATCTCTCTGTCTTTTAAGTTACCCAGTTTTTCAACCTCATCCTCAGGCAAAAAGGTAAACAGATAGAGAAGTTTTTTTACATCAGCATCCGGTACATTTATCCAATACTGATAAAAATCGTAGGGTTTTGTCATCTCAGGATCAAGGAACAGCGCTCCCTTTTCCGTTTTACCCATCTTTTTTCCGTCGGAACGTGTCACAAGGGGAGACGTAAGTGCAAAAACCTCCACTCCTTCTATCCTTCTTATAAGATCTATCCCTGCAACAATATTTCCCCACTGATCATCTCCCCCCATCTGGAGTTTGCACCCGTACTTCCTGTATAAAACAAGGTAATCGTAAGCCTGAAGAATCTGATAGTTAAACTCTATAAAGGAAAGCCCTCGTTCCAACCTCATTTTGTAAGTCTCGAAACTGAGCATCCTATTTACAGAGAAGTGTTTTCCTATCTCTCTTAAAAAATCTATATAGTTAAGGTCCGCAAGCCAATTTGCATTGTCATCCATTATCCCTCTATCATCCTCAAAACTGATAAAATGGGATATCTGTTTTCTAAACCTCTCCCCATTCTCCTTAATCGTCTCAATCGGAAGGATTTTTCGCATCTCTGTTTTTCCCGAGGGATCACCAATCCGCGCTGTCCCTCCGCCTATCAGGACAATAGGCCTATGGCCCGCCTTTTGAAGATGTGCCATCGCAAACAACTGGACGAGATGCCCCACATGAAGACTCTTTCCCGTGGGATCAAAACCTATGTAAAAGGTAACACGCTCGTTATCAAAAAGTTTCCTTAACTCCTCGGTATTGGAACACTGGCTTACAAATCCCCTTCTTTCTAAAACCTCAAAACCAGCCAAAACTATACCCTCCTGTAGTTCTTTATAGCCTCGTTAATACGGGCGGGAATCTCCTCTATTTTAACCCTAATCTGCTCCATTGAGTCTCTAAAACGAAGAGTTACCGTCTTATCCTCCTTGCTCTGATAATCCACCGTTATACAGTAGGGGGTACCTATCTCATCCTGGCGTCTGTAACGTCTACCTATTGCACCACCCTGATCGTAGAAGGTGCTAAAGTGTTCCCGCAAACCCCTCTCTATCTCCCGGGCAAGCTCTGAAAGACCATCCTTCTTAACAAGGGGAAATACCGCAACTGTTATGGGGGCAACAAGTGGGTGAAGACGAAGCACAACCCTTGTTTCTCCCTCCACCACCTCCTCATCGTAGGCATCACTCAAAACAACAAGTACCGTCCTGGTTAAACCTGCGGACGTTTCTATTATATAGGGAATGTAACGCTCCCGCCTCTGATCGTCCAGATAGGTCAAGTCTTTTCCAGAATATTCTATATGGCGTCTTAAATCATAATCTGTTCTGTTATGAATACCCTCAAGTTCCTTCCAACCGAAGGGGAAATTGTACTGGATATCAAAGGCTTTCTTAGCATAATGCGCAAGCTCGTCCGGCCCATGCTGATGAAAACGCAAATTTTCTTTCTTTATTCCCAGTTTGATGTAATACTCAAAGCGTTTCTGCTTCCAGTATTCAAACCATTTTTCATCCTCCGAGGGGTGAATAAAAAACTGCATCTCCATCTGTTCAAACTCACAGGTTCTAAAGATAAAATTTTTAGTCGTTATCTCATTTCTAAATGCCTTTCCAACCTGGGCAATCCCAAATGGAATTTTTAACCTACTTGTCTGAAGTACATTTTTAAAGTTCACATATATACCCTGGGCAGTCTCGGGCCTTAAGTAAACGATAGAAGAATCATCTTCCACAGGACCTATATGAGTCTTGAACATAAGATTAAACTGTCGCGGCTCCGTTAGCTCTCCACCACACTCGGGACACACATGATTTTTCAGATTTTCCTCCGGTATCTGATCTGCTCTAAAACGCTTTTTACACTTTTTACAATCAACAAGTGGATCGGTAAAATTTTCCACATGTCCAGACGCCTCCCACACCCTGGGATGCATCATAATAGCCGCATCTATACCTACAATATTATCGTTTAGTTGAGTCATTTCCCTCCACCAGAAGTTCTGGATACGCTTTTTTAACTCAACCCCAAGAGGACCATAGTCCCACGCAGACGACAACCCGCCGTATATCTCACTCGATTGAAATATAAAACCTCGCCTCTTACAGAGGGAAACAAGTTTATCCATAGTTACCTTTTCCGCCATTACTAACTCCTTAAATAAAGTTACCCGTTATCCCTGTCTGGTATTTCCTTACACATTTTCTTTCGAAAGTAGTTCTATCACCCTATCTATTCTTTCCAGGCTCTTTTCAACTCCAAGAAGCTTTATAGACCCAAAGAGGGGGGGAGAAACCCTTGTTCCAGTTATTGCAACCCGGAGTGGCATAAGAACATCGCCCAACTTAAAACCAAACTTATCGGCAAGTTCCCTAAATATCTTTTCATTCTCCTCGTCACTCCGTTTATCGAACCCCTCTACAATTTTTCTAACCTCTTTTAAAACCTCTAAAACCTGCTGCCTATTCAATTTTTTGGGGATGACTTCATCAGGATTATACTCCACAACCTTAAACAGGAAACGTAAAAGTTTTGGTGCATCAGAGAGAAGTCTCATCCTTTCCTGTATAAGCGGAACAGCCCCCTCTACAATAGCTAACTCCCTTTCTGTAGGAGGATTACTTACAACCCCCTCATCTATTAAGTAGGGCATAATAAGTTCTTTTATCTCCTCTTGAGGCCGTTTTCTTATATATACACCATTAAACCATTCAAGCTTTTTATAATCAAAAACCGCCGGCGCCTTATTTAGACGCTCCATGGTAAATACCTTTTCCAGCTCTTTAAGAGAAAAAATTTCCTGTGTATCGTTATAAGACCATCCCAGCAGGGCCACGTAGTTAATCAACGCCTCCGGTAAGTATCCCTGTTTTCTAAACTCTCTGACACTGGTAGCTCCATGTCTCTTGGACAGTTTTTGTCCATCCTTACCCATAACCATGGGAAGATGGCAATACTTAGGAGGTTCCCATCCAAAAGCTCTGTAGAGAAGAACATGTAATGGGCCCGATGGAATCCACTCCTGAGCCCTCATTATGTGTGTTATCTGCATTAAATGGTCATCGATAACATTGGCAAGATGGTATGTAGGATATCCATCCGATTTAAGAAGTACAGGATCGGGATTTATATCCTCGTTCGGAGTTACAATATCCCCCAGAAGTTCATCGTGGAAAGTAGTTTTCCCCTCAAGGGGTATTTTAAAACGTATAACAGGCTTTATCCCCTGTTTCTCATACTCAGCCCTCTCCTCAGGGGTCAGGTTTCTGCAATGCCTGTCGTAACCCGGCGCCATCTTATTCGCAAGCTGAATCTTTCTTATCCGCTCTAAACGTTCCGGCGTACAGTAACAGTAGTAAGCGTTACCACTCTCAACAAGTTTCTTTGCGTATTCCTGATAAAGTTCAAGACGCTGTGACTGAAAGTAGGGCCCGTACGGCCCACCTACATCCGGACCTTCGTCCCACTTAAAACCCAGCCAATCAAAGGTTTCATAGATGTCCTCAAGGGCTTCCTCACTATAGCGAGTTCTATCTGTATCCTCTATTCGAAGTATAAAGGTACCGTTATTGGCCCTGGCAAAGAGATAATTAAAAAGAGCAGTTCTTACCCCTCCGATATGCTGGAAACCTGTGGGTGACGGAGCATATCTTACGCGTACCGTTAAATCTTTCATGATAGGCTGATTATAGTCGTGCCCCTACGACGGGTCAAGACAGGGGAGCAAGGAAATTGTACTTGTAGGTCCTACCGGAGCCTAACCATTGATAAACGCAAAACCCGGCAGATAATCACCCAAATAGAAATAATTGAACTCAAAACCAATTGACAATTTCATCTTAAACCCTTACAAATATCACCATGATACTTACCTATACCTTTCTATCAATATTCTTCCTAATTGTGCTAATAATCGGTTTTGTGAACGCCCTCAGGGTAAAGACACAGGAGGATTACTTTGTTGCCGGTAGACACTCCGGTACCCTTCTTACATCTGGTTCATTTACCGCAACTATAATAGGCGGTTCTAGTACAATGGGACTTGCGGGTCTTGCTTTTTCTAGAGGCCTCGTAGCCTCCTGGTGGCTATTGGTCGGGGTAATAGGGCTGTTTGTCTTAATCTTTTTTGTAAAGAAAATAAAGAGCTACACTGTTTTTACTCTTCCGGAACTAATAGGAGCGTGGTACGGGGAGAAAGTGAAAAAAATCGTATCTATCCTGATAGCGCTTGCATGGACTGGCATAGTAAGTGCTCAGATCATAGCAGCTTCCAAACTGCTCTCTGTGATCTTACCGGGAGATTCGCCCCTAAACTCTTTCATTTTGCTTACAGTTACAGTAGGGGCCGTCTTTGTTCTCTACACACTGGCGGGAGGCCAGATATCCGTGATAAAAACCGACCTTCTCCAGGCAATTTTAATTGTAATCGGTATAACAGGGGCTAGTCTACTTGGACTTATCGAACTCTCCAAAAACTCCAATGCAAGTCTTACATCTCAGGAAATAAGCGGTATTGGGATAATTATCACAGGGTTCAAACATTTAAAAACCTCCCTAAGTTCCCAGTTTTTTTCCTTTCCGCTTTCCGCAAAATTCAATCTAAAAGATCTGCTTATAATGATCCTCGTTGTAGGTTCAACATATACCATCGGGCCGGATATGATATCGAGAATATTCTGCAGTAAGGATGAAAAATCAGCAAAACGAGCTATAGTGAGCTCTATTTTGGTATTAATCCCCCTTGCCTTTATCATAAGCATGGTGGGGATAGAGGCAAGGCTGCTATTTCCCGCAGGGAAACCAGAACAATCTTTCCCCCTGATGATAAACAACGTACTCCCTACCTTATGGAAGGCTCTAACTGTAACAGCACTTATCTCGGCGTTTCTATCATCTGCAGACACAACACTTTTAACCCTCTCTGCAATAGTATCTCTCGATGTCCTTGGTGTAAAAGGGAAGAATTACGGGAAAGTCCCGAAAAAAAAATCCTCCGAAAGTTTAATTCCACACAGATTAATTACCCTTATTGCCGGGATTGTTTCCGTGTCAATAGCTTTATTCTCCGGTGGGATAATAAAATCCCTTCTACTAAGTTACACCCTATTTGCAGGGGCCCTAACTGTACCGATTATCTTTGCCCTCATAGGCAAACCGATGAGAGAGAAAGCTGCCTTAATTTCAATCGTCGTAGGCGGGGGCAATGCTCTCTACGCAAGGCTAACCGGAAACACATGGTTAATACTACTAAGTTTTGCACTCACCCTGATAATTGCCCTTACAGACAGAGTACTCTACAATAGAAAATCCAGGGAAAAACACGGATAAAACAACGAGGATAAAAATAAAATAACCCTTTTCCCTTGCCCGGCAGAAGTTTTATTTATAGCATTAATAATGTAAATATGGATGATAACGTAATACTCGACAGCATAGCCGATGGTGTCTTTACCGTGGACGACTCATGGCATATAACTTCCTTCAACAGGGCAGCGGAAAAAATAACAGGCGTAAAGCGTGAAGAGGCAATAGGAAAATTTTGCTACGAGGTATTCAGGTCTGACATCTGCGAGAACAATTGCGCTCTCAAAAAAACAATAGAAACCGGGAAACCGATAATTGACCTTTCCATCCATATCTTAAGAGCCGACGGGGTAAAAATTCCAATAAGTATAAGTACAGCCCTGCTAAAAGACGAACACGGGAACATTTTAGGGGGAGTCGAAACCTTCAGAGATATATCCACGGAAGAAGCTCTAAGGGAAGAGCTTAACAAACAGTACAAACTTGGGGAGATAATAAGTAAAAATCATAGAATGCAAGAGATTTTCGGAATCATACACCAGGTTGCAAAAACCAATGTAACGGTACTGATAGAAGGAGAAAGTGGTACAGGAAAGGAACTTGTTGCAAGGGCAATACACAACCTAAGTGCAAGAAAAGACAAACCCTTCATAGCGGTAAACTGTGGGGCACTTCCGGAAAATCTTCTTGAATCGGAATTGTTCGGTTATAAAAAGGGAGCATTTACAGATGCTACTAAAGACAAACCTGGAAGATTTGCCCTTGCAGAGGGAGGAACAATTTTTCTAGATGAGATAGGAGAACTTACAAAACCACTCCAGGTTAAACTTTTGAGGGTACTACAGGAAAAAACCTACGAACCCCTCGGAGCTACTGAGAGTGTAAAAGCCGATGTCAGAGTAATTGCCGCCACAAACAAAGATCTTGATACCGAGGTTAAAGAAAAACGCTTTCGAGAGGATCTATACTATAGGATAAATATAGTACGAATAAAACTTCCTCCCCTAAGAGAGAGAAAGGAGGATATTCCCCTAATAGCAAGGTACTTTATAGAACGATTCAACAAACTATACAAACGAGAAATAAAGGAACTAAGCAGGGAGGCACTCCGCATCTTGCTACAGTACGATTGGCCTGGAAACATAAGGGAATTGGAAAATGCAATTGAATATGCCTTTGTAATCTGTGACTGTCCTACAATAAAACCAGAACATCTGCCCGAGTGGCTTCATCACTCTAACAGAGAGCTAACAAACAGTGAGAGCGAAATATTAAACCTTCCAATGACACTGGAAGAAATAGAGAAAAACGCCATCATTGCGGCACTTAAAAGAAACAATTTCAAAAAATTAAAAACAGCGAAGGAACTTGGAATAGACAAAACAACACTTAGACGAAAGATAAAGAGATACAAAATAGAAGAAACAATAGGTGGGCTAACCCCAGATAATCGATAACCTCTAATCTAACCAATCAGTCTTCTATGCATCATAGCCCGGTATAATAGGCTGAGCTATAACATGACGAATAAAAGAATATGCACTCTTGTAATCCATACCAGCAGTTGAAAGAAAAATTGAATCCTCCGTGACAACTCTTCTACCCACCTCAATTTCTTTTTTAAACTGTACAATTGGATGTTTTACAATACCCAAAATATTTTTATCATCCATCCCTTTTTTCTTCAGATAATGAAAAAAACTTATATCACAGAGGGGAATATGCTTCGCATCTGATTGATAAATATAACCCATTCCATCGAGTATTTCTTCGTAAGGCCCCTTCGAATAATGAAAAATTCTGCTAATAGGTTTATCAGGACTAAGAATCCCTTTTTCAATCAATCTATCCGCCATAGCAACAATCATTCTGTGAAACTCCTCATCTATCAATTTTGATCGAAAGATCATCACAGCAACATCCGTCTTGTTGTTATTTTTATGCAAAATCGCCGGAATATCATAGTTTACAATATAGATACCCCCATACTTCTTTATATTCTGACCATCAACGTTGAGCATCATCTCATCTGGCACCCATATATTGAATAATCCTTCATAGTTCACATCCAACAACTTAAGCGCCTCAAATGCTCCGACAATACTGGCATCTTCAAACTTTACCCCAAAGTGTTTTTCAAAACGCGATATCATAAATGGTGTAAATGCTCGCTTAGCGTTAACTGCAAAAAATAACTTTAACGAGTAGTGACTCTCCACTATACGATTCCTAATGATAAAATCTCCCGGTAAATTGGCAAGGTAACACATACTAATGTTATCTCTGTAGAGGGGGTTTTCCCTGATTACCTTGAATAGTATGCTTTCTACAACGACCCCATTGGTTTCAGGTCTCAGATATACAACTATATCTTTCGTTCCTCTCTCCATGCTTGGCCCGGGATAGGGAATAATGACGGTAGGTTTTCTTGTATCCACGTTTCCTGAATCCAATTTCACTTAATTTATCTCTCTATAATACTCTTTAATAGTTTGACATTCTCGTTTTTTAAATGATATATTACATTTAAGGTAAGGAAAAAATTCATTTTTAGGATTTTTTATGAGAAAAAAAATATTTAACGACATAACAGAACTCGTTGGTAAAACCCCACTTGTATATTTAAACAAATTTGGAGAGAAATTACCAGCACAAATTGCTGCAAAACTAGAATACCTAAACCCGGCCGGCAGTGTGAAAGACAGAATCGCTTTAAATATGATACTGGACGCTGAAAAGCGTGGTTTCTTAAAACCCGGGGACACAATTATAGAACCTACAAGCGGGAACACAGGAATAGGCCTAGCTTTTGTATGTGCAGTGAGGGGATACAAATTGATACTAACGATGCCTGATACGATGAGCATCGAAAGGATAAAGATACTAAAGGCCTATGGCGCAGAAATTGTGCTCACACCGGGTGAGAAGGGAATGAAGGGCTCTATTGAAAAGGCAGAAGAACTTTTAGCCAAGCATTCAAAGGCTTTCATGCCTCAGCAATTCAATAATCCGTCCAATCCAGAGGCTCATGAAAAAACCACCGCCATAGAAATCTGGGAAGATACGGGAGGAGACATAGATATATTTGTTGCAGGAGTTGGTACAGGAGGAACTATAACAGGAGTAGCCAAATATTTAAGAAAGAAAAAGGATTCCATTCAGTTTATAGCCGTAGAACCCAAAGAGTCTCCCGTACTATCAGGCGGGGAAGCGGGAAAACATAAAATCCAGGGTATAGGCGCGGGATTTATTCCTAACATTTTAAAGAGGGAATACATCGATGAAATAATTACTGTTTCAAGCGAAGATGCACTTGAAACCGCACGTTTAGTTATGAAAAGTGAAGGGATTTCAACAGGTATCTCTGCAGGGGCAGCCGCCTGGGCTGCAAAACAAATAGCCAAACGACAGGAAAATAAACATAAATTAATTGTTGTTATTTTTCCGGATGGTGCTAATAAGTATATTAGTACGGAGTTAATGAAATGAGACTTACAACAAAAGGACGCTATGGGGTACGAGCGGTATTAAACCTAGCAGCGTCTTATCAAAACCGACCTGTTTCCATTAAAAAGATTTCAGAGGAGGAAGAGATATCTCCAGAATTTCTAGAACAAATTTTTTTTAAGCTAAAAAAAGCGGGGCTAATCCGTTCCCTAAGAGGTCCAGGTGGAGGATTTGTACTGAACAAAAAAGCTTCCGAAATTACAATAAAAGATATCCTCGATGCGGTTGGAGAAACTATCTTTCCTGCCCCCTGTACTGACAAAAAAAACCCTCCGGGATGTGACCGAGAAAATCAATGTATGATGGCTAAAACATGGAAGAGATTCTCTGAGATCATAGAAAATTTCTTGGATAGTCTAACTATCCAGGACGTAATAAATGAAAGTGGCAAAAAGTACTACGAGGAATTAAAAACTGGTCAGGATTTTTCTATTTAACTCAATTAACCAAAGTTGTTTAATTAAAGTTACCTATGCACTTTCACTCTCAAATATTTTCTCAATTATACCAGAAAAAGCCTTAGCCGTTTCAGAGTCTTTTACCTTTTCAAGGTACGGTGTACCCGAATCGGAATACTCTACTATTTGAGGATCAATCGGTATCTTGCCAAGAAAGGGAACACCCATCTCTCTTGCCATTTTTTCTCCACCACCGGACTTAAATATCTCAGTAAGCTGTCCACAATGCGGACATACAAAACCGCTCATATTTTCAACAACACCTAAAACTTCAATTGAAAGCTGTCTACAAAAATTAATCGACTTTCTCACATCACTTAGTGCTAAATCCTGAGGTGTGGTTACAACAATTGCTTTCGTTCCCTTTCCTAAAAGCTGCGCAATTGAAAGAGGCTCATCCCCCGTACCAGGAGGCGAATCAACCACCATATAATCCAGTTCTCCCCATTCTACGTCATTAATAAACTGCTTTATCACATTATGTTTCATAGGCCCACGCCATATAATTGCATCATCTGCCTCGGTAAAAAAACCCACAGAGATAACTTTAAGATTCCTCCGATACTTCGTCGGAATTATCGAACCCTCTGTGCCATAGACCTTTTCATTTTGAAGACCAAAAATTCTTGGTATACTCGGTCCATGCATATCGATATCTAACAACCCTACCTCTTTCTCCCTTAAAGCAAAGGAAAGGGCAAGATTAGCAGCAAATGTACTTTTACCTACCCCACCTTTTCCAGAAAGAACAAGGATGGTATTTTTTATGTTCTCCTTTTTATTCTCCTCGGTTCCCAACTTTACCGTCTTAAAAGCATCAGACATTGCAATACACTCCTTCTTAAATTATTTTTTAAGACTAAAAAAAACGATCCCTCCACCATAGAAAATATCCCCACTTACTATCCGTTTCATAACCATCATGCCTTCTCCTGTGTTTTTCATCATCCTTGTCATCATGAAAATCCTTTTTCGGATTCCACTCCTTCCCCTTAACAAGAAAGTCATAGGCAGCCTGGATATTTTCAAACCTCCTCCTGTTTTCTATACTCTTTTCTGCACCATTAACAAACCTATCGGGATGATACTTCATCGCAAGTTTCCAATAAGCTTTTTTTATCTCATCCTTATCGGCATTTTCATCAACCCCAAGTATCTTTCTTGCCATAGAAGAGAGTCTCTTGTACTTCTCTGTTTCCTTCTGAAAAGCCGACTCATCCATACCTTAATACCATCCTAAAATAAACATAAACAGCGAAATTGGCAACTCTCAAAATATAAATTACCAAATTACTCAGATTAACAATCAAGATTAAGAATCCTGGCTCAATTCTCATAATCTTCAAATTATTACCAACAACACTCGAGCCAGGATTCTCTCCAGATGCCCCTATCCACACCTACAATGTTAACACGCAAGAATCAATTTAACCCTCTGATTCTTCGCTTTCGAGGTCCGAGAGACGTTTTTCTATATTCGCCAAATTATTTCTTAAAATCTCTGCCTCGTTCTTAAGAAAAGTTCTCTCAGTATTCCTAGCGGTTTCGGGGTCTACGGTTGCCCCGTATCCGTAAAAAGGGGCGGCATATCCATACCTTGCCCATCCGGGCAAACCTGTTAGATAGTACATATTTCTGTAGCCCCAACCGCCTCTTCCAAAACCGAAGCCGCCTCTACCCCAATAACGTTCCCCATACGGATTCATATATCCGGGGACACCGTATCCAGCACAGTACCCTGCAGCTCGTCCTGTCATAGGACCCAACCCTCTCGGACCCGTTCCATCTCCCCAAGGCATATTACACCTCCTGTTATATTTTTTTCACCAAACATTGTTATTCCAAAAGCGTCTCCCCATTCCAGGTTTTTTGCCCCTGGGGAAATCGCTTCTTCTACCCCACATTCGCCCTTTAAACCGCCCAAAACCGGGCATCATAAATCTTGGCTCTTCTATATTTCCCTTCACAAGCGCTTCAATAACCTCATCGACTTCCCCTACTATTCCGGGTATCACAGATACCCCACGTGCCATAATCATCTGCATTAACGCCATACATATACCCGCACAGATAAGTATCTCCACCTTATTGTCAACGAGCAAATCAACCCTGCTATACAAATCATGACCAGGAATATCCACAATCCTCTCAGATACCTTTTTCCCGTTGCTATCTACATCCACAATAAGTAGCTTTTTCGCCCAATCAAAGACCGGAGAAATCCTACTGTTAAATACAGGCATTCCAACTCTCATTTTACTAACCTTATAAGCAATTATAATGCCAAAAAACAAAACTTATCCTTCATCAGATATTTACTTACAACATGAAAAATTATCATGATTTACCACAAAAACCTATAACGAAAATAAGGGGGGCGTTATGCACCCATCCAAACCGATAGGATGCATTATGCATCTTCGGGGGTTAACGAGATTTTCTTTTCCTCTCTGAAACGAGTATAAGATTTCTAAGTTCCTCTGCGCCCCTTGCAGAGAGCCATTTATCTTCAAAATTTCGGTTCTGGACTATCTGAGCTATCGCCATAAGGGCCTGCAAATGGAAATCTCTCTCATCCTTTGTACCGGCAAGGGCAAACACCATTTTTACCTCCGAGGGTTCCACCGAAATTTCTTCCGAAACTACTTCATCTTTAGATATCAAACTGGAAGGTAGAATTATTCCCTTCTTGGTTCTTACAACAATAATCTCAAATTTTTTCTTTCCGTCGACCACAATATGCGGAATAGCAAGAAACGGATATATCACAGTCGTCGACTCTTTTTCCCTCTCAAGCAAAAGTTTAAAGAGTTTTTCCTTTGGTAGATTAAAACGACTTGAAAAAATTTCTGCCAATTTCTCAAACAATTTTTCAAATTCAACTTTCTCCTCAAAATCCAACACAACAGCTCTCTTTATCAATTCATCAAACCTGTCCGTAACAAGATTGTCACGTTCAAATAAAATCTCACGCAATTCATCCGAAAGCCTATCGGTCTTTATATCTCTGGACATTACTCTCTCTACAATCCTAATAATGGCAGAGTTTCTGACATACTTTCTCTTACTGTAGGCTAAATACCAGATAAGAGAAACGAGAAGAAATCCCCCAGTTATAAGAAGGGGGACCCTTCCCATTTCAACAATCATTATAACGTACACCACCATCCCAACCAGTTGAAGCCAGGGGAAGAGCGGGGCTTTATACAGGGGTTTATAAGCTACTATCCCACTGTAACGCATAAGAATAACCGAAAAGCTTACAAAGAAAAAGAGGATAAGCATCATTGTAGAGGCAACTTTCACAAGAGACTCTAAATCGAGAAATAAAATTACCACTCCTATAAAAACCCCTGTAAAAATAACTGAGATAAATGGAACCTCTCTCCTTTTACTCACTCGACCAAACAACTTGGGAAGCAGTTCATCCTTCGCCATAGCAAAAGGGACACGCGAGGAGGACATAATCCCGGCATTGGCAGTGGTAATAAATGATAAAGCGGCTCCCAAAGAGAGCAGAACCAAACCCAATTTCCCCGTAGTGGCACGCGCTCCGTCCGAGAGAGGGGTAAGAGAACCTGTAATCTCCGAGGGGCTAAGTATCCCAATGGTTACAAAAACCGAAAGCAAATATAGTATCATTACCACAAGAAATGCCCCAATCATTCCCAGTGGTATAAGCTTACCTGGCCGTCTAACCTCTCCCGCCACATTCGTTACACTGGTAAGACCTCCAAAAGAGATAAAAACCATACCGGAAGCAACAAATACGGCCCTCCACCCACCAGGCTTAAAGGGAGAATAGTGCTTCACATCTACCAATTCGATTCCTGTCACTATATAGTAGACAAGAATCCCCACCAGCAAAATAACAAGTATAAGCTGTAAGGTACCGCTTTCCTTTACTCCCCGCAAATTAATCAGCACAAACAGAAGAGCAAAAGTAACTGCAATATACTTGATCAGCATAGGATCAGAATATGGTAGAACAATCTTTACAAATATACCTATACCAATCAAAGCAAAAGCAGCTTTAAGAGCAATGGAAAACCATATTGCGAGCCCCACAAATGTTCCCACAAATGGACCAAGACTCCTCTCTATAAAGAAATATGTACCTCCGGATTTGGGCATAGCAGTTACAAGCTCTGCCAATGACAAGAGGGCGGGGAGTACCATCATACCTGCAAAAAAGTACGCAAGTATAATAGATGGACCGGCAATGCTAAATACAACCGAGGGGAGTACAAATATCCCGGTACTAATCATTGCACCCGCAACTATAGCGAATACATCAAACACGCCTAATCTTCTCTTAAACTCTTCCCCCATACCATCATTTTTGCCATGCATACCAATATTCTTCACCCTACCTCCCGTTTCTTCCTTAGTACATTACTATAGATAAATGTAACATAAAAAATAACATTTTATAGTTTTTTAGTAAAATATGCGGTAGAGTATTAAAAAAGGAGCTTTATTATGAAAAAGTTTATTCCACCACTTCTATTAATTATATTAATCATTTTTATTGCAATCCCAATCGTCCTTATACCCACAGGATGCCCTTTAAATAAAACATCTACAACACCAATCTATTCCATTGCCGTGCAATTTGAAGATAATGTAAGCTTTGACAAAGAGAGCAAAACCCTGCAATTTGGTCTTGTAAAGGCAGAAAGCGGTGAAAACACCGTTGCCGGTGAAATTACAAACAGTGGAAATACACCACTCACACTTAATGAATTACTACTGGAAAATACTATCCACTATAAGCTTGGCCCCTTAACCCTACCATTAAGACTAAAATCAGGGGAATCCATAAAGTTTTCCATCACTTTTAACCCTCAGGATTCCGGGACTCAAGGCACAACACTTACCATAAACTACACATCCGACAGAGCGGAATCCGAACAAATAAGTTTAATCGGCGAGGGTAACTACGCCCCTAGCGCACAATTTGGCATAGAGGTAAGCGGCGCTACAAACTACCCAGGCGTAAACGGCTTCTATTTAAAGCAGGAAAGCACCCATAATCTCCACCCTCTATACAAAAAAAGCGACTCTCCAGATTACTATATATACTTTTTCTCACCGGATGGGAACTTTTGGGGAATAGACACAACCTTTAATGAAGACTATCCCTGGTACGATGGAGAACTTGCGCAAGTCCATGGGCCTTTATGCTATATTGGCTCCCTCGATGGCAGTGGGTTATACCCCCCGGAGTTTGAAGAACAATCAAGTTCTAAATGGGTAGAAAACTACACCAGTACCCCACAGATAACAGTTAAAACAGGAATAACTCGCGACACCGTTGCGGGAGTCCTTAGGGCAAACTATCGTTACAACGATCCTGAGGGTGATAAAGAATCTGAAACGACCTTCAAATGGTACAAAAGCGATACGGTTGATGGCGTATATACAGAAATAGCCGGTGCAACGACAAACGAATATATACTTGATCCTACTGTGGACAACGATAAATACTTTAAACTAGAGATAACTGTAACTGATGACAGAGGAATGACAGGGGATAGCGTAACCAGCGATCCGTACTACGTAGAGCCATCTCAGCTCCTCGCCAATAACCAAGGGGTAATTACTTCACCAAAGCTCTGATAAAACCAATAAAACTAATTGGATTTTCATCTCAAAATTGTTATAATTTTACTAATGATATTTGTTTTAATAATTTAGTAAGCAGTAACAAGGGAAATAATGTCGGGTTTTTTTATCGCAGTATTAATTGTACTTAATTCTCTTTTGATTTATTTACACTTTAATTTAAACTCAATTCTGCTCGTTGCAACAATCGTTATTGTTAATATTTCATATCTTACTATCCTCTTCTTATACCTAAAGCTTTCAAAGAAAAATGTTTCTCTTACAGAAGAGCTTGAAACAACGAGAAACGAACTCACTAAGACACTGAAGGAGGTATTTGAATATACCCAGGTTTTAGAGGAAAACAACAAAAAGATAAAAGAACTTGAAGAGGGTAATATTAGTGATCAGGAACAGATAAACGAAATCCTCTCTGAGCTTTCCCTGTACACCAATCAACTGGAAAGCATTGTCAACACAATTGATTCGGGAATATGCACAATCGATAAAAACTGCATAATTCAGGCGGATTTTAATAAGAGCTTTAAAAAGATATTTGGTGAAAGAGAATACTGGGAATCATCAATTTTTGACACAATATTCTACAACCTGGATGAAAGTAAAAAGAAAGAATTACATGAGTTCATTGATGTGACCTTTTCCAATTCTTCCACCTCCGATAACATGATTAATGCTGCAAATCCTGTTCCCGAATTCCTCTATGTATACAACGAAGGGGGAAAAATAGAGGAAAAACATATTGCTGTAAAGGTTTCCAGAATTCTGGGTGAGAAGAAAAATGTAGAGAAATTAATGTTTGTCTTTAACGATATAACCCTTCAAAAACTCATGGAAGAAAACCTTAAGGTAAAGGAAAAAAAGTATCAGAACGAATTGGAACTCTTAACCAACATTTTCCAGTATGAAAAAGAGTTTATAATTTCCTTTATAAATGACATGAATGAACGCCTCGAAATAGTCAAAAAACTTATTGATTCATTAGAGATAGACAAAACCAACGAAGATAAGCTCGGAGAAATTCAAAGAGCAATCCACTCTATAAAAGGGGAAGCTTTTTCTCTTGGTTTCAAACAACTTGCAGAGGCTTGTGCAGCGACGGAGAATTATATAAAAGAGAACTATAAAAGTACGATCACAACGGAACGAAACCTTATTATACTTGAACATTATACAAAATTGAAAGAAAGAGCAGACGAACTAAACAAAATCTCAAGAAAAATATTTAGTTACACCAAAGACGAAAAATTAGAAAGCAATAAACTCTACATTTATAGAGAAACATATAATGAACTTAAATCGCAATTCAACTCAATAATTGAAATGTTTGAAAGTGGGAAACTAAACAAAAAACTTTTAGAGGACTATCACAGAAAGATAATTCACCTGGACTGGGTATCTCTAGAAAAAATGAGGGATGAACTCAATATCATAGCAGAAAAAACAGCTACAACCTACGGTAAAAATATCAGATTGAATTTTATATATGATATAGAGGGACTACCAATAACAACATACAAACTACTAAAAGAAGTGTTTCTCCATTTAGTAAGAAACAGCATCTCGCACGGTATAGAAGATACAAAAGAGCGGATAGAAAAGGGGAAAAATAAAATAGGTAAGATAAACATTCATATGTATGAAGAAAATGATAACTATGTAATTCGGTACTCAGATGATGGGAGAGGGTTGGATACAGAATCGATATTAAAACAAGCCGTAAAAAGGGGTATTGTATCGGAAAAAGAAGCACAAAAAATGGATGAAAAATCTATTATGAACCTAATTTTTACAGACGGATTCTCTGCCAAAGAGGAAAGCGATATGATATCTGGAACAGGGGTGGGAATGTCAATTGTAAAAAACAATATTTTGCACCTCCTGCACGGGAAACTTACACTAAAAAATAATCCCTCACAGGGGGTTACATTTGTTATAAAATTTCCCAAACAGTAGATTGAAAAAAAGGAGAGTAGCATGAGCGAAAATTATGAGAAACCGGAAAAGTTAGCCGATGGGAACTACTGGGTAGGATATACCAAGACAGACTCCGCTCTTAGAACAAACGCCTATGTCATCGAGTCCGGTGACGAAGTAGCTCTAATAGATGCAGGCTCGATATGGTTTTTCAAAAGCATGTCCGCCCAGATTGAGTCCATAGTAGATGTAAACAAGATAAAATACTTCATTCAACACCATCAGGACCCTGATTTATGTTCCAGTTTACCCTTCTGGGAGAAAAAAATAGGACCAAGGAAAATTTTGGCCCACTCCAAGGCTAATATACTAATCTATCACTACGGAGTTAAATCCGAGCTTGTTAACGTTGACTACATAAACTGGGAATTAAAAATGCCAGACAGACTGATTAAATTTATCTTTATGCCCTACATGCACTCACCCGGCGAGATAATGACATACGATACCAAAACAAAGGTCCTATTCAGCGGTGATATATTCGGGGGATTATCATTTGACTGGCATCTTTATGCCAACGAAGATTACTTCGAGGCAATGGACGCATTCATGGAGCACTATATGCCGTCAAAAGAGATAGTTAACATCAACATGAAGAAAATTGAAAATCTTGAAATATCCATGATTTGCCCGCAGCACGGCTCCATAATACCAGGGGATAGGGTAAAAGAGGCAATAGAAAACATGAAAAACCTCGAATGCGGTAGCTATCTTTACGAGTGAAAAAGGAGATAGATTATGAACGTGTATAAAAATATGCTGGATATTATTATCAGAAGGGAATTCGCTCTGCTGGGTAGATATCAGACAAGAGAGATATTAAAGAGCATTGGAATTAATATTGACGAAAAGGGCAACATACAAAATCCTGACAATATAAAAGCCGAGGATATAGAGAGAATTCTTAACGAGTTCAAAAAGAAAATAGGTTTTATTAGCGTTCTGGTAGTTAAACTTCCGCTAAGACGATTGGCGATACAGAATAATATTAAAGTGCCAAGGGTAATACTATAGCATAAACAAGAGGGGCAAAATGAAAATACTGGTAGTTGACGATTCCAGAATAATGCGAAACGTATTAAAAAATATTCTCAAAGAAAAGGAAATCGATGAAGACGCAATCTTAGAGGCAAGTGACGGGGTGGAGGCTCTTAAACTTTTAAAGAGCAATAAAGTAGACCTTGTACTTCTTGATTGGAACATGCCCAAATTGAACGGAATAGAACTTGTTAAAATAGTGAGAGCGGAAGAGGAACTTAAAGAAATACCAATAATCATGGTAACATCGGAGGCTGCACGGTACAACGTTATGGAGGCAATAAAGGCCGGTGTTACCGATTACATAATTAAACCCATAAGGGGAGAGATCGTTCACAAAAAGCTCGAAGAGCTGTTAAAATAAAACCTTAAAATCATCCTAAGAAGGAATTGCTCATGAATGTTAAGTATATAAACCCTTTTATTACGGCAACGATAAACACCTTCAAAGGTTTCCTGGGAGCAGACCTAAAAACAGGGAAACCTTCTCTGTTTAATAGCACCGATAGTGATGTAAAATATGATATCTCTGGCATTATCGGACTTGCCGGAGAGGTCAGAGGCGCCGTGGTTATCAGTTTTCCCAAGCTCGTCGCTTTGAAAATCGTCTCAAATTTCCTAAAGGAGGAAATCAAAATTTTTGGTGACGATGTAATCGATACCATAGGAGAACTTGTAAACATAATAGCTGGAAATGCAAAAAAGGATTTGGAAGAGTACAGGATAGTAATATCCCTGCCCTCCGTGGTAAAAGGCCCAAACCACCAGATTAACTGGATGCAAGGGGTTCCAGTTATTATGATTCCCTTTTCAAGCACATACGGACCGGTGTACCTATTTGTAAGCTTGAAAGACATAATTTGATAAATACATTTTTTGCTAATGCATGATATGTAAGATGTAAGTTAATTTGGTTTGGACGAATAAAAATTGGCTAATAGCGCTCAAACATACAAACAAAAGATAGTCTTACTCGGTGATTTTGCTGTAGGCAAGACAAGCCTCATCAACAGATATGTGTACAACATATTCAGCGAAAAATACATTGCTACTCTCGGTGTTAGAGTGTCCAAAAAAGAGGTTACACTTCAACAGGACAACGGGAAAATCAACGTTACTATCTTACTCTGGGATATCAATAGCGAGGACCGTTTTCAGAGAGTTTTACCACAATACATAATGGGTTCCCACGGAGCTGTTATCGTGGCAGATGTAACCCGACCTGAGACGATAGAAAATCTCTCCAACCACGTAGAATACTTTCGAACCCACGCGGGAGAACGAAATATCGTTATAAGCCTCAACAAAATAGACCTTGTAAACGAATCCACTCTTAACAAACTAAAAATCAAAGTCAAAGACAACCCCATACTCTCGCAGTTGGACACTTTTTTTACAAGCGCAAAAGAAAACGAAAACATTAAAAGTGTATTCACACGAATAGCCACACTTTCAATAAGAGGTCCCAATAGTGTCTGACATTATATACGAAGCAATAAGAAAACGTACCAAGGTTTTCTTTGAGTTTGCAGATGCTTTTTTCTATATCTATCCCTCACGGAAAGATTTTTGGGAATACCTCAATATTCCAATGCCGGATAAACCTATCCCGCTATTCGAAGTATTATTCGAATTAATAGGAACCGAAAGCAAACTTGAGCGAATAGCCAATGGTCAAGAGAAAAATTTAACTATCCCGGCCATACGAAGAGATCTTATCGACAAAAAAACACATATATACTTCGATCTGGAAATAGTACACTGCGACAAAAGCGAGTATCCCCTCGTAGTTATACTGGAGGACAGAACAAGAATTCTTCTGTATCAACAGAAACTTGTTCAAAGTCGAAACGAAACCCAACTGTTGCACAAAAAACTTGTCGAAAAGAATAAACGACTAAAGATAGCAACCAAACGTCTCTCTTTAATGAAGGAAGATTTGATAAAGAAAAATAAAACTCTGGAAGAGTTGAATAAGATTATTCAACGACAGAATCAAGAACTGGAGGAGCGAGTCAGAGAACGCACCCGTGAATTGCAAAGTGCAAGAATAGAAATTATACGTCGACTTGCCCAGGCTGCCGAGTATAGAGACCCGGAGACCGGAAGCCACATTCTAAGAATGAGCAGAACCTGTGTCTTAATAGCAAAGCAAATAGGATTGGATGAAAAACAGTGTGATTTAATTCTTCACGGGGGTTCAATGCATGACCTGGGTAAGATTGCAATACCGGATGCAATTCTCTTAAAACCCGGATCCCTCACTCCCGAGGAATGGAAAACAATGAAACAGCACACGATTCACGGAGAAAAACTCTTATCCGGTAATGACTCCGATTTAATGAAGGCAGGTCGGATAATAGCGCGCTCTCATCACGAAAGATGGGACGGAAGCGGATATCCCGATGGTCTTGTCGGAGACAAAATTCATATCTTTGCAAGAATATGTGCCTTGGCAGATGTATTCGATGCCCTGGTATCGGACAGACCTTACAAAAAAGCTTGGCCACTCGAAAGGGCAATAGCAACTATTAAAGAGGGCAGCGGAAGCCAATTTGACCCACAAATTGTAACAGCATTTTTGGACATCATTGACGAGGCGGTAAGACTTCAACAGGAGTTTAAAGACAAGGCAGAAACGTAGGCAGTATTTTGAAAAATCTTAACCATAGGTATAAGAAGAGAATCCTTTCTATCCTTGCCCAGCATCTTCTTTTATTCGGGAGAGGAATAATAAATTACAGCAAAGAAACCCAATACCAAACAGAAAAACTGATTACCTCTATAAAAAATAGTAACCCTACTACGCAAGAAGTAAACAGAACCATATCCATCATTCGACAACACAGTTTAATATTTGGCTATGGCCTCGTAAAAAACGACCCCAAAATCATAAATGAAGATAAGAAATTAATACAACACCTAAAAAACCTTCTAAGAGAAACCTATACACCGGGTATTATTCCACGGGTGAACTACCTGAATTTTAAAAGAAAAATCTCTGAAAAGGTAAAAATAAGAGAACTGCAAACCACAAACACAAACCCCGGAGGCTTACCGCTCTTCGGCAAAGAAAGAATTTCTCCCACAATTATTAAAAACGGATATCTCATTTTGTTCTCTCTGCCATCAAAATCTAAGAGAGATACTAAAGCGGATACAAACAAGACATTCAAACTGTTTATTCATGTTATTCTGGTAAAAGAGGGAAAAAACGTAAGCTACAAGGGCAAAAGATCAATCATTAATTTCAATGGTTATATACACACTGTTATTATCAGCGACACATCTCTCCTATCGGATGCCACAGATTCGCAGATAGAAACAACATTTAAAATTCCAATACAACCCTCTAACCTATTAACTGTAAGAACAAGAAACGGTTTCAACATCTACATAACAGGCACACCCCACATCTTTAAAAAACAATTGGTTAGCGACCCGACTCAGAATAAATACGCCTTTTTCTTTCCAACCATAAGGACCTCTTTCACACCAATTAACAAATTTCTTACCCACATAATAAAAAGAGTAGCTAACACATCCATAGCAGAGGCGGACAATATCTCCTATTTCATAACAAAAAAAATTTTTTCACAAAACGGCATACCTATCTGCCTCACCTAAGCTCCATAACCGAGAAAGAAACCCTTCTGTTTTTACGCATATCCTCCGCATTTCTCTCTATCCTAAGAGGTTCGTTTGCTCCGACACCCACGACTATCATAATATTCCGGGGAACTCCGCGTTTAATTAGCTCTTTAACAACCTCCTTCGCACGCTCAACACTCAAATTTAAACTTTGAGCATCAGAAACCTGACCGGTCGTATGACCCACAACTCTTACAGCAATTCTATTTCCGCTCTCCTTTTGTGAGGCTATAATTTTCTTTATTAAATCCGCAAGTCTATCCAGAATAGCAGCCTGACCGGGAACTATCCTGGGAGAACCCGGGGCAAAATAAACATTAATCCTTTCCAGTTCCTCAACAGCGCTAAAATAGCCCTGATTCAACCCCCCCGTATCAAACCTAATAACACCGGGTATAGCATGTGCCAATTTCCTGCTAGCCTTTATCCAACCCTCCGGGACCTCCCCACTCGCGCGAAGTACCCCGTTTTCAAACGTCAATACAACCCCGGGTGGGGGTTTCAAAATAGCAGTAGCCCGCTTTATAACAAACCGGGGCTGGAGGGATATGTAGGGCTTAAAATCGAACACAAACAGATCTACAGGTAATTTAGCTGTAGTTAGAATCTTGGTTGGTGCTCTACTAAGAGGATCCCTCAACCCTAAAACCTTTAGCTTACCGTTATACTTCTCCGTTCCGGTAACAACTATTCCGGGCTGCGAGTTTAATAACTCCACACCCTTTCGCTCATTAATTCCCGCGATAGTTGACCTACCCACAAAAAAACCCGTAACCCCTAATATAACAACCAAAGCAAATACAAGCGCCTTCGGAAATCTGCTTCCCGAATCCTTAAGCTCCAATTCCAAACAGGACTCTAACAACGGAGCTGTTTCTTTGAACTCTTCCGTACTTCCCTCAAAATTCTCAAGCACATGACCAAATTGAAGATGTATCGTCTCCAGTACATCCTGCATTTTCCATCTAAGCTCTGGCGAGGGGGTCCCCTGAATAACAAGGGCAAGTACAGCCAACGGACTCTGCTCTATCCATATAACGAAATCCCCAACCTCAAAAGAATCAATCGCATCACCTTTACCCAAATTAAGCGAGTCCCTAACAAAATCCTGCACGGCATTTAACATGGCCGCTACCATATCACCGTCACTAATCACAGAGTTCTCTGTAGCCACACGATTGAGTAGTATTCCGGACTTCCTGTGAATCAAAAAAACCTCTTCTACCCTGAATACTATGGATTCTTTAAGAGCAATCTCCGCAAAACTCTTTCCGGTTCTCAAAGCCTCAATTTTCCACCTAATCGACTTAAAGGAAATACTTCTCTCAAGTGAGCGATTCATAGATTGGATTGTCTCGCGCATAAACTTTGCCAGAGCCTTGCGGATGGCAGGACCTATAACGGGAAACAGTGCCTCCGCCAGCACATTACTATCCTTCTCCGTGGAATGCTTAATTGCCTTTTCGGTAGGGGCTACAAATGCCTTTGCAAGCTGAGCATCCTCCCTATCACGTAAGATAATTGCCTCGGGAAGTACCTCTTTTATCGTTTCCGGGGTGATAGACCCCTTATCCAAAGCCTTTAACAAATTCCCCAGTTGTTTTTGCTCTTCCTCATGAAGGAGGCTCCCAATCTCTGCAATTTTCTTTAATTCTTTTTCTTTGACTCTATCAGATTCACCCATACAAACCTTATTATACCATCTTTTCTTTCACTTGCAGTCAACAAAAAATATACTTAACCTATTAAAACACCAAGGAGTAAAAAATGAAAGTGCATTCAAAGGTAAAGCGTTTTTTCCTTCGATATCTAATTGCAGAGGTAGTGGTTTTATTAATCTCTCTAACTATTTTTATTCTCGGTGGCCACTATTCCCTAACACGCATTACAAATATTCTATTTTTCGCTGGAGCTATACCTCTGATAATAAATATCTTCATTGTCTTCGGAAACTGGCTGGGGAGGGGAAACTTTAACTATCAATACGGACGATCCGTCAGCAGGGTATCTATCTTTGAGAGATTCACCCAGGAGCAAAACTCTTTCCTCAAGAGTATTTTCAGTTCTTTTTTTCTCTTTCTAATAGGAATCACTACAATTGCTATAAGTTTCATCATCTATATCGGTTTTAAATAAAACAACTACCCTCAAAAAATTTAACCTCAACCCTTCAAATCCAATGCCTAGGCAGCCTACTACCTAGACATTCTAGGCATTTTTTTGTAAAGTTACATCGAATAGAAAAAAGAGAGGAAAGTACATGAAGGAAAACCAATACGATGTAATAGTGGTGGGTGCCGGATGCGCGGGTCCTGCCGCAGCCAAAAAAGCCTCGGAATTGGGATTAAAAACACTTCTAATAGAAAAGGCACGTGTCCCAGGAGAAAAAAATGTCTCCGGCACCTGTCTTAACGGAGCTGCCCTACTCGATTCGGATTTACATTACCTGGTCGAAGGCCCCGTGGAGAGAACAATACGAGAAATGAGAACCTACCATATTAACGCGGATAGAACTACTGTATTTCACGAAATCCCCTCCAAAGGAATTCTACTCCTATCCATACGGCGCGACCACTTTGATGCCTGGCATACAGAGCAGGCAAGAAAAGCAGGGGCAACGGTAAAACTATCCACTGCCGTAACTAACATAATAGAAGAGGACAATTATATAAGGGGAGTAATTACAGATTCCGGAGAAAAATATTTTGCCCGAGTCGTAATTGATTCGGGGGGAGTTAACTCCATTGTAGGCAGAAAAGCCGGCCTTATTCCCAAGAGAAAGGGAACCAGTATGATTCTTTACACAACCCTCTGTGTAAAACTGGGGGAAGAGACAATAAACAAACGCTTCGGGGATTGTATAGAATACTACCTTGCACCTAACACACAGTACAAAACCTGGCCTTGGATATTTCCCAAACGGGATACGGTTACAATAGGTACCGGGGGATACATGGATGAAAACCTGATAAACGACGAGTATCCCTCTGTAAATAAGTACATGGAGAACCTCTTAAATCTGGAGGTGGTTAAAGAAAAACTAGAAGGTGGAAAAATAGTCTCATGGGGATTACACCTTGAGTTTGACGAAGCCCTAGAAAGACGGGTAAAAAACGGATTAATTTTAACAGGAGAGGCAGGAGGATTTGTTATTCCCTTTCTCGGTGAGGGAATGGTAGAGGCATTCTTCACAGGAATCTACGCTGCTCAAGCCGCTGCAAAAGCAATTGAGGCCGGAGATGTTTCCGAAACAAAACTCTCCGAAACCTACGAACAATTAATAGGGGAAAATCTTTTCATGCAGGCATTCCGTTACATTGCAGAGGTAAACAAAAAAGCAATACTCTCAAAATCCGACGAAGAGATTACAAGGATGATGCAGAGTGTAATCCTAGGTGGTGGTTTTATATCAAATGCCATTCACACCAAATGGATAAGAGGGGTTGAAGAGGGAAATCTCGAAATGATCCAGGAGGCATACGATTTTCTGGAACTGATACAACCCTATGCACAGGTAGATCCAGATTTTGAAAACCTCTATAGGGAGAGACGAAGAGATGAAAGTTGAAATTTATGTTAACCGATATCCGGGGGAAACGGGTGAATTCATCAGGGTTAATGAGATCAAATGCACAGGATGCGGCGAATGTGCGAGGTTTTGCACCATGAAGGTATGGCAACCTTCAGGTAATATTTATCGTCCACTCAACCTTAACGCCTGTGTAGAGTGCGGTGCCTGTTGGAACGTTTGTGACTACGATGCCGTCATTTTCGAAGAACCAAAAGGGGGTACCGGGGTAAGATTCATCTACGGCTAGAGGGGAAAAATGGTAAACATGGAAGAAATATTAAAGGTACTAGATCAACAGAGAGCAAAATATTCTCACCCTAAAGTGGCAAAATACTTTAAGGGATGGAATAAAACCCTACAGTACTATTTTACCGATATAGACGAATACTTTGTTATCAAACTTGTCGATGGCAACCCTCAACCTGTCGAAAAGAAGAAATTAGAAAACCCTGACATAATGTATACAATGGATACAGATACGTTTCTAAAACTCAACAGGGGAGAGATAAGTGGATTTAAGGCCTATCAGCAAAAAAAGCTAAAAATCAAAGCAACAATGGCAGAGATAATGAAACTGCAAAAGCTGGATAAACTTTAAAAAGTTATCTAAAACTACCATTAAATTCCTATCCCAGTCTGTAATACTGTGGCTTCCTGTCTTTAAAGACATCGTTTAATTCTGCTATCTGTTTATTCTTTGCCAGCTCAGGATCGATATCAACCACTCCCATCAAATCCTCTGACTCCAAAGCACTTACCAAAACCTTCCCATCAGGTGCTACTACCTGACTCCGCCCGGTATACAAGAGTGTCTTTTCTCCCTTTGTTTCTCTTCCATACCTGTTTCCAAGAATCCAGAAAACCTTATTCTCTATAGCTCTGACCCGCGTGGTTAACTGCCCCAACTCAGGAAGCACAAGATTTGAGGGATGACATATAATCTGAGCCCCTTCAAGCGCAAGTGTCCTCGCCGCCTCCGGAAACATATGGTCAAAGCATACCAATAACCCCACCCTTACACCATTTACCTCAAATGTGGGGAATCCCCTGTCACCGGGAGCAAACAATCTCTTCTCCGTGTTAAAGAGATGAACCTTTCTGTACACACCAACCACCCCATTGGGACCCAGCAAAACGGCGCTGTTGTAAACTAATCTTTCCCTTGCATCAGGTTTTTCTACAAGCTCAGGAATACCCAACACCACGTGCGTATTACTCTCTCTAGAGGCATCAATCAACCTCCCTACAGACTCTCCCGCGATAGGCTCACTAACCTCAAGAAGTTCCTCTTTATCTCCGAAAAAATAACCCGAGGTGGCAAGCTCCGGCATCACAAGAATATCGGCATCACTAGCTCGCACAATACGAACCATTTTAGACACGTTGGCCTTTACATCTCCAAAAACAGGTGAAAATTGATAAAAACCTATACGCATTGTACCCCCCCGTTAAATCGAGCCCCTATTATACCACGCATAATAAACAGAGAGAATCCCTTTAAGCGAAACTTTATATGTAAAACCTGCAATACACATAATAAGATTCTGGCGACAGGTACCACTTAAACTATTAACCATTAAACACCAGAACAAAAATGCTCCAGGTCTCTCGGGGATTTTTGACCGGGTAGTTACAAAGATACGATAAAGTTGTACAATAAATTAAATGAACAGCAAAAGAAATTACAAAACAAAGACAATTCTCGTTACCGGTTCCACCGACGGGATAGGTAAACAAACAGCCCTACAACTCGCCCGTATGGGACACAGGGTTATCATTCACGGAAGGAATCCGGATAAGGCTAAAAAGGCGATGGGGGAAATAATAAAACTCTCGGGAAACAATGATATAGAGAGTGTGTCCTGCGATCTCTCGATACAGAGGGAAATACATCAAATGGCAGAGGAAATTCAAAAAAGATTTGACAAACTTGATGTCTTAATAAACAACGCAGGGGTGTATCAATCAAAAAGAGAACTAACTCCTGATGGCTTGGAGGTTACCTTTGCCGTAAACCACATGGCTCCCTTTATACTTACAAACCTCCTGTTCGAACTCTTAAAGGAAACAGCCAAACAAACCGGCGAGGCACGTGTTATAACCGTTAGCTCGATGATACATGCCAGTAGCATAGAGTTTGATAATCTCCAGGGCGAGAGATACTTTAGCGGTTCCTATGCATACTCCCTTTCAAAACTATGCAACGTCCTCTTTACATACTACTATGCCGATATGGTTTCACAGTACGACATAAGGGCCAACTGCTTACACCCCGGAGTTATAGATACAAAACTTCTGAGGAAGGGTTGGGGAGGCGGCGGAGCATCACCGGAGGAGGGAGCCAAAAACTCAGTCTACCTTGCAACATCCGACAGGGTTAAAGGGGTTAGCGGTAAATATTTTATGAACATGCGACCTACAAGATCCGCAGCGATATCTTACGACAAATCCGTGCAAAAGCGGCTATGGGATATCAGCCTACAACTGTGGAGGTACCGACTAACAAAACCCCATTACTAATACTCAATAGAAATACCGAAACAAACATCCCAATATTTAAAATTTCAAAAAAATTGCTCTGTACTGCCATCGCGCACTTGACTTAAAAGTTTACTTTCGTTAGCATTCGATATTAGAAAGGATTCGAAAGTTTATGGTTTTTCAAGAGAGACTCGACGAGATTATAAAGATTCTCTCTAAGCGTAAGAAAATTACCGTCCAGGAACTTACAGAAAGACTCAACGTCTCCGAGGTCACAATCAGAAAAGACCTCTCCATTCTGGAGGAGCAGGGAAAAATAGAACGGATTCACGGTGGGGCAGTCTTAGCAGAGGATAAGGAACTAATAAGGAATATAAACGTTCGTTTCGAGGAACACGTAGAAGAAAAGATAGCTATAGCAAAAAGGGCTATGGAACTAATTCGTGAGGGAGACACGATTTACCTGGACTCTGGTAGCACCTCTTACTTTCTCGCAAGGGAGTTAAATAATTCGGGAATAAACGTAAGAATACTAACCAACTCACTTGATGTTATAACAGAGCTCTCCGATTCCCCCTACATCTCCCTACTCTCTACCGGTGGGAGTCTAAGACGGGAGGCTCGTTCCTTTATAGGGCCCATTGCCATAGAAACAATCAGGAATTTCCAGATAGAAACCTCATTCCTCGGCACTACGGGTTTCTCGGAGGAGGGAATCTTTAGCGCACAGAATACTCTCGAGGCAGAGGTAAAAAAATCGGTAATCAAATCGTCAAAACGAACGGTTATGCTTGTGGATCACCACAAATTCGGGACGACTGCCTTCTCCATTTTTGCCCGGCCCGAAGACATAGATATTCTAATTACAGACTCCGGGTGCAAAGATAGAAAAAAAATACTCTCTCTCGGAATAGAAACCATATTTGCAGAGCTATCCGAGAGCAATCCCATACACAAAACAACGGAAATAGCCAAAAGTACTAACAAAACAGAGCAAAACACAAACGGTTCAAACAATAAAATCGAGAAAAAACAAACACAAAACCTGTATAACAAAAGGAAACAAACACACGGCTCACAGCAAAAACCGGTAAGAGAGAGGGTTTTAAAATAAAAATACGGAGGAGTGTATGAAAGGAAACTGTATAGTCGCTCAAAGCGGCGGCCCTACAGCGGTAATCAACTCCAGTGCCTGCGGGGTTATTCAGGAGGCAATGAAACACCCCGAGATAGAGGGAGTATACGCCGCCTACAATGGTATTCTCGGTGTATTAAACGAGGAAATCTTCGACTTACGGAAGGAAGACCCGGAAACTATAGAGGGTCTAAGAACCTCACCTGCAGCGGCCCTTGGATCGTGCAGGTACAAGGTAAGAAAAGAGGAGGATTTTGAAAAAATCCTCGAGGTTTTTCAGAAGTACAATATACGTTACTTCTTTTATATCGGCGGCAATGACTCTATGGATACCGCAGACAAGGTAAACAAACTTGCGCAGAGCAAGGGATACGAGTTTAGAGCGGTAGGTGTTCCCAAAACAATCGACAACGATCTTGCCTTTACAGACCATACACCGGGCTATGGGAGCGTAATAAAGTATCTCGCTACAATGGTGATGGAAGCGGGAAGAGACACCGAGGCACTCTACACAACGGATACGGTAAATGTTATAGAAGCAATGGGAAGAAACGCCGGATGGATTGCCGCAGGTACGGCCCTTGCCAGAAGGGACGAGGAGGATGCACCACACATTATTCTGCTCCCGGAGATACCATTTGACAGAGAGGCTTTCAAAGAGAGGGTAAGATACTACCTCGATAAACTCGGACGAGCGGTAATTGTTGTATCCGAGGGCACGAAAAATCCGGACGGAAGCTACATAGCAGAACAGAAGGGAGAGTTCGCAAAGGATGCCTTTGGGCACACTCAGCTTGGCGGAGCTGCAAATTACATAAAGGAACTTATAGAGAGAGAAATAAAAGTAAAGGCACGATTCGCAATACCATCAACAATTCAGAGAAACGGTATCCATTTTGCTTCAAAAACCGATTCGGACGAGGCATACATGGTAGGTAAAAAGGCCGTCCAACATGCAATCGAGGGCGTAACCGGTAAAATGGTAACTCTGGAGAGGGTATCGGATGAGCCATACAAGTGTGAGACTGGCCTCGTAGACTTATCCAAGGTAGCTAATGGGGAAAAATACTTCCCCAAGAAATGGATATCCAAAGACGGATTTTTTGTAACCGAGGAGTTTATTAAATATGCAAAACCCCTCATTCAAGGGGAGGTAAAACCTGTTATTAAAGAGGGACTACCCTACTTTATCAGGTTCAAGAAACACTTCATAAAGAAATAGGAGAGAAAAATGAAAGCGGATATAGGAATTATCGGAATGGCCGTTATGGGACAGAACCTTGCACTAAACATGGAGAGCAAGGGCTATACCGTGGCGGTTTTTAACAGAACAGCCTCAAGGACAGAGGAGTTTGTAAAAACAAGAACAGAAGGGAAGAATATAATACCGGCATACACTATCGAAGAGTTTATAAAGAGCCTCAAAACCCCCAGAAAAATAATGATAATGGTAAAGGCGGGGGATCCTGTAGATGCAATGATCTCTCAACTTAGTCCCCTACTGGATAAGGGGGATATCCTTATAGACGGAGGCAACTCATTCTTCAAAGACACAATAAGGAGAGTAAAAGAGGCGGAGGAGAAGGGGTTTTTATACATAGGAACGGGAGTCTCCGGAGGAGAAGAGGGAGCCCTCCACGGTCCAAGCATTATGCCGGGAGGACACAGAGAGGCATACGAGATTGTAGGTCCAATACTACGAGATATCTCTGCAAAGGTAGAGGGAGAACCCTGCTGTACCTATATAGGATCAGACGGTGCAGGCCACTATGTAAAAATGGTACACAACGGAATAGAGTACGGGGATATGCAACTGATAAGTGAGGCTTACTTTCTTATGAAAAACGTTCTCAAGATGAGCCATAAAGAGATGCACAATGTATTTGCAGAGTGGAACAAGGGAGAACTCGACTCTTACCTGATAGAAATAACGGCTGATATCCTTGAGAAGATAGACCCGGAAACAGGAAATCCTCTTGTAGAAATGATACTCGATAAGGCTGGCCAGAAGGGTACCGGCAAATGGACAAGTCAATCAGCACTGGATCTGGGGATTGCAACCCCAACAATTGCAGAGGCAGTTTACGCACGATGTATCTCGGCAATTAAAGAGGAAAGGGTAGAAGCAGAGAAGGTATTAAAAGGACCCGAAGGGGTAAGTTTTTCCGGCGATAAGAAGGAGTTTGTAGAGGCCATAAGGAAGGCCCTATATGCCTCGAAGGTTTGTTCGTATGCTCAAGGTTTTGCCCTGATGAAAGCGGCGGCTAAAGAGTTTAACTGGGATTTAAAGTTCGGTGAAATCTCAATGATATGGCGGGGAGGATGTATAATAAGGGCTAAATTCCTCGGAAAGATAAAGGAGGCTTTTGATAGAAATCCTGAGTTACCCAACCTTTTAATGGATCCCTATTTCAGGGAGATTGTAAACAATTCTCAAAGAGAATGGAGACACGTTGTGTCTACCGCAACAGAGCTCGGCATCCCAATTCCTGGATTCTCGTCTGCCCTTATGTACTTTGATTCCTACAGAAACGGAAGATTATGGGCAAACATGATTCAGGCTCAGAGGGATTATTTTGGAGCTCACACATACCAACGTGTGGATAAAGAGGGAACATTCCACACAGAATGGAGTAAGATATGAGTTACATAGAGGAAATGTTCGGATTAAAGGATAAAACCGTAGCCATAACAGGCGGTGGAGGTGTTATTGCCGGTGCAATGTCAGAGGCTCTTCTTAAAGCAGGTGCCAATGTTTCGCTATGGGACATCGCACAGGATGCAATAGACCAGGCTATAAGCAGACTTGCAGGAAGCACCGGCCTAAAAGATCAATTACATGGTGTCATTGTGGATGCCATGGATAGAGAATCCGTACAGAAGGCAATAGATTCCACAGTAGAAAAATTTGGAAGCCTCGACGTACTAATAAACGCGGCAGGGGGAAACAGGGGGAAATCCTCGTTTCTGGAAACCGATATGGAACAGTTCGAGTTTGTACTAAAATTAAACCTGATAGCCGGTCTTATGGTTCCAACCCAGGCCGTTGCAAAATATTGGATAGACAACAAAATTAAAGGCTCCATCATCAATCTGGCATCAATGGCCTCTTACATTCCCCTCTCGGGGGTATGGGCATACGATGCCGCAAAAGCGGCGGTTAAAAATCTGACAATGGGAGCGGCAAAGGAGTTTGCTCCGTACGGTATAAGGGTAAATGCCCTCGCACCGGGATTCTTTATCGGAAAACAGAACAGAGCACTTCTGATAGATGAGAAAACGGGCGAGCTTACCCAGCGAGGGAGGGATGTAATAGCACATACCCCATTCGGGAGATTCGGCGATGTGAAAGAGCTCGCAGGCGCCACCCTTTTCCTCGCAAGTAACAATGCATCCGGTTTTGTAACAGGAGTTACAATACCTGTAGATGGAGGATACCTGGTGCACAATATTTAAATCAACGCTTTAAAAAGAAAAGAAAAACAGAAAAGGAGCGTCTATGTATTCAAAGGAAGATTTAAAGAATTTTAAACCGGAAAAGGAGTTTTTTGTTGGAATTGATTCCGACGGATGTGCCTTCCCAACAATGGAATTAAAACACAAAGAATGCTTTATCCCCAATATAGTAAAGTACTGGGGGTTTCAGCCAATATCCAAATATGCAAGGGAGGCGGCTGAGTTTGTTAATCTCTACTCAAAGTGGCGAGGTGTAAACAGATTCCCCGCCCTACTAAAGGTCTTTGACCTGCTAAGGGAAAGACCCGAGGTTCAACGCTCAATCGTAACAATCCCGGAGGCAAAACCGCTCAGAGAATGGGTGGAAAGAGAGACCGCACTTGGAAACCCGGCATTAAAAAAAGAGGTGGAAAGAACCAACGACCCCTTCTTAAAAAAGGCTCTCCAGTGGTCCGAAGCGGTTAATGAAACAATTGCCGACATGGTCGTGGGTGTGCCTCCATTTCCCGGTGTAAAGGAGAGTCTAGAGAAGCTACAGGAGAAGGCAGATATAATTGTAGTATCTGCAACCCCCGGGGAAGCTCTAGAGAGAGAGTGGAAGGAACACGGAATAGATAAATACGTAAGAATAATCGCCGGCCAGGAAATGGGCACCAAGAAGGAACATCTCGCCCTGGCAGCCAGTGGTAAATATCCCGAGGATAAAATACTTATGGTCGGAGATGCCCCCGGTGACCTGCGTTCTGCAAGAGCAATAAATGCCCTCTTCTACCCAATCAACCCGGGCCATGAAGAGGAATCCTGGGAGAGATTTTACAAAGAGGCAATCGATAGGTTCTTTGAGGGTACCTACGCGGGTGAATATGAGAAGAAATTGATTGAAGATTTCGAAAAACTACTTCCCGAAACTCCACCATGGAAGCAATAATTAAAAAGAATGAGAGAAAGCTTTAAACGTGAGAAAATCTAAATTAGTGGTCGGGTTGGTTACAACCAGCCTGACCCCCAATAAAAATAAAAAGAGGCAATAAAATGGCAGTTGGTTTCGGAAAACCAGGATACAAACTAAGTGATGAAGAGATAGAGGATATCATCGATCGCGGAACTC
>Ga0256914_1000665_pt1 | contig 33476 bp, 34 predicted proteins | sample HulkmetaG_FD_191571 | JGI IMG/M metagenome (GOLD analysis project Ga0256914, IMG submission 191571) | Hydrothermal chimney microbial communities from Main Endeavour vent field at the Juan de Fuca Ridge, Pacific Ocean - Hulk | ecosystem: Environmental > Aquatic > Marine > Hydrothermal vents ... | reverse complement strand
GGGAAGTTGGCCTGGATGAAGGCCACCAGCTCGTTGGCGTAGTTGAACTCGCCCAGCCCGCCCAGGCCCGCTCCGGAAGGGAGGTCGCCGCGCAGGGCCACGATGCGCCGGATCCCCCCCTTGCGGTAGCGGTTGAGGATGTCGAAGATCTCCTCCCGGCTGGCGCCGATGCAGGAGAGGTGGGGCGCAGTCTCGATCCCCCGGTCGCGCAGCCAGTCCACGGTGGCGAAGGTGCGTTCGCGTGTGGAGCCGCCGGCGCCGTAGGTGACGCTGAAGTACTCGGGCTTCAGGGCGTAGAGCTCCTGCACCACCGTCTTGAGCCTCTCCATGCCCTTTTCGGTCTTGGGCGGGAAGAGCTCGAAGCTGAGGGAGTGGTTCATTGGAGGTTCCCTGTCATCTGGTGTCGGGGAGTGGAGCCGCGAAAGGAGCCCGCCGCCACAGGATCATGAAACTCCGTGCCTCTGTGGTTTCTTCTCCCAAGACAAGGTCTCACCACAGAGACACGAAGGGTACGAAGAGAGGGAAGGTTCGGCCAGCGTGAGGCCATGTTCTTGTCCCCCTCCCTCTTTTCCGTGGTGAATCGAAAGCGTCGGACCGCCGACTTGGTCCGCTCCACCGCCGTTCTTCAATATCGGTAGTGGTCGGGCTTGTAAGGCCCCTCCACCGGCACGCCGATGTACTCCGCCTGTTCCGGCGTCAGCTTCGACAGGTGCACGCCGATCTTCTCCAGGTGCAGCCGGGCCACCTCCTCGTCCAGCTTCTTGGGCAGGACGTAGACTTTCTTCTCGTACTGGTCCGGGTGGTTGAAGAGCTCCATCTGCGCCAGCACCTGGTTGGTGAAGGAGTTGGACATGACGAAGCTGGGGTGGCCGGTGGCGCAGCCCAGGTTCACCAGCCGCCCCTTGGCCAGCAGGATGATCTTCTTGCCGTCGGGGAAGATGATGTGGTCCACCTGCGGCTTGATCTCCTCCCACTCGTACTGTTCCAGGCTGGCCACGTCGATCTCGTTGTCGAAGTGGCCGATGTTGCAGACGATGGCCTCGTTCTTCATCGCCTGCATGTGTTCGTGGGTGATGACGTGGAAGTTGCCGGTGGCGGTGACGAAGATGTCGGCCACGGGGGCGGCCTCCTCCATGGTCACCACGCGGTAGCCCTCCATGGCCGCCTGCAGCGCGCAGATGGGGTCGATCTCGGTGATCCAGACGGTGGCGCCGAGCCCGCGGAGGGACTGGGCGCAGCCCTTGCCCACGTCGCCGTAGCCCAGCACCACGCAGATCTTGCCGGCGATCATCACGTCGGTGGCGCGCTTGATGCCGTCCACCAGGGACTCGCGGCAGCCGTAGAGGTTGTCGAACTTGGACTTGGTCACCGAGTCGTTGACGTTGATGGCGGGGAAGGCGAGCTCGCCCCGCTCCTCCATCTGGTAGAGGCGGTGCACGCCGGTGGTGGTCTCTTCGGTGACGCCGCGGATGTTCTTCAGAATGTTGGAATACCAGTTGGGGCTCTCCGCCAAACGGGCCTGGATGGCGGCGTAGAGCACCTCCTCCTCCTCGCTGGTGGGGTTCTCCAGCACCGAGGGGTCGGACTCGGCCTTGGTGCCCAGGTGCAGCAGCAGGGTGGCGTCGCCGCCGTCGTCCAGGATCATGTTGGGGGTGCCGCCGTCGCTCCACTCCATGATGCGGTGGGTGAACTGCCAGTACTCCTCCAGGCTCTCGCCCTTGTAAGCGAAGACGGGAATGCCCTCGGCGGCGATGGCCGCGGCGGCATGGTCCTGGGTGGAGAAGATGTTGCACGAGGCCCAGCGCACCTCGGCGCCCAGCTCCACCAGGGTCTCGATGAGCACCGCGGTCTGGATGGTCATGTGCAGGGAGCCGGCGATGCGGGCGCCTTTGAGCGGCTTTTCGGCGCCGTATTTCTCGCGCAGGGCCATCAGCCCCGGCATCTCGGTCTCGGCGATGGCGATCTCCTTGCGGCCCCAGTCGGCCAGGGAAGGATCGGCGATGACGAAGTCGTTCTTCTCTTCCATTACGGCGTTCATGTCATTTCTCCTAAAAACAGAATTAGAAAAAATGAGCGCCGTTGTTCTTTTCCGAGCCTGGCCCCGTGGGGGGTTGCAGCGCTCCTCGGAAGACCGGGGCCGGGTTTGGCCCCGATCGGTATGATGCCATTCCAAATGGCTGTGGGAAATTTCCTCGAAAGGTTTCTCCCAGGGCCGTCCGGCTCCGCTTCAGAGGCCGGCATCCGTTCTCAACGCCTCGGCCTTGTCGGTGCGCTCCCAGGTGAATTCCGGCTCCTCGCGGCCGAAGTGGCCGTAGGCGGCGGTCTTGCGGTAGATGGGGCGCACCAGGTCCAGCATCTGCTGGATGCCGTAGGGGGTGAGATCGAAGTGCTCGCGTACCAGGCGGGCGATCTTCTCCTCGTCGATCTTCGCGGTGCCGAAGGTCTCGATGCTCACCGAGGTGGGCTGGGCCACGCCGATGGCGTAGGAGACCTGGATCTCGCAGCGATCGGCCAGCCCGGCGGCGACGATGTTCTTGGCCACGTAGCGACCGGCATAGGCGGCGGAACGGTCCACCTTGGAGGGGTCCTTCCCCGAGAAAGCGCCGCCGCCGTGGCGGGCCATGCCGCCATAGGTGTCCACGATGATCTTGCGACCGGTGAGCCCGCAGTCGCCCACCGGACCGCCGATGACGAACTTGCCGGTGGGGTTGATGTGGATGCGGGTCTCGCCGGTGATCCACTCCTCGGGGATCACCGGCTTGATGATATTCTCCATCACCGCCTCGTGGATGTGCGGCTGGTCGATGTCGGGATCGTGCTGGGTGGAGAGCACGATGGCGTCGGCGCCCACGATCTTCCCGTCCCGGTAACGCAGGGTCACCTGGCTCTTGGCGTCGGGGCGCAGCCACTTGAGGACGCCGCTCTTGCGCATCTCGGCCTGGCGCTGCACCAGCCGGTGGGCGTAGTGGATGGGGGCCGGCATGAGCACCTCGGTCTCGTTGGTGGCATAGCCGAACATCATGCCCTGGTCGCCGGCGCCCTGCTGCTCCGGCGCCTCGCGGTCCACGCCTTGGGCGATGTCGCCGGACTGCTTGCCGATGAGTGACATCACCGCGCAGGTGGAGCCGTCGAAGCCCACGTCGGAGCTGGTGTAGCCGATGTCGCACACCACCTCGCGCACCAGTTCGTCCAGGTCCACCCAGGCTTCGGTGGTGATCTCGCCGGCGACGATGACGGCGCCGGTCTTGACCAGGGTCTCGCAGGCCACCCGGGCCTTGGGGTCCTCGGCCAGGATGGCGTCGAGCACGGCGTCCGAAATCTGGTCGGCCACCTTGTCGGGGTGGCCCTCGGCCACGGATTCGGAGGTGAAGATGAAGTCGCTCATGAGAAAATCCTTCCACGATATGATCCGGCTTATTCCGGCAGGGCGGGCTTTTTCGGCCGGATACAACGAAAAAACCCGCCTTGCGCAGCAAAGACGGGTTTCAGGCCGGGGCCGGAATCTCGCTTTAGCTGCATTTCTATAGCGCCCGCAATCTGAGATCAAATTGGCGCTGTGGTGGCCATTATTGCCGCTGCCCCGGGGATGTCAACTTTTTCTGAAGGGCCGGCATTGATATATTGCGCTGTTTCACGGAAATCAGGAGGAGAGCATCATGGTATCTCTGCAGACCCCCGTATGTGAGTTCGGCAAGCCCGCGGTGGATTTCGCCCTGCCCGGAGTGGATGGAAAGATCTGGACCCTGGAGGACTGTCGGGGCGAGAAGGGTACCCTGGTCATGTTCATCTGCAACCACTGCCCCTATGTCAAGGCCATTCGCGACCGGCTGGTGCGGGACACCCGGGAATTGCTGGAGTACGGCGTCAAATCGGTGGCCATCATGTCCAACGACCCTTCCCTCTATGAAGAGGATTCGTTCGAAAACATGAAGAAAGTGGCCGAGGAGTATGACTTTCCCTTCCCCTACCTGTTCGACGAGACGCAGGAAGTGGCCAAGGCCTATGGTGCCGTCTGCACCCCCGATTTCTTCGGTTACAACGCCGACCTGGAGCTTCAGTACCGTGGCCGCCTGGACGCCAGCCGCAAAGAAGCCGCGCCTCCCGACGCCCGCCGTGAACTGTTCGAGGCCATGGTGCAAGTGGCCCGCACCGGCAAGGGGCCCGAGGAACAGGTGCCGAGCATGGGGTGTTCCATCAAGTGGAAAGGGGAGGCGGCCTGAGCCGGGCCGTTTCCCTGCCGCCGACCGAATGAAAGGCAGGTCAGTTTATGGGCATATTCAAAACCTAGGGTACTTCCGCATTGCCACCCTTGTTATGCTTTTGCGAGAATGACCAACTGACTTCGATTCGGGGCCTTAGGACGTTTCCCGGCGCCGGCCCGGTCGGGCCGGCGGCAAGGGGTTCGTTTTTCGTCCCGCCGCGCAGCGGCTGGACGTCACGAAAAATTCTTCATTCAAGATTGCAACGTCAAAATTCAAGGAGGGGCTCATGTCCTCGCGTAGAGATCTAGCCAATGCCATCCGTGTGCTCAGCATGGATGCCGTCCAGAAAGCGAATTCCGGCCATCCTGGCGCGCCCATGGGAATGGCGGACATCGCCGAAGTGCTGTGGCGGGACCACCTCAAGCACAACCCCAACAACCCCGGCTGGTACGACCGTGACCGTTTCGTCCTCTCCAACGGCCACGGTTCCATGCTCATCTATTCCCTGCTGCATTTGACCGGCTACGATCTGAGCATCGACGACCTCAAGGCCTTCCGACAACTCCATTCCAAGACGCCGGGACATCCTGAGTACGGCTACACGCCCGGTGTGGAGACCACCACCGGTCCCTTGGGGCAAGGCATCACCAATGCGGTGGGCATGGCCCTGGCCGAGCGTACGCTGGCCGCCCAGTTCAACCGTCCCGGCCACACCATCGTGGACCACTACACCTGGGTGTTCCTGGGTGACGGCTGCATGATGGAAGGCATCTCCCATGAGGCGTGTTCGCTGGCCGGCGTCTGGGGGTTGGGCAAACTCATCGCGTTCTGGGACGACAACGGCATCTCCATCGACGGTCACACCGAGGGCTGGTTCCGCGACGACACCCCCAAGCGTTTCGAGGCCTACGGCTGGCATGTGATCCGCGACGTGGACGGCCACGATCCCGAAGCCATCGACAAGGCGATCCACGAGGCCAAGTCGGTGAACAACAAGCCCACCCTCATCTGCTGCAAGACCATCATCGGGTATGGCGCGCCCAATTTGTGTGGGTCGCACGACTGCCACGGCGCGCCCCTGGGTGAGGACGAAATCAAGGCCACCCGTGAGAATCTGGGCTGGCCCTATCCGCCCTTCGAGATCCCCGACGAGATCTACAAAGCCTGGGATGCCCGTGAGAAAGGGGCGGCGGCCGAGTCGGAGTGGCAAGCGCGTTTCGACGCCTATCGCAAGGAGTATCCCGAACTGGCGGCGGAGTTCGAGCGGCGCATGAAGGGTGAGCTGCCCGCCGATTGGGAAAAAGTGGCCGACGACTATATCAAGGCGACCGACGAGGCGGCACAAAGCCTGGCCACCCGTAAGGCCTCGCAGAACGCCATCACCGCCTATGCCAAGGCGCTGCCTGAATTTCTCGGCGGTTCGGCCGACCTGACGCCTTCAAACCTCACCGCCTGGCCCGAGGCCAAGACCATCACCGACACCGTGGCCGACGGCAACTACATCTCTTACGGCGTCCGCGAATTCGGCATGTCCGCCATCATGAACGGTGTGGCCCTGCATGGCGGCTTCATTCCGTTCGGCGGCACCTTCCTCATGTTCTCCGAGTACGCCCGCAACGCCCTGCGCATGGCGGCGCTGATGGGGGTCCAGAGCATCTTCGTCTACACCCACGACTCCATCGGCTTGGGAGAGGACGGTCCCACCCACCAGCCCGTGGAGCAGATCGCCACCCTGCGTCTGCTGCCCAACATGCACACTTGGCGCCCGTGCGATGCGGTGGAGACGGCGGTCGCCTGGCGGGCCGCCATCGAGCGCAAGGACGGTCCCACCAGTCTCGTCTTCTCGCGGCAGGGGCTGCCCCACCAGGCGCGTTCCGACGAGCAGCTCTCCCTGATCGCCCATGGTGGATATGTGCTCAAGGATTGCGAGGGCGATCCGGAGGCCATCATCATTGCCACCGGTTCCGAAGTGGCGCTGGCCATGGCCGCGGCAGAGGAGCTGGAGAAAGAAGGCAAGAAGGTGCGCGTGGTCTCCATGCCCTGCACCGAGGTGTTCGATCTGCAAGATCATGAGTATCGGGAATCGGTGTTGCCTTCCCATGTCACCGCTCGGGTGGCGGTGGAAGCAGGGGTTCCCGACATTTGGCACAAGTATGTGGGTCCCCAGGGGCGCATCATCGGCATCGACCGCTTCGGTGAATCGGCGCCGGCCAATGTGCTCTTCCCCCATTTCGGCTTCACCGTCGACCACGTGGTGAGCGCCGTCAAGGGCGTCATCGGCTGAGGTTTCGCGGCCCCGTTCCCGGGACGGGGCCCTTTTTCGAGATCCCTTCGTTCAACTCAACATCCTGGAGTAGAGATTATGACTATCAAGGTTGGCATCAATGGATTCGGCCGCATCGGCCGCATGGTCATGCGCGCTGTCGTCAACGAGTTTCCCGAGGTCGAGGTGGTGGGCATCAATGACCTGTTGGACGCCGATTACCTGGCCTACATGCTGAAATACGACTCCGTCCATGGTCGTTTTCCCAAGGAGATCGCCGTGGAGGACGGCCACTTCGTCATCGACGGCAAGAAGATCCGTCTCACCGCCGAGCGGGATCCTGCCAACCTGAAGTGGGACGAGGTGGGTGCCGAGATCGTCATCGATTGCACCGGCTTCTTCCTCACCAAGGAGGGCGCCCAGAAGCACATCGACGCCGGCGCCAAGAAGGTGGTCATGTCCGCCCCTTCCAAGGACGACACCCCCATGTTCGTCTATGGTGTCAACCAGGACGCCTATGACGGTCAGACCATCGTCTCCGCCGCCTCTTGTACCACCAACTGCCTGGCGCCCGTGGCCAAGGTGTTGCATGACAACTGGGGCATCAAGCGCGGTCTGATGTCCACCGTGCACGCCGCCACCGCCACCCAGAAGACGGTGGACGGCCCCTCCATGAAAGACTGGCGCGGCGGCCGCGGCATCCTGGAGAACATCATTCCCTCCTCCACCGGTGCCGCCAAAGCGGTGGGCAAAGTGTTGCCCGAGCTCAACGGCAAGCTCACGGGCATGGCTTTCCGCGTGCCCACTTCCGATGTCTCCGTGGTCGATCTCACCGCCGAGCTCGAAAAGCCCGCCACTTACGAGGAGATCTGCGCGGCCATGAAGGCCGCTTCCGAGTCCAAGCCTCTGGGTGAGACCCTCTCCTACACCGAAGACAAAGTGGTCTCCACCGATTTCCGCGGTGTGGGCTTCTCCTCCATCTTCGATGCCGGCGCCGGCATCCAGCTGGACGACACCTTCGTCAAAGTGGTGGCTTGGTACGACAACGAGTACGGCTACACCTGCAACATGATGCGTTTCGTGCAGCACGTGGCCAAGAACTGAGGCCCGGGGGCAGGTGGATTGCCCGGCATCGGCTTCGCGGCAGCATCTCTGCTGCCGAGGTTCCCGAAGCCGACACTGGGCAATCCGCTCCCGACCGCGGAGCCGGCCCCTGAAAAAGCAGGGGCCGGCTCCCATATCCGCAGAGCCATTCGCCAAGGCCGCCGCCTTTGCAAATCGTTCTGACAAACTATCGAGCAGGAGACCGCACCATGTCCGTAATCAAGATGACCGATCTCGACCTTTCCGGTAAGCGCGTGCTCATCCGTCAGGATCTCAACGTGCCCATCAAGGACGGCAAGGTCGCCTCCGACAAGCGCATCCGTGCCTCCTTGCCCACCATCGAAAAATGCATCGAGGCCGGCGCCCGGGTGATGCTCATGTCCCATTTGGGTCGGCCCACCGAAGGGGAATACGACGAGCAGTTCTCCCTCAAGCCGGTGGCCGACTACCTCTCCGATCTGCTGGGGCAGGAGGTGAAGCTGATCAAAGACTACCTCGACCGGGCGCCCGAACTGGACGAGGGTCAGGTGGTGCTTCTGGAGAACGTTCGATTCAACAAAGGGGAGAAAAAGAACGACGAAGCGCTGGCCAAGAAGTATGCTGCGTTGTGCGACGTTTTCGTGATGGACGCCTTCGGTACCGCCCACCGCGCCCAGGCTTCCACGTACGGTGTCGCGAAGTACGCGCCGGTGGCCTGCGCCGGTCCCCTGCTGGCGGGTGAGCTCGAGGCGCTGGGCAAGGCGCTGCACAATCCCGAGCGGCCCATGGTGGCCATCGTCGGCGGTTCCAAGGTTTCCACCAAGCTCACCGTGCTCGAGAGCCTTTCGAAGATCGTGGACCAGCTCATTCCGGGGGGCGGCATCGCCAACACCTTCATCGCCGCGGCGGGCTACAGTGTGGGCAAGTCGCTCTATGAGCCCGATCTGGTGGACGAGGCCAAGCGGCTGATGGAGGCGGCCAAGGCCAAGGGGGGCGAGATCCCGGTGCCCACCGACGTGGTCGTGGCCAAGGAGTTCTCCGAGAACGCCGAGGCCACCGTCAAGAAGGTGGATGAAGTGGCCGACGACGACATGATCTTCGACATCGGTCCCGAGACCGCCGCCCGTTTCTCGGAGATGATGAAAGCGGCCGGCACCATCGTTTGGAACGGCCCCGTGGGGGTGTTCGAATTCGATCAGTTCGGTGAAGGCACCAAGGCCATCGGCCTGGCCATCGCCGAATCCAAGGCCTTCTCCATCGCCGGTGGGGGCGATACCCTGGCCGCGGTGGACAAGTACGGCATCGCCGACCGTATCTCCTACATCTCCACCGGCGGCGGCGCTTTCCTGGAGTTCCTGGAGGGCAAGAAGCTGCCTGCCGTGGCCATCCTGGAGGAGCGAGCCCAGTCCTGATCCTGGCACGGCCGCCTGCGGGCGGCTTTCACCCGACTCTAAGGAACCGCTCATGCCGAGACGTACCAAGATCGTCGCCACCCTGGGACCGGCCACCGACGACCTCAAGATGCTGGACGAGGTTATCGCCGCCGGCGTGGACGTCGTGCGTCTGAACCTCTCCCATGCCACTCACGAGGAGCACGCCGAGCGGGCGGAGCGGATCCGCAACCGCAGCCGCGCTTCGGGCCGGCAGGTGGGTGTGCTGGTGGATCTGCAGGGTCCCAAGATTCGTATCGGCGCTTTCGCCGAGGGCCCCATCGTGCTGCACGAAGGGGACCATTTCATCCTCGACGCGGCCTTGCCTCCGGATGCCGGCAACCAGGAACGGGTGAGTGTCACTTACAAGGCCCTGCCGGAAGAGGTTTCGCGGGGGGACACTCTGCTTCTGGACGACGGCCAGATCGTCCTCTGGGTGGATGACGTCATCGACCACGAAGTGCGGTGCAAGGTCACCGTGGGTGGCATCCTGTCCGACAACAAGGGGCTCAACAAGCAGGGTGGCGGGCTTTCGGCGCCGGCGCTCACCGACAAGGACAAGGAGGACATCCAGTTCGCTGCCCGCATCGAGGCCGATTATCTGGCCGTCTCTTTCGTCCGTTGCGCCGACGACGTCAATACGGCGCGCAAGCTGCTGCGTGAAGCGGGGGGACACGGGGGCATCGTTTCCAAGATCGAGCGGGCCGAGGCGCTGGAGTGTATCGACGAGATCATCGACGCGTCCGACGCCATCATGATCGCCCGCGGCGATCTGGGGGTGGAGATCGGCGACGCCGAGCTGCCGGCGGTGCAGAAGGAGCTCATCAAGAAGGCGCGCTCCATGAACTGCGTGGTGATCACCGCCACCCAGATGATGCAGTCCATGATCGACAGCCCCATTCCCACACGCGCCGAGGTGTTCGATGTGGCCAATGCCGTGCTCGACGGCACCGACGCGGTGATGCTTTCGGCGGAAACCGCAGCCGGAAAGTATCCCGCCAAGGCGGTGGAGGCCATGGTGCGGGTCTGTGCCGAGGCGGAGAAACAGGCGGCCACCCGTGTCTCGGACCATCGGTTGCACAGCGTTTTCGGGCGCATCGACGAGGCCATCGCCATGGCCGCCATGTACACCGCCAACCATCTGGGGGTGAAGGCCATCGCGGCGTTGACCGAGTCCGGTTCCACCGCCAAATGGATGTCGCGCATCTCCTCGGGCATTCCCATCTACGCCCTCACGCCCCATGTGGCCACGCGGCGCAAGGTGACGCTCTACCGCGGGGTCTATCCGGTGAGCTTCGACGTTACCGGCCTCAACTCGCAAAAGGCCAACTTCGAGGTCATCGAGGAGCTGCGTCGGCGCGGTGCGGTGCGCGACGGCGACCTGGTGATCATCACCAAGGGGGACTTGTCCGGGGTGCAAGGGGGCACCAACGTGATGAAGATCGTGCGCGTGGGCGAGGTCTACGTGCCCGAGGACGAATAGCATTTATCCGGAACGACACCTGAGAGGAGAGAATCATGCCACTGATTTCCATGCGTCAACTGCTCGACTATGCCGCCGAACACGATTTCGGCATGCCCGCTTTCAACGTGAACAACATGGAGCAGGTGCACGCCATCATGCAGGCGGCCGACGAGTGCGACAGCCCCGTCATCATGCAGGGCTCCGCCGGCGCCCGTGCCTATGCCGGTGAACCCTTCCTGCGCCATCTGGTGCAGGCGGCGGTGGAGATGTATCCCCACATCCCCGTGGTCATGCACCAGGATCACGGCTCCGAGCCGGCGGTCTGCCTGCGCTCCATCCAGTCCGGCTTCACCTCGGTGATGATGGACGGCTCCCTGATGCCGGACATGAAAACCCCTTCCACCTACGAGTACAACGTGGAGGTGACCCGCAAAGTGGTGGAGATGGCCCACGCCGGCGGCGTCTCGGTGGAGGGCGAGCTCGGTTGCCTGGGTTCCCTCGAGACCGGCATGATGGGCGAGGAGGACGGCCACGGCGCAGAGGGCAAGCTGGACATGGACCAGCTCCTCACCGATCCCGACCAGGCCGCCGACTTCGTCAAGCAGACCGGCGTGGACGCTCTGGCCATCGCCATCGGCACCTCCCACGGCGCCTACAAGTTCACCAAGCCGCCCACGGGCGAGGTGCTGCGCATCGACCGCATCAAGGAGATCCACGCGCGCATCCCCGACACCCACCTGGTGATGCACGGCTCCTCCTCGGTGCCCCAGGAGTGGCTCAAGATCATCAACGAGTACGGCGGCGACATGGGCGAGACCTACGGCGTGCCCGTGGAGGAGATCGTGGAGGGCATCAAGCACGGCGTGCGCAAGGTGAACATCGACACCGACCTGCGCATGGCCTCCACCGGCGCCATCCGCAAGCACCTGCACGACAACCCCAGCAACTTCGACCCGCGCAAGTTCCTCAAGGCCGCCACCCAGGCCATGAAGGAGATCTGCAAGGCGCGTTACGAAGCCTTCGGAAGCGCCGGTCACGCTTCCAAGATCAAGCCCATCTCCCTGGAAGAGATGTACAAGCGGTACGAGTCGGGCGAGCTGGATCCCAAGGTGAGCTGAGGCTTCGATCTTCTCATCCGCAAGGGGCGCTTCGGCGCCCCTTTTTCATGGCGTGGATGGAGGGGATTGAATGCCGTGTCGCATCAGCCAGTCGCGGTCCAGGACCCAACGCACCCGCTTCACGGCCGGGTCGGCGAGCACCAAATCACGCGCCCGAGTCTGAACCTCGGCCAGCCGCCGCTGGGCCGCTTGGAACTCAGGGGCGTCACCGGACCGGCCGGCGCTCTCGGGAAAGAGGATACCGAGGATCCGCTCCACGGGAACCGCGGTGGAGCGGGGTGTGCTCATCACCGCCGTGTCGCCTTCCTCCAACCGCAGCACCCGAAAGGGGTAGGGGAAAGCGGCCACCTGAGGATCGGCGGAGAGTCGTGCATTGAGCCGGGCGACCTCGGGCGGCTCGTAGAGCGCCAGCACTGCAAGTCCTACCACCAGGAACAGGAGAACGGCGGCGTAGATGCGGGTGCCTCGATCCAAGGCCATGGGACGACCTCTGCCAATCGGAAGGAACGGTTTCAGTCTGGCGTCGGGCGGCTTACATCGCCATGATGAAACGCATTCCGCTCAATCGGCGGGGCGGTCCATCTCCCGGGCCGCCATGGCCAGCAGGGTCCAGCCGACGAGAAAGGCAAGACCGCCCACGGAGGTGATGAGCCCCAGAATGCGGTGGCCACCCAGCACCAAGCCGTAGAGGCTTCCGCTGAAAAATAGGATGCCGAGCAGGAAGGCCCAGGCCGCCCGTCCGGCCGAGACGGATCCACCGAGTCGGGTCAACAGGCCGCAGGCCAGGACCGCGAGGGCGTGGAGCCCCTGGTAGAAGACCGCCTTGTGCCAGGTGCGCAAGAGTTCGGGCGTCAGGCGCGGCTCCAGAACATGGGCGCCGAAGGCCCCCAGCGCCACCGTCAGGAAACCGGCCAAGGCGCCGAGAAAGAGAGCGCTGCGGGCGGTCACGCGTCCAGCGCCTCCAGGGCTTCGGCGGCGATCTCGCGAACGTCCGGGTTGTCGTCGTCGAGAAGCTGCTTCAATGACTCCCGGGCGGCTGGATCGCCGGCCAGACCCAGGTAGTGGGCGGCATCGGCTCGAATGTCGGCCCGGGGCGAGCCGGTCAGCCGGATCAGCTCGGGGACCGCCGTCCGCAGGGCCTCGCTTCCGGCCAACGCTTCGAAAAGAGCACCCACGCCGAACTTCACGCCGAGAGACTGTTCTTCTTCTTGCATCAGCTCGATCAGGTCGGTGAGCTTGTCGGGGTGGCGGCGCAAGTAGGCTTCCGCCCGATCCAGTTGTTGCTGTTCCAAAAGTTCCTTCAGGTAGTCGGCGCCGGCGTCGCCGGCGGCGGCTTTTCGTGCCCAGTCGCGCAATTCGCCCAGGGTGTATTCACCGGAGAGCTCGAACGGCCCGATGCGGGTCCAGGGCACCGAGCGGGTGCCGGCCGCGCGGGCCGCTTCCGGATGGACGGCGATGTTGATCACCTCCAGCCGGCCGACCTCGCCTTTTTTCACGAGTTCCGAAAGCGCGGCGAGCACCGCTTGGCAGTGCGGGCAGCCTGGCGCGATGAGCAAGCGGGCGTCGGGCGGGGAAGAAGCCATGGAGACATCGTAATGGGTGGTCGTGGAACGAAGCGATTCTGACACGCCGATGACGCCCTTTCCAACCCGAGCGGGCGTGGAATAAAGCCTCTTTATGCCTGCTAGCGGTAAATTTGTTTGGCCTTTTGGGCGGTAAAAAACTATTTTTACTCACCCCTTTTGCCCTGGGGTCCTTCCGTGCCTCCGTCGAAACGGCGGGCGCAGCGGAACCGGGGGCAAATGCCCGGATTGCGGGGGCTCCGGCAGCGGACGTCCCCGAAAACCAACAGGCCGCCCCGCGGCGACCATCCACTGCAGTGTCAACCTAGGAGAAATCGATGCCTACATTCGTACGTACCGATAAGTGTGATGGCTGCAAGGGTCAGGACAAGACCGCTTGCATGTACATCTGCCCCCACGACCTCATGAAGCTGGACATGGACGGCTCCCTGACCGGCCATGCCATGAAGTCCTTCAACCAGGAGCCGGATCAGTGCTGGGAGTGCTACTCCTGCGTGAAGATCTGCCCGCAGAACGCCATCGAGGCCCGTCCTTATGCGGACATCGTGCCTTTGGGCGGTTCCGTTCAGCCTCTGCGCGGCACCGACTCCATCATGTGGACCATCAAGTTCCGCAACGGCAACATGAAGCGGTTTAAGTTCCCCATCCGCACCACGCCCGAGGGCTCCATCGATCCCTATGGCGGCAAGCCCGAGGCCGACATCTCCAAGATCAGCGAGCCCGGCTTCTTCGTTTCGGTCAACGGCTACCGCGCCGGTGATCCCAGCGAGCTGATCTGCAAGTAATCTGTATTCGAAACTTTTTTCAGAGGTAAAAGAAATGGCTGAATTCGGAAATCCCGAAATCGTCGAAGAAGAGGTCGACATCCTCATCATCGGCGGCGGCATGGCTGCCTGTGGTACCGCCTACGAGATCGGTCCCTGGATCGACGCCGCGAAGAAGGAAGGTGTGGACATCACCGTGAAGCTGGTCGACAAGGCCGCCGTGGACCGTTCCGGTGCTGTGGCCCAGGGTCTGTCCGCCATCAACACCTACATCGGCCCCGAGCAGGATCCCGCCGACTACGCCCGCATGGTCTCCAACGACCTCATGGGCATCACCCGTGACGACTTGGCCTACGACCTGGGCCGCCACGTGGACGAGTCCGTGCACCTGTTCGAAGAGTGGGGCCTGCCCATCTGGAAGCTGGACGAGAACGGCGAGCGCCACAACGGCGCCGAGGGTCTGCCCGCGCTGAAGGACGGCGGCAAGCCCGTGCGTTCCGGTAAGTGGCAGATCATGATCAACGGCGAATCCTACAAGTGGATCGTCGCCGAGGCCGCCAAGAAGGCCCTGGGTGTGGACAACATCCAGGAGCGCGTCTTCATCGTCAAGCTGGTGAACGACAAGAAGGACAAGAACCGCGTGGCCGGTGCCGTGGGCTTCTCCGTGCGTGAGCACAAGCTGTACGTGTACAAGTTCAAGGCCTGCATGCTGGCCGCCGGCGGCTGCGTCAACATCTTCCGTCCCCGCTCTGTGGGTGAAGGTCAAGGCCGTGCCTGGTATCCCGTTTGGAACGCCGGCTCCACCTACGCTATGGCTGCCGAGGCCGGTGCCGAGCTGACCATGATGGAGAACCGCTTCGTACCCACCCGCTTCAAGGACGGTTACGGTCCCGTGGGTGCCTGGTTCCTGCTCTTCAAGTCCAAGGCCACCAACGCCCTGGGCGAGGTCTACATGGAGCGGAACAAGGAGATGCTGGACGACTATCCGCCCTACGGCCAGGCTCAGGTTCCCGCGTCCTGTCTGCGTAACCACCTGATGCTCAAGGAGATGCGTGAAGGTCGCGGTCCCATCTGGATGGACACCGTCACCGCTTTGGCCAACCTGCGCGAAACCCTCTCCCCCCGTGAGGTGAAGCACCTCGAGGCCGAGGCCTGGGAGGACTTCCTCGACATGTGTATCGGCCAGTGCGGCATCTGGGCGGGTGAGAACATCGAGCCGGACAAGAAGAACTCCGAGCTGATGCCCACCGAGCCCTACCTGCTGGGTTCCCACTCCGGCTGCTGCGGCATCTGGGTTTCCGGCCCCGAGGACGTGGGTGCGCCCACCACCGAGGAGCATCCCGAGAAGGACAAGATCCCCTCTCACCTGCCCGAGGGCTGGCATTGGGGTTATCGTGGCATGACCACCGTGAAGGGTCTGTTCACCGCCGGTGACGGGGTGGGCGCTTCCGGCCACAAGTTCTCCTCTGGCTCCCACGCCGAGGGCCGCATGTGCGCCAAGTCCATGGTCAAGTTCGTCATGGACAACAAGGACTGGGTGCCCGAGCTGGACACCAGCGTCGAGGAGCTGATCGAGGAGATCTATCGTCCGGTGCGCAACTACCTCGAGCACAAGGACTACACCACGGCCATCGACGTGAACCCCCACTACATCACGCCGCGGATGCTGCAGTTCCGTCTGCAGAAGATCATGGACGAGTACGTGGCAGGTGTGGCGACCTACTACACCACCAACGAGCACATGCTCAAGATCGCCGAGGAAAAGTTGGAGATGCTCAAGGAGGACTCCCTGAAGATGCGCGCCAAGGACCTGCACGAGCTCCTTCGCGCATGGGAGAACTATCACCGCATCCTCACCGCCGAGGCGCACATGAAGCACATCCAGTTCCGTGAGGAGTCCCGCTATCCGGGCTTCTACTATCGGATGGACAAGAACTTCGTCGACGAGGAGAACTGGAAGTGCTTCGTCAACTCCGTCTATGACAAGGAGACCAAGACCTGGACCGTGTTCAAGCGGGCCCACAAGGATTTGGTCGACAAGTCCAAGCTGTTCAAGTAATCACTGCTTGACAGCCACGACGGAAAAATCCGGGCGCCGTGAGGCGTCCGGATTTTTTACTTGGAACGACAGCCAAGCATCAAAGAGGAGGGGCGATCCCTTTTGGCGGGGATGCCGTGAATCCGTTTTTGGAGGCTCGACGGCGGCATCCCTGCCGCCGACGCCCCGTCAAAAGGGAGCGCTCCTCCTCTCCAAGGTCCGGTTGCCGACCCGATTTCCCTGTCCGAAAACGGGCTTGCAAACCTGCAAAGAGGAAAGAATTGGCCGATAATCGACCGGTTCCATTCCCGTGACGATTTTCAGGAGCCCCCAGCGGGCCGAGGTTCATGAGATGAGCGACGAGAAGTTCGACATTCCCTTCAAGAGTCCCACCCTGCCCAAAGTGCTGGAGCCCGAGAGCAAGTTGAAGTTCGATTGCCACCCCGGCATCTCCTGCTTCAACGCCTGTTGCAAGATGGCCGACATCACTCTGGCGCCTTACGACGTCCTTCGCCTGAAGCGGCGCATGGGCATGACCTCGGAGGAGTTCCTGAAGGCTTACACTTACCCATTCCCCATGGATCAGGACAAGGTGCCCGGTCTCAAGCTCAAGACCGACGACGAAGGCGCCTGTCTCTTTCTCGACCCCGAAAAAGGGTGCACCGTCTACGAGGATCGGCCTACGGTCTGCCGTTACTATCCCTTGGCCATGCTCACGGTGCGGGAAGCCGGATCCAGCCAACCCAAGACGCAGTACTCCCTGGTGCTGGAAGACCACTGCAAAGGCCACGACGAGGCGCGGGAGGTCACGGTGGCCCAATACCGGGAGGAGCAAGGGTGTGATGAGTTCGATTTCTATAACCAGGGCTGGTACGAACTGATCCTGAAGAAGAAGTCGGCCGGTCCCGGCGTGGGCAAGCCCAGCGAAATGAGCCTGCAGCTCTTTTTCATGGCGTCATACAACACCGACATGTTCCGTCGCTTCGTCCTCAGCGACAAATTCAAGGCGAGTTACGACATTCCCGAGGAGACCTACGCGCAGATCGAAAAGGACGATGTGGCGTTGCTCCAGTTCGCCTACAAGTTCATGCGCCAGGTTCTGTTCGGGGAGAAACTGGTGCCGGAACGGCCGGGGGCCTGGGAGAAGCGGGTGGCCGAACGGCGGGAGATCTGGGAGGCCCGCACCAAGGCCGAGATCGAGCGCCGCAATCGGGAGGTGGAGGAGATGATGCGCCGAGAGACCCTGGGCGAAGGGCACGACGATCAGGCTCCGGATCCTGGCGACAGCGAATGCGGCTGTAACCTGGAGGATCGCTGATCGCCGGCTTGCCGGCGCTGACGTGAATGCGCGTTCAAGGGCGGTATCGCGTCAGGCTCATGGTGCCCATCGGACCGCAGTTTCTCGTTTTTACCGATGGGGTCTGCTTATGCACTGGGGCATGGCGAGCGAGCGGGCCGCCGCGCTCGAAATGGCCGGGCGGAACGGGGCGTTCAAGGCGTTCGGGCGGATGTCCTCCCTCCCTTCCGTCCTCACAAGAGGAAGAGGGTGGCCAGTCCTAGGAAGGAGAGGAACCCCACGACGTCGGTGACCGTGGTGAGGAGCACGCCGCCGGCGAGCGCGGGATCGATGCCGAGGCGTTCGAGGATCAGCGGCAAGACGGCGCCGGTGACGGCGGCCGCCACCAGGTTGATGATCATGGCCGCACCGATGACGAGGGCGATGTCGGTGCTCTGGAACCAGTAGCCGGCCACCAGCCCGACCACCACTGCCCAGACGATGCCGTTGATGGCCGCCACCGCCAGCTCTTTCATCACCAGATAAACGGCGTTCTTGCCCGACAGCTGTCCCAGCGCGATGCCGCGGATGGCGAGGGTGAGGGTTTGGGTTCCGCCAACGCCCCCCATGCTGGCGACGATGGGCATGAGTACCGCCAGGGCCACGATCTTGTCCAGGGTCTCCTGGAACTGGCCGATGACCCATGAGGCGAGAAAGGCGGTGACCAGGTTGATGCCCAGCCAGACGGCGCGACGGCGGCTGCTCACCAGCACGGGCGCGAACATGTCTTCGTCTTCTGAAAGGCCGGCACTGCCCATGAACTGGTGTTCCCCTTCTTCGCGGATGAGGTCCACCACGTCGTCCACCGTGATGCGGCCCACCAGATGGCCGTCGTCGTCCACCACGGGGGCCGAGATGAGGTCGTACTGTTCGAAACGGCGCGCCACTTCGGAAGCGTCCGCGTGGGCGTTGAAAGGCTTGACGTCCAGGTTCATCACCTCCGCCACCGTGTGATCGGGCGGATGGGTGACCAGGTCGGACAAGCGCAGGGCACCCAGGTAGCGGTCCTCGCGGTTGGTGACGAACAGTTGGTCGGTGTTGCGCGGCACCCGGTCGCCCAGCTGGCGCAGATAACGCAAGACCACGTCCAGGGTCACCTCGGGGCGCACCGTCACCGTGTCGGTGTTCATCAGGCCGCCGGCGGTGTCCTCCGGGTAGGAGAGCACCGTTTCCAGGCGCTGGCGATCTTGTTCGTCCAGGGACTCCAGAATCTCCCGGGTGACGTCCACCGGCAGTTCCTGGATGAAGTCCGCCAGATCGTCCACGTCCATGTTTTCCGTGGCGGCGACGATCTCTTCCTGGTCCATGTTCTGGACCAGCTCGTTGCGCACCCCCTCGGTGAGTTCCATCAGGGTTTCGCCGTCCTGGTCCGTATCCAGCAGGTCCCAGAGGATCTGGCGCTGGGTCAGGGGCAGGGCCTCGAGGACATGGGCCACTTCGGCCGGAGGAAGCTTGCGCAGCAGGTTGGCCGCCTCGCGCCAGGCGTCGGCTTCGAGCAGCTCCTGGACGCGCTCGAGGTGAGAGAGTTCCGTCTCGGAACGGGGGGTCTGGACGCCGGTGGTCATGGAGATCCGCTGCCTGGGTCGATCGTGAGGGTAAACTTCAACAGTCTACCAGCTCTGGCCCAGGGTGGGGGAGGCAAAGAAGGATCAGCTGCCCAAACGGGCGACTTGCGCTTCGATCCGGCTGGGATCGGCATGGGCCAGCACCCGATCCGTGCCCTGCTCCAGGGCGGTCAGCTCCAGATGACGGATACGCTGCCGCGCTTCGAGCAGGGAGGCGGGGTGCATGCTCAATTGGTGCAATCCCATGCCCAGCACCAGGGGCAGGTGCCGGGGATCGCCGGCCATCTCGCCGCAGATGGAGACCGGCTTGCCGTGGCGGCGTCCCGCTTGGATGACGGCATGCATGAGCTTGAGCACCGCCGGGTGCAGCGGGTCGTAGAGATGGGCCACGGCGTCGTCGGAACGGTCCACCGCCAGGGTGTACTGGATGAGGTCGTTGGTGCCGATGGAAAGGAAATCGAACAGCTCCGCGAAAGCATCGGCGGTGAGCGCGGCGGCCGGCGTTTCGATCATGGCGCCCACCCGGATGTGGGGGTCGATCGGAATGCCTTCCCGTGTCAGATTGTGGATCTCGTCGTCGATGAGCGCGCGTGCATGGCGCGCTTCGTGGAGGTTGGTGAGCATGGGCAGCATGAGCTGGACCCGCCCCAGGGCGGCGGCGCGTAGGATGGCGCGGATCTGAACCCGGAACAGCGCGGTTTCTTTCAGGCAGAGGCGGATGGCGCGCAGGCCCAATGCGGGGTTGATGCATGCGGTGGTCTCGGGCTGGTGTTCGCACTGCTTGTCCGCGCCCAGGTCCAGGGTGCGGATGGTCACGGGTCGCCCCTCCATGCCCCGCACCACCTCCGAGTAGGCGGCGTAGTGGTCCTCCTCGGAGGGTGGAGTGTCGCGGTTCATGTAGAGAAACTCGGTTCGATACAGCCCCACCCCTTCGGCGCCGGCGTCGAGCGCCGCGTGGAGGTCTTCCGGCAGCTCGATGTTGGCCAACAAGGTGATGGAGTGGCCGTCCCGGGTGACGGCGGGTGCATGGCGGAGGGCCTGGAGGCTGTGGCGGTGGGCCGCCTCGGCCTGGATACGGCGTTTGAAGAAGTCCAGGGTGGCGATGTCGCATTCCGCCAGCACCACGCCGTGCGTGGCGTCCAGCACCAATGTCTCCCCCGGTTCGACGAAACGGGTGGCGCCGTGGGCACCCACCACCGCCGGCAGTTCCAGGCTTCGGGCCAGGATGGCGGTATGGGACATGGGGCTGCCGAATTCGGTGATCAGCCCGGCGGCGCCCTGATGGTGAAGGAGAATGGTGTCGGCGGGAGTGAGGTCTTCGCAGATTACGATCTTGCCCGCCACGTCCCAAGGCGCGTCCCGGTCGTGGTCCATCAGGATCCCCATGATCCGGTTGACCACATGGTCCAGGTCGTCCCGGCGGGTTCGAAGATAGGGGTCTTCCATACGATCGAACACCCGCATCAGTTGGTCCCGCCGAAGTTGCAGCGCCCACTCCGCGGTGCACCCTTCCTCACGGATGAGTTGGATTGGACCCTCCGAGAGGGCACGGTCCTCGAGCATGAGGAGGTGGGCGTCGATGAACTCGACGATGTCCGCCGGGGTGTCGTCGGGAATGCGGCGGCGGATCTCCCGCAATTGGGCCGCGGCGGTTTCCACCGCTGCGCGGAACCGGTCCACTTCCGCTTCCACCCGGCTTTGCGGGATCATGCGGGGCTCGGGCCGGAGGTTGCCGCGGCTCAAGGTCACGGCGCGCCCGACGGCGGTGCTGCGGCCGCCTTCCACGCCGATGCCGGTGATCGCCAGGGTCATTGTGCCTCCCCGAAGCCGTCCTCCACCAGATTGCAGATGGCTTCCATGGCTTCGCTTTCGTCCAGGCCGTCGGTGATCACGGTGATGCGGGTGCCCTGGCCCGCTGCCAGCATCATCACACCCATGATGCTCTTGCCGTTGACGCGGGTTTGATCCTTTTCCAGGTAGACCTCGGCGTTGAACCGGCTTGCGGTGGTCACCAGCCGGGCGGCGGCGCGGGCGTGGAGTCCCAGCCGGTTGGGAATGATCAGTTGCCGGGTCAGCATGACGGCATCTCTCCCCGGCTCACCTGGATTCCTCGCATTCCGCCTTCGGCGGCCTTGTGCGTGAGGCTCTCCAGGTTTTGATCGGCATAGTTGAGGACCCGGATGAGCATGGGCAGATTGACGCCGGAGACCACGTTCACGCGGCCCTGACGCAAAAGGTGGCAGGCGATGTTGCTCGGGGTGGCGCCATAGGCGTCGGTGAGCACCAGCACGCCGCTGCCGTCGTCCATTTCGTCGATGCAGCGACGGGCGTCGTCGAGGAGGGCGTCGGCGTCCGCATCGGGCCCCACTTCGATGCAATGGGTGCGCAGGGGGCAGCTGCGCAGGGTGGTGCTGGCGGTCGCCAGCAGCGCCGCACCGATGCCGGGATGGGTGATGAGCAGCAGCCCGATGCTCATTGCGCCTCCTCGATGGCGTTGCGTTGACGTTCGATGAACCGCTCTGAGGCATCATACCCCTTGAGCCGCAACATGTGATTGCGCACCGCCGTCTCCACCAGGATGGCCAGGTTGCGCCCAGGGGCCACCGGCACGGTGATCTGAGGGATCTCGACGCCCAGCACGGTGCGGGTGCCCCCCGCCACTTGCAGCCGCTCCATGTTGGCGATCTCCTGGAGTTTCATTCTCTTGAGATGGATGATGAGCTGCAGGTACATGCTGTTGGTGATGGAGCTGTCACCGAACATGGCACGGATGTCGAGAATGCCCAGCCCCCGCACTTCGAGAAAGTCGCGCAACAGCCGGGGACAGGTGCCGGTGACGATGTCGGGGGCGATGCGGCGGAATTCCGGGGCGTCGTCGGCCACCAGGCGGTGGCCGCGCGTGATGAGCTCCAGCGCCAGCTCGCTCTTGCCCACGGCCGAATGACCGGTGAGCAGCACACCCATGCCCAGCACTTCGAGAAAGACGCCGTGGAGCGTGGTCTTGGCCGCCAGGAAACGGGCGGCGTAATACTGGAGATTGTCCAGCACCAGGCTGTCGGAGAGCGGAGAAGTGAGCAACGCCGTCTCCGTTTCTTTCGCCAGTCGCAACAAGAGCGGCAAGGGCTTGAGGCGGTTGGTGACGAGGATGGCCGCCGGCCGAGCCGCCAACAGGCGTTCCAGGGCTTTACGGCGCTCCTCGGCAGGCAGGGAGGCCAGATAGCGCTTCTCCATGGGGCCGATGATCTGCACCGGCGTGGGGTGGATGTAATTGAGCGGCCCGGCGATGATGTGGCCAGAACGGGCCTGGGTGGTGTCGAATATGGTGCGTTCCAGCCCCGTTTCGCCCGTGATCACCTGAAGTTTCAGGCGTTCCTGGAGGGCATCGAGAAGATCTCTAACGGTGACCTGACGCTGCATCGGGTATCGGTTCGGGGTAGAGGAGCCGGAGCACGTCGCTGGAGCGCCGTGCTTCGCGCAGGCGGCGGCAAGACTCGACATCGCCGAGGAGGCGGGCCAGCTCCGCCAACAAGGCCAGGTGTTCTTCGGTGGCCGTATCCGGCACCAGCAGGCCGAAGATCAGGTCCACCGGACTCCCGTCCAGCGCGTCGAAATCCACCGGCTCGGCCAACCGCAGAAAGGCGCCGCGTGGACGGCGCAGGCCGTGGATACGGGTGTGGGGCAGGGCCACGCCGAGGCTCATGCCGGTGCTGCCCAGCCGTTCGCGTTCGAGCAGTTTTTCATAGATCAGCTCGGCACCTGGGGGGCGCCCTTCTTCGGCCAGCAGTTCGGCCAGCCTTTCTAGCGCCTTTTTCTTGCTGGTGGCTTGGTCATCCAGGCGGATGCGGTGTTCATGGATGAGTTCGGGAGGGAACATGGCCGGGCCGGGAACGGTGTCTTTGAAATATGGATTCAGCACGAAGGTGCAACAGGGCGTGCCATCTGCTTACTGTATCGGCCGGCGAGGCCGGAGGAGAAAGGGTCGGCCGGAGGGGCATGGAGCGGTTTCGTGAAAGGGCGCATGGTCCGCCTCCGCACCGACCCGGGGATCATTCGGCCAAGCCGGCGGCCGCGGCACGGGCCCCGCCGTTGCCACGGGCGCGTTTCTGGAGTTTCTCTTTGTGCTTGATGATCTGCCGGTCGAGCTTGTCCACCAGGGCGTCGATGGCGGCGTACATGTCGTCTTCGACGGCATAGGCGAAGACGTCGGCGCCGCTCACGTGGACCGTGGCCTCCGCCTTTTGCTGATGCCGCTCCACGCTGAGAATGACGTGGACGTTGGTCACGTGGTCGAAGTGGCGCTCGATGCGCTGGATTTTCTCTTCGACGTAGCTGCGCAGGGCGTCGGTGAGTTCCACGTGGTGACCGGTTACGCTCAGTTGCATGGTGTTCTCCTTAGTGTTAGACGAGACGTTTGCGTTCGTTGGACGGCGGTATCGCCATCGCTTCCCGGTATTTGGCGACGGTGCGCCTGGCCACCTTGATCCCCTCCTCGGAGAGCAGGGCGGCGATCTTGTTGTCCGACAGCGGCTTGCGAGGGTCCTCGGCCAGAATCAATTTCTTGATGCGGGCACGGATGGCGGTGGCTGAAGCATCGGCGCCGGAGTCGGTGCTCAAATGGCTGGAGAAAAAGTACTTGAATTCCAGCACGCCCCGCGGCGTATGCATGTACTTGTTGGAAGTGACCCTGGAAATGGTCGATTCATGGAGATCCAAGGCTTCGGCGATGTCCTTGAGGATGAGGGGCTTCATGGCCTCCTCGCCGTGTTCGAAGAAGCCCTGCTGGACCTCCACGATCTTGGTTGCCACGCGCAGCAAGGTTTCGTTGCGGCTCTGGAGGCTCTTGAGGAACCAACGTGCTTCCTGCAGATGGGTTTTGAGGGTGAGATTGTCGCTGCTGTTGTCGGCTCGGCGCACCAAGGCCGCATAGACGGGATTGACCCGTAGCTTGGGGGTGGCTTCGGGATTGAGGGTGACCACCCAGCGGCCGTTTTTCTTCTGCACGAAGACGTCTGGTTGCACATAGCCGTTGGCGGCCGGGGAGATGGCGGCGCCGGGACGGGGGTTGAGAGAGCGGACCAGGGCCAGGACCGCTTCGAGCTCGGCCGCTTCCAGCTTGAGGCTGCGTCGCAACCGGGAGATGTTGGCGGTGGTGAGCAGATCGAAATGCTTCTTAACCAGGGTCAGGGCCTCGCGCCTCCAGGGGGTCTCTTCGGGTAGCTGTTCGAGCTGGAGTTCCAGGCTCTCCTGGGGGGAGCGGGCGGCCACGCCGGGAGGGTCGAACCGCTGGACCCGGTGCAGCACCGTGAGCACTTCGGCCTCGCCGATCTCTTCGTCGTCCAGGCTGGCGGCGATCTCCTCCACGCTCAGCTGCAGATAGCCGTCGGCGTCCACGGCGTCGATGATCACTTCGGCGATCTCCCGGTCACGGTCGCTGAAGGGGGTCAGGTTGAGCTGCCAGCGCAGGTAGTCCTGGAGGGTTTCGTCCCGGCTCTCGTGGGCCAGAAAGTCCGGTTGTTCCTCTCCATTGGAAGTGCGCGTCACCGGGATGTCGTACTGGTCTTCCCAGTTGGCGTCCACCGGCAGCTCGTCCGGGATGGTTTCGCTCTCGCCGGGAATTTCGGCTTCCACCGCCGGATCCGCTGCGTCGGGTGTCTCCAAGGAGTCCAGGGACTCCTCGCCGTTGACCGAGAGCTCCTGCCCCTCTTCCAGCTCCAGCATCATGTTGGACTCCAGGGCTTGCTGAATCTCCTGGGTGAGCTCCAGGGTGGAGAGCTGCAACAGCCGGATGGCCTGTTGCAGCTGGGGCGTCATCGTCAGCTGTTGGCCCAGGCGGAGCTGGATGGAGGGTTTCATCAGGTTGAAAAAGGTTTCCCTGTGGTCGAACGCCGTGGAAATAGTTTAGCCCAAGGGGGGCGGGCAACTGAAATCGAGACCCTTGACCCATGTCATAAAAGGCCGGCCGGAACGAGGTGGATGACACTTTTCTCGTGCAGGGTGTGATCTGGTTCCATGATCACAGTCGGAATCGGCTGCCGAGATAGCGTTCCCGTACCCGCGTGTCTTCGAGCAATGTTTCGGGGCTTCCTTGGGAAAGGACCACTCCGTCGGCCAGGATGTAGGCGCGGTGGCAGATGCCCAGCGTCTCGCGCACGTTGTGGTCGGTGATGAGGATGGCAATGCCCCGTTCGGCGAGACCGGCCACGATTTGCTGGATTTCGGCCACCGAGATGGGGTCCACCCCGGCGAAAGGCTCATCCAGCAGGATGATGCGCGGTTCCGTGGCCAGGGCACGGGCGATCTCCAGCCGCCGGCGCTCGCCGCCGGAGAGGCGGATGGCGGGCGCCTGCGCCAAGTGGGTGAGTCCGAACTCTTCGAGCAGCCGATCGCACCGCGCCTTGCGCTCTGCCCGGGTCAGACCGCCGCGCAGTTCCAGCACCGCCAGGATGTTGTCGCTCACGCTCAGTTGGCGGAAGATGGAAGGTTCTTGCGCCAGGTAGCCCAGCCCGTGGCGGGCGCGCACGTGCATGGGGCGCAAGGTGAGGTCGCGCCCACCGAGAAGGATGCGTCCGGCATCCGCCGTCACCAGCCCCATGATCATGTAGAAACAGGTGGTCTTGCCGGCGCCGTTGGGGCCGAGCAGTCCCACCACTTCTCCTTCGTCCACGTGCAAGGAGACACCGTCCACCACCGTCTTGCGACGATAGCGTTTGACCAAGCCTTCGACGGTGAGGAAGCTCACGGCCGGTTTTGGCTCTCGGGGTGGATGATCACCTTCACCCGCGCTTTCCCTCCGGCCGCGGCACCGGCCTTGAGGCGGGCGGCGCCGCGGTCGTAGACGATGCGGTCGCTGCGGAAGCGGTCCTGTTCCTGTTCCAATTCGGCGTCGCCGATGAGGGTCACCTCGTCTTGGTCGAAACGGTAGACGATGCGCCGGCCTCGCCCCTTGACCCAAGCCTTGCCCTTTTCGGGAAGTTGGCGGAAACGGGCCGGGCGGCCGGTGGCGACGGCCTCGTGCGGCTTGCCGTCACGGTACTGGATCACCACCTCGTCCGCCCATAGGGTGAAGGAACCCTGGACCACTTGGACACGGCCGGTGAAGACGGTGCGGTCGGCCGCCTGGTCGATTTCGGCCTGGTCGGCCTCCACTTCCACCGGGGCGTTGCGGTCTTCGGGCAGGGCGTGGGCGGCGCCGGAGAGGATGAGCGCCAGCCACAGGGGGAGGAGTCGGTCATTGCACCACATAATGGGCCCTCGTATCGGCAAGGAAACGGATGCGGCCCGGTTCGTTCAGCCAGGCCTGCATGCCGATGGCGCGAATCCAGCCGTCTTCACGGGTGATCTCCACGGGGCTGGCGGTCTCGGCATATTTTTCGTCCGGCTCGACCATCAGGTCCGGCGTCTCCAGACGCACCGGGAGGCGACCCTTCCATGCCGCCTGCAAGGCGGTGACTCCTTCTTCGAGCCATAGGCGATCCCGGCCGCCTTCGAGCTGCCCCGAGCCGGCGCGCAGATCCCACCGCCATGTGCCCCCTTCATAGGTGATGAGACGTGGATGGTCCAGATCGGTGCGGTCGCTGTTCCGATGATGGGTCAGGCGCCGCGCCTGGAGTCGGCGTCGCGGCTCGCCTTTCGCGTCGAAGGTGAGAGCGTCCAGCCCGATGACCCAGTAATCGACCGGATCTTCGTCCGCGGTCTGTTCCGGCGAGGCGGCCTCCTGCTCCACCGGGCGAAGGGCCCACCAGGTGATCGCCAAGAGGACCAGCAGCAGGATCAAAAGAAGGCCACGCACGACTCACTCCAGGTAGGACCGGAGGGCGGCCTCCAGCGTGCCCTGGGCCTCCATGATGAGTTCACACACGTTGCGCGCCGCCCCATGGCCGCCCCGGTCGGGCGTGATCCAGTGGGCGTGACGGCGGCAGAAGGGATGGGCGTCCTGTACCGCCACGGCCAGCCCCACCCGCGTCATCACCGGCAGATCCACCACGTCGTCGCCCACGTAGGCGATCTGATGATCTTCCAGTCCAAGCTCGGCCTTGAGGGCTTCATAAGCGGGACGCTTGTCCCGCTGGCCCTGGAAGACATGCCGGATGCCCAGGCTCTCCATGCGGATGCGGACCACTTCCGAGGTGCGTCCGGTGATGATGCCGATCTCCACGCCGCTGGCCTTGAGCATGGCCATGCCGTGGCCGTCGAGAGAGTTGAACGCCTTGTACTCCTGGCCGTCGTCCCCCAGGTAGAGGCTGCCGTCGGTGAGCACCCCGTCCACGTCGAAGATGACCAGGCGGATGTGTCGCGCCTTTTCGAGAATGTCCTGCATGCCGTCCCCCGCCGGACCTTCAGACCACCCCTGCTCGCAGCAGATCGTGCATGTTGAGGGCGCCGGTGAGGCGGTTCTCCTCGTCCACCACGAGCAGGGCGTTGATTTTCTTCTCTTCCATCAGCTTGAGGGCTTCCGCCGCCAGCCGGTCGGGTCGAGTGGTGACGCCGCCGGGCGTCATCACTTCGGCCACCGGCGTGCGTTGCAGATCCACTCCCCGGTCCAGGGTGCGGCGCAGATCGCCGTCGGTGAAGATGCCGCGGATGCGCCGTTCGCCGTCCACCACCGCCGTCATTCCCAACCCTTTGGCCGTCATTTCCACCAGCGCCTGGCCCAGCGTGGCGCCTTCCGGCACGGCCGGAATGGCGTCGCCACGATGCATGATGTCGCCCACGTGGAGCAGGAGCCGGCGCCCAAGGCTGCCGCCGGGGTGGGAGCGGGCGAAGTCCTGTTCGGTGAATCCCCGCACCTCCAGCAGGGCCACCGCCAAGGCGTCGCCCATGGCCAGGGTGGCGGTGGTGCTGGCGGTGGGGGCCAACCCCAAAGGGCAGGCCTCGCGGGTCACGCTCACGTCGAGGTTCACGTCCGCTTCCCGTGCCAGGGTGGAGTCGGGATTGCCGGTCATGGCGATGAGCGGCACCCCCAGCCGTTTGATGATGGGCAAGATGGTGATGATCTCGGCCGTCTCGCCCGAATTGGACAGGGCCAGCACCACGTCGCCTTCGGTGATCATGCCCAGGTCGCCGTGGCTGGCTTCGCCCGGATGGACGAAGAAGGCGGGACTGCCGGTGCTGGCCAAGGTGGCGGCGATCTTGTTGCCGATGTGGCCCGATTTGCCCATGCCGGTGACCACGATGCGGCCCCGACAGTGGAGCATGTGGTCGCAGGCGCGGACGAAATTGTCGTCCACCCGTTCGGTCAGGGCCTGGATGGCCTCGGCTTCGGTGCGAAGCACGGCCAGCCCCAGCTCCCGGAGTTTCCGATGGTCGGAAGGGGTCAGTTCCGGTGGTGCGTTCAAGGCCGGTTCCCGCCGCCTGGATCTGGAGGCGAATGATAGCACGCCGTCGCCGGCCGACGATCAAAGAGCGCGGGTCTTGACGGCGCCGCAGCGGCTGCAGACGAAGCGGGTGACCAGCCGGCCTTGCCGGGTGTCGAAGACCTGAGCCTTGTCGATCCGCCATTTGTGGTGGCCGGATCGGCACAGGGTGTTGCCCCGGTGTTTTTCGCGGGCGGTGGGGCGGCGGAAGGGGATCACTTTGCTCATGGGATGGCCTCTGGTGGGACGATTTCGACACGGCGGCGTGCCTGGAGAGCGGGACCGAAGAGGTTGCGCACATTTTCTACGCCGCGACCGTAATGAAACCTCGGATTCGGCCGAAAGAGAAGAGACGATCTTTCCGGCGGTGCGGTTCCTTGACCCTGCTGCCGCCACCGCGGGAGAATGAAACGTTTTTAATTGCATGCGGGAAAGTATGAGCACCGCCGAACGACGAGAGGAGACCGATGAGCCGCTGGTCCGCATCCGCGATCTCCATTTCCGTCGTGGCGGGCGCACCATTTTCGAAGGGGTGGACATGGACATCCCCCGCGGCCGGGTGACCGCCATCATGGGGCCATCCGGCACCGGAAAGACCACCTTACTCAAACTCATCGGGGGGCAGTTGGCCCCGGACCGGGGCACCATCGAAGTGGACGGGCGCAATGTCCACGCCCTTTCCCGGCGGGCGCTCTACCGGTTGCGCACCCGGATGGGCATGCTGTTCCAGAGCGGCGCGCTGCTCACCGATCTCGACGTGTTCGAGAACGTGGCCTTTCCTCTGCGCGAACACACCCGGCTGAACGAGCCCATGCTGCGCAAGTTGGTGTTGCTCAAGCTGGAGGCCGTGGGGTTGCGCGGCGCGCGCCATCTGATGCCGGCCCAGCTTTCTGGTGGCATGGCGCGGCGGGTGGCGCTGGCCCGGGCCATGGCGCTGGACCCCATGATGATTCTCTACGACGAGCCGTTCACCGGACAGGATCCCATCTCCATGGGGGTGCTGGTCAAGCTCATCCGCCGCCTCAACGATGCGGCCCGGCTCACCAGTATCCTGGTTTCGCACGATGTTCAAGAGACCTGCGCCATCGCCGATTGGGTGTACGTCATTTCGGACGGCAAGGTGATCGAGTCGGGCCCTCCCCGGCGGTTGCTCGAATCCGGTTCCGAGTGGACTCGGCAATTCATGCATGGGTTGCCCGACGGCCCGGTGCCTTTCCATTATCCCGCCCCGGATTTGGAGCGGGATCTGTTCGGGGAGGCGGCATGAAGGCCGCGCTCGCGCGGCTCGGCTCGGCCACCCTGGACTCGGTGGGCACTCTGGGGCGCGCCGCCCTGCTCTTGTTGCGCATCCTCGAAGGCCAGGCGGAGGTGGCGCGCAAGCCGCGACTGTTGCTCGAACAGCTCTTTTCCGTCGGGGTGCTCACCGTGCTCATCGTGGCCGTGTCGGGTCTGTTCGTGGGGATGGTGCTCTCATTGCAAGGGTATTACGTCCTCTCCCAGTTCGCGGCCGAGTCCACGCTCGGCGTGATGGTGGCCGCTTCCTTGCTGCGCGAGCTGGGGCCCGTGGTGACCGCCCTGCTCTTCGCCGGTCGCGCCGGTTCCGCCCTCACCGCCGAGATCGGCTTGATGAAGGCCACCGAGCAGCTCTCGGGGCTGGAGATGATGGCGGTGGATCCGGTGCGACGGGTGTTGGCGCCCCGGTTTCTCGCCGGTTTTCTGGCCATGCCCCTGTTGGCCGTCCTGTTCAGTACGCTGGGGGTTCTCGGCGGCTGGTTCGTGGGCGTGGGGCTTCTGGGCGTGGACGACGGCACCTGGTGGGGACAGATGCAGGCGCGCATCGATTGGAGCGAGGATCTGGGCAATGGTGTCGTCAAGAGCCTGGTGTTCGGCTTCGTCTGCACCTGGATCGCCGTCTTCCGGGGCTACGACTGCGTGCCCACTTCGGCGGGGGTGAGCCGGGCCACCACCCGCACCGTGGTCCACGCCTCTTTGGCGGTTTTGGGACTGGACTTCGTGCTCACCGCCCTGATGTTCAGATGAGGAACCAATACGGAACATGAGAACGAGCAAATACTTGGAAATTGCGGTAGGGGCTTTCGTGGCGGCGGGATTCGTGGCCCTCTTTTTCCTGGCCATGCAGGTGAGCAATCTGGGCGCTCTGGACACCAGCGAGACCTACGAAGTGACCGCTCGCTTCGACAACATCGGCAGTCTCAAGGTGAAAGCGCCGGTGACCATGGCCGGGGTGGAAGTGGGCCGTGTGAGCGGCATCGGGTTCGATCAGGAGCGCTACCAGGCGGTGGTGACTCTGGCCATCTACGAGCGCTACGACCGCATACCCGACGACACCTTCGCCAAGATCCTCACCGCCGGCTTGCTGGGCGAGCAGTACGTGGGGCTGGATCCGGGCGGCAGCGAAACCTATTTGGAACAGGGTGATGAGATCGAAATCACCCAGTCGGCCATGGTGCTGGAGGAGGTGATCGGACAGTTCATTTTCGGCAAAGCCAAGGAGGAGTGAATATGCGGATCGGTAACCCATTGATCGTGCTGCTGTTGCTCTGGGCGGTTCCGCTTCAGGCCGGAACCGATCCGCAAGAGTTGGTGCGGCGCACCGCGGAGGAGGTCCTGGCCCAGGTGCGGGCGCACAAGGCCGAGTTGGAGCGGGACAACAGCGGCATCTATCGTCTGGTGCAGGAGAAGGTGGTGCCCCACTTCGATTTCCGCCGCATGACCCGCTCCGCTCTCGGGCGTTTCTGGCGGCAGGCCACGGAGGGGCAGAAGGCGCGGCTGACCCAGGAGTTTCGCGAGTTGCTGGTCCGCACCTACGCCGTCATGCTCTTGGGCTATTCCGATGAGCGCATCGAATATCTCCCGTTCCGCGGCCGCCCGGGTGACAAGCGGGTGGTGGTGCGGACCAAGGTGCACACCAGGGACGGCGCGCCGCCGGTGCCCATCGACTATCGTCTCTACCGCAACCGGGCGGGCGAGTGGAAGGTGTATGACGTGGTGGTGGACGGCGTGAGTTTGGTTTCCAACTACCGCGGCACTTTCGCTGCGGAGATCCGCAAGGGCGGCATCGAAGGGCTCATCGCTTCGCTTGCGAGCCACAACCGCCGGCTGGGCGATGGTTGAGCATTACGCGCTGGGGCGACGGGCGCGCCGGCTGGTGTTCGATACGGTGCCCGATCTCTGGCCCGAGCTGGCCGAGCGCATTCGAGGCTCGGCCCGTTTGGAGGTCTCCCTCGACGGCGTGGAAGCGGCCGACAGCGCCGCTTTGGCCTTGCTTCTGGAGGGGTTGGCGTTGGCGCGACGGCAAGGGTGTGTGTTGCAGTACACCGACCTGCCCGCCGGACTTCTGGACCTGGCCCGCATGAGCAACGTGGCCCACCTCCTCACGGGGGAAGAGGGCGCATCCTGATTCCGCCGCCGGACGAAATTCTTTATCATGGCGGGCTCGATTGCTTTCACCGGGTCCGCTGAATGGACAAGCTGGTCATCACGGGCGGCACGCCTCTTCGGGGCGAGGTGCGTATCTCCGGCGCCAAGAACGCCGCCTTGCCCATTCTCGCCGCCTCGCTCCTGGCCGACGGTCCGCTGCGCATCGGCAATGTGCCCCACCTTCAGGACGTGACCACCACCATCGGCCTTCTGGGACGCATGGGGGTGGGCATCATGGTGGATGAGCGGATGACCGTGGAGATCGACCCCTCGACCATCCACAGCTTTGCCGCCCCATACGAGCTGGTGAAGGTGATGCGCGCATCCATTCTGGTGCTGGGGCCGCTGTTGGCCCGTTACGGCCGGGCCGACGTTTCCCTGCCGGGGGGGTGCGCCATCGGATCGCGGCCGGTGAACCTGCATCTGGAGGGATTGCGCGCCATGGGTGCCGAAATCGGCGTGGATGGGGGCTACATCAAGGCGCGCGCCCGCCGTCTGCGGGGGACGCGCCTGGTGATGGAGCTGATCACCGTCACCGGCACGGAGAACCTGATGATGGCGGCCACCCTGGCCGAGGGCGAGACGGTGATCGAGAACGCCGCCCGCGAGCCGGAGGTGGTGGACCTGGCCAACTGCCTGAACCGCATGGGCGCCCGCATCGAAGGAGCCGGTACCGACACCATCGTCGTCCAGGGGGTGGAGCGCCTTTCCGGGTGCGACTACTCGGTGATGCCCGACCGCATCGAAACCGGCACCTTTCTGGTGGCCGGCGCCATCAGCCGTGGCCGGGTGAAGGTTCGAGACACCAATCCCGCTCTGCTCGATGCCGTGCTCCTCAAGCTCCGGGAGGCCGGCGCCCGCATCGAGACCGGTGAGGACTGGATCGAACTGGACATGGAGGGGCGGCGGCCCCGGTCGGTGGACATCCACACCGCCCCCTACCCCGCCTTTCCCACCGACATGCAGGCCCAGTTCACCGCCCTCAACGCCGTCGCCGAGGGGGTGGGCACCATCACCGAGAACGTCTTCGAAAACCGCTTCATGCACGTGTTGGAGATGCAGCGCATGGGCGCGGACATCAAGCTCGAAGGCAACACCGCCATCGTCAAGGGGGTGGAGCGGCTCAAGGGGGCGCCGGTGATGGCCACCGACCTGCGCGCCTCCGCCTCGCTGGTGCTGGCCGGCCTGGTGGCCGAAGGGGAGACGGTGGTGGACCGCATCTACCACATCGACCGGGGCTATCAGAACATCGAAGAGAAGCTGGCCGCCCTCGGCGGTCGTATCCGCCGACTGCCCGATTGAGGAGGCCATGGAGTTCACGGTTCCCGTCACCATCGCGCTGGCCAAGGGGCGCATCCTCAAGGAGACCCTGCCGTTGCTGGACCATGCCGGCATCGAGCTGCGGGACGACCCCGATCGTTCGCGTAAGCTCATCCTGGACACCAATCACGACAGGGTCAAGGTGGTGCTCATCCGGGCCACCGACGTACCCACCTATGTTCAGTGGGGCGCCGCCGATCTTGGGGTGGCGGGCAAGGACACCCTGATCGAACACGGCGGCGAAGGGCTCTACGAGCCGCTGGATCTCAAGATCGCGAGGTGCCGACTCATGGTGGCGGGAAGACCGGGTGCTTCCCTGGAAGGGCAGCGGCTGCGCATCGCCACCAAGTACGTGCGCGCCGCCAAGCAGTTCTTCTCCGCCCGCGGGCAGCAGGTGGAGATCATCAAGCTCTATGGCTCCATGGAGCTGGCGCCCCTGGTGGGGCTCGCCGACCTCATCGTGGACCTGGTGGAGAGCGGCAACACCCTCAAGGCCAACGGCCTGGTGCCGCTGG
>Ga0256914_1000664_pt1 | contig 33558 bp, 24 predicted proteins | sample HulkmetaG_FD_191571 | JGI IMG/M metagenome (GOLD analysis project Ga0256914, IMG submission 191571) | Hydrothermal chimney microbial communities from Main Endeavour vent field at the Juan de Fuca Ridge, Pacific Ocean - Hulk | ecosystem: Environmental > Aquatic > Marine > Hydrothermal vents ... | reverse complement strand
TGGACCTGCGGCGAGTGCCGTTACTGCCGGTCCGGCCGGGAGAATCTGTGTGACCGGGCGCGGTTCACCGGCTACCACCTGGACGGGGGATTCGCCGAGTACACGGTGGCCGACCACCGGTACGCCTTCCCGATCCCGGGAGACTACCCGGACCTCCAGGCGGCCCCGCTCCTCTGCGCGGGCCTGATCGGGTACCGGTCGTACCGGTTCACCGGGGACGCGGAGACCATCGGGTTCTACGGGTTCGGCGCGGCCGCCCACATCATCTGCCAGGTCGCCCGGTACGAGGGGAAGCGGGTCTTCGCCTTCGTCCGGCCGGGGGACGACCGGGGGGCCGCCTTCGCCCGGGAGATGGGGGCGGAGTGGGCCGGAGGGTCCGACCAGCCCGGCCCGGAGCCGCTGGACGCCGCGATCCTCTTCGCCCCGGTGGGCGCCCTCCTGCCGAAGGCGCTGCGGGACGTGCGAAAGGGCGGCCGGGTGGTCTGCGGCGGGATCTACATGTCGGACATCCCGTCCTTCCCCTACGAGATCCTCTGGGAGGAGCGGGAGATCGTCTCCGTGGCGAACCTGACCCGGCGGGACGGGATCGAGTTCCTGTCCCTGGCCCCCCGGGTCCCGGTCCGGACCAGGCCGGTTCCGTATCCCCTCGAGAAGGCCGGGCAGGCGCTCGACGACCTGCGGGCGGGTCGCTTCGACGGGGCGGCGGTCGTCGTCGTCGACGAGGACCTGCTGGTCGGCTGACGGGAGTGCATCCCCGGGTTATCCTTCCCGTCCCCGCCGGACGGGGAAGGGAGGTTGCCATGGCCGAGTCGAGGATCGAGGTCGGCAAGCGGGCCCCGCGCTTCACCCTGCCGGCCCACGACGGGTCGAAGGTGGCACTCCGGGATCTCGCCGGGAGGTGGGTCGTGCTCTACTTCTACCCCCGGGACAACACCTCCGGGTGCACGACCGAGGCGGTCGAGTTCACCCGCCTGCTGCCGGAGTTTCGGAAGCGGGGCGCGGTCGTGCTCGGCTGCAGCACCGATTCCCTCGAGAGCCACTGCCGGTTTGCCGAGAAGCACGGTCTCGGGATTCCGCTCCTGTCGGACCCGGGCCACCGGGTGATGGAGAAGTACGGGGCCTGGGGCGTCAAGAAGCGGTACGGGAAGGAGTACGAGGGGACGATCCGCTCGACCGTCCTGGTCGATCCGCAGGGAAAGGTGGCCTGGCAGTGGCGGAACGTCCGGGCCGCGGGGCACGCGGAGAAGGTGCTCGCGAAGCTGGACGAGCTGCTGGCCGGCGACTGACGGGCTCCCTCAGGGGACCCAGAGCTTCTTCGCCGCGATCACCTCGGCGGTGCCCGGGAGGGGTATCTCCCCGCCGGTCACGCAGTGGAAGGCGAGGCCCCGGTACGGCGTCATCCAGGCCCGCTTCCGCCCGAGAAATCCCGCCGGGGCGGTGACGACCACCGGCGCCTCCTGCCGCTCGAGGATCGCCCGGAACTCCCGCTCGTCCACCCGGACGATCACCCCGGACGCCCGGATCGCCTGGATCACGGCCGCCGCGGCCGCGGCCGCTCCTCCGCCTGCTCCGGCACCTGCCGTCATCGCGTCACCTCCGGGACCCGGAAGGGGTCCCCGGGGAAAGTCTACGCCCGGGAGCGCCCCTCGTTGCCGATGCGGTCCCGCCGCAGGGAGCCGTCGGGCCGGGTGCGCCGGAGGACGACGAGCACGGCCGCGATCATCGCGCCGAGGGCGCCGGCCGCGGCCAGCATGAACATGACGACCACCTGGTAGGCGACCGCCTGGAGCGGCGGGGCCCCCGCCACGATCTGGCCGGTCATCATGCCGGGCAGGGAGACGATTCCCGCGGCGGCCATCGCGTTCATGATCGGGACGAGGCCGGTGCGCACGGAAGCCCGCATCGCGTCGGCAAGGGCTTCCCGGCGGGTCGCTCCGAAGGCCAGCCGCAGCTCGATCTCTCCCCGGCGCGCGTCCAGGTGCTCGAGGAACCGGTCGAGGCAGAGGGAGATCCCCGTGAGAGAGTTCCCGAGGATCATGCCGACCAGGGGGATCACGTACCGCGGGGAGTACCAGGGCCGGGCTCCGACGACGACCTGGGTGACGATCCCGCCGACGACGAATGCCGCGACGGCGATCGCCAGCCACGCGTCCAGGTGGATCCAGGGGTAGCGGCGGGAGCTGCGGGCGACCGCCTCGCGGGCGGCGAAGCCGGTCATCGCGAGGAGCATCCCGAGGATCAAGGCCGGGTGCTCGAGGGCGAAGATCTTCTCGAGAACGAGACCGAGCAGGCCGAGCTGGACCACGGTCCGCAGGGAGACCCAGGCGAGGCGGCGCTCGATTCCGAGTCGCAGGGCGAGGGAGATCCCGCCGGCCAGCAGGACGAGCCCGGTGGCCACCAGCACGTCCAGGGGACCGAGGTGGATCATGCCGGCGTTCCTTTCTCGTGCAGGCGGCCCTCGCCGAGGACCAGGCGGCGGTCGGCGCCCCGGCCCAGGTCCGGGTCGTGGAGGACGACGAGGGCGGCGTGCCCCGGCCGCCGCGCCCAGGCGGCGAGCAGGTCCCGGCAGGCCCGGGCCCGCACCGGGTCGAGGCCGGTGAACGGCTCGTCCGCCAGGAGCACCGGGGGATCCCAGAGCATCCCCCGGACCAGGGCGAGGCGGTGCCGCTCCCCCCCGGAGAGATCGCGCGCGTCCCGGTCCCACGGGAGGCTCCCGAGGCCCACCGTCGCGAGCAGCTCGCGGGCCCGCGCCTCGTCGAGACGCCGTTCCCGGCCGACGCGGTGTCGGAAGGGAAAGGCGAGGTTCTCCCGGACGGGCCCCGGCAGCATCGGTGCGTCCTGGGCGAGCCACGTGACCCGGGCCCGCCATGCGGGCAACGCGGGGCCGGGGAACGGCCGCCCCGCCAGGATCCGCTCCGCGCCCCCGGCCGGGTCCAGCCCCGCGATCGCGCGGAGGAGGGTCGTCTTGCCGGTCCCGGATGGGCCCTCGAGGAGCACGAACTCCCCTTCGGCGAGGCGCACGGTCACGCCGTCGTACAGGATGCGCCCGTCCTCGAGGCGGGCGGAGAGCGGCCCGCAAAGGAACCAGGGGTTCACCGGCGATCTCCGCGCTGTGGCAGGGACGCCAAGGATACCCCGGTCACGGGGAGGAACAGGTGCCGGTCGTGTCCTTCGTCGTGAACCCGCACGACGACGAGACCGACGGGCGCTCGCCGCCGGCCGAGTCGAGCCCGTGGGACCCCTCCACCGTGGCGTCATCGTCCGAGACGACGATCACCGCCACGTTCCCGGCGGGAGCATTCCCGGTCCAGGAGCCGCTCGTCCCGATGGCACAGGTCTCGGCGGTCACCTGGTAGGAGGCGATCGCTCCGAGGTCGTACCAGACGAGGTGGTTGCCCGGGGCGGGACAGGTGGAGGCGTCCCAGGTGATCGTTACCGTGCCGTCCCCGTTCTTCCGGACGCGGACCTCCTCGCCGGCGACGTCCTTCCCGTCGGGGACCGGCGGCGGGGAGGCCGGTGGCGCGGCCTCCTCGAACAGCGCGGAGGCCACGATCGAGTTGCCCGAGAAGGTGCTGTTCTTCATGTACTGGGCGATCATCCAGACCCGGTTGCGGTCGACGGGATCGGGGTACATGGCGAAGTAGTCCCCGTGCCGTTCCGAGCCGTTGATCCGGGATCCCTCGACGAGCAGCTCCGCCGCCCGCACCGTGCCGTCCTCCCCGACGTTCCAGTACCGGCCGGTAACGAACGTGTCGTCCGAGGAGAATGCCGTCATCAGGGCGAAGTCGTCGTCCTCCGTGTCCGGGATCACGTGGGGGAAGTACGAGTCCTTCCCCGGGGCCGAGAGCTCCCAGGTGCGGAGCCGGGTCGGCGTCTCACCCGAGACGTCGAACTCGTGGACCCAGACGGCGACCTGGCCGTTCCCGCTGATCGCCTGCGCGGTCCAGAGGGTTCCGTCGCTTCGCCAGAAGACGTTCCAGGGGTTCGCGCCCAGGGTGGGGACGCCCGTGTCGCCCGGCTGGTCCGCGTCCCCCGGGGCGAAGTACGTGCCGGGAAGCCCGACCGAGCGGGCAGCGAGGGACGGGTTGGCGAACCGGTCCCCCGTCAGGCGGAATACCTCGAAGCTGTTCGCGAAGGCGTTGTTTCCGTACACCAGGAAGTAGGCATCCCCCGGGGTCGCCTCCGGCACGTAGGCCGGGCGAAGCCGGTAGGGGGAACCGCCCCCGGACGTTCGAACGTCGATCATCGTCGTCACGTCCGGCTGCCGGCCCGCGTACCCGTCTTCCTTGTCGACGACGAAGAGGGTGGCGTTCCGGTAGGAGTTCGACGAGTTGAACATGTTCGCCGTCACGTAGACGGCCAGGCGGTCCAGGCCGATCGCCGGGTAGTCCGCCCAGTTCCCGTCCTGGCCCGCGTCGGCGTCGATCCAGAAGCGGTGCCAGGTACCGGTGGCGTCGTCGCTGTCGGAGAAGGCGAGGTAGATGCGGGAGTCCTGGTCGGCCGCATTCCGGGCGGCGACCCCGACGACGAAGCGATCCCGGAACGGGTCGGGGACCGCCACCGGGTCGAACACGTTGAATCCCGAAGGGATGCCGAAGAACGTCCGAAGCGACGTCGGGCCGGAGAGGCGCGTGCCCTGCTTGTCGTAGACGGCCATCACCAGGTTGACGAGGACGACCACGTGCCGGCTCCCCGGTGCCATCACCGGGTCGGGCGGGGCGACCCCCCCGTCGTACGGCCCGTCGAACCGGACGTCGATCGCCGGGATCGATGCCTCGTCCAGCGTTCCCGGTCCGCCCGGCCCGGCACCGTCTACCAGGACCAGGCGCTGTCCGCCGTCGTCCGTCACTCCGAGGGGTGACCGCCGGCCGGGCCGGTTCCCCGGGATCTCGGTCGGGGCGGGGAACACGTTCGGCACGAGGACGGGCCGCGTTCCCGGCCGCGCCACGTGCGGCGGCAGGTCCCGCAGGCGGACCGGCCCGAGGGCGTGGATGGCGGGGCGGGCCACCCGGGCGGTGACCGGGATCCACCCGGGAACGGCGGCCCCGGCGTCCGGGTGAGGAGGGCGGGCGACCGCCGGGAGGGCGAGGGCAAGGAGGAGGAGCGGCAGGATCGTCGCGCGAGGAACGCTCATCGGTGGGCCTTCTCCGTGATCGTGGAACCGGCGTCCGGGAGTTCCCGGAAGCCGAGGATCGTGACCGGGTCCCGCGGACGGTGTTCGCCGTCCAGGGGGATGCGGGCGATCGCGTCGAGGGTGTCCCATCCCGACGCGATCCTGCCCCACACGGTCGCCCGACCGTCCCGCTCGGGAAGGTCTGCGAGGGCGACCAGGAAACGGGCGTCCGCCTCGCCGGGCCAGCGACTGGCCGTGGCCAGGGCGCCGCGGCGGACCCGGAAGGGCGATCCCCCCGGGGTCCAGCGCCAGCCGGCCGCCTCGAGGAGGCGCAGCCGGCTCCAACCGAGGACCGCGCGGGCCGCCCCGGGCCCCTCGCGCCGGATCCGGCCGGCGAGTCGCGCAAGGCCCTTCGGCACCGGGCGCCCCGCCTGCTCGAGGGCGACGAGGCGTGGCCACAGCTCCAGTTGCCAGAACAGGTCGACCCGGGCCGGGTCGTCGAGGATCTCGTCCCCGAGGCCCATCGCGACGCCGTCGATCTCGTCCGGTACGGTCACGTCCTCGGGGATCGGACGGGAAGGGTGTCCGGGCACCGCGGGGAGGCAGCCGAAGACCAGGTAGCCGTGGGGCCAGCTCGCGCAGAGCTCGCTGCCCGCGAGGTCGCCCACCCCGTCCCGGCGGGGCCGGAGGCCGGCCCGTTCGAGGAACAGCTCGACGTTGGCGGGGGCGAACTCGGGGAACAGCTCGACGACGAAGTCGCCGGCGCTCGTTCGCACCTCGACCAGGGGATGGGGCGGCGGATCTCCCGCCGGAACCGGGGACCACGCGAGGCCGAAAACCAGCAGGAGGGCGGCCAGCGCCCTTCCCCGGGCGTGTGGGGACGGGGTCATGGGAAACAGAAACTAACCATCCCGTCCCGGGCCGACAACCGGCCGCGCGGGAGCCGGCGACGGGCGAACGATACCGAACAACGGCGGAGAGTCAGCAGTTGCGGCAGCCACAGTCGGCGCGGCCCGGCTTCGGTGCCACCTCCCCGACCTGGAAGTGGTTCGCGTAGGGCGGTCGGCGCAGCCGGTCGGCGGTCGCCGCGTCCACCGGCACCGGGACTCCACGGGGGAAGAAGATTCCCTGCTCGTCGGCCACGCCCCGGTGAGGTCCCAGGTACACGGCGGCCTCCTTGCCTCCTCCGCCGACCTGCCGCCGGTCGTGCCGCCAGCCGCGAACGGTCACCGAGAAGAAGCGATACCCGTCGACCTCCCGCCAGAAGAACTTCTCGAGGACCTCGATCCCGTGGAACCCGGCCCGTTCCAGGGCGGCGAGGAACTCCTCCTCGGTGAGCGCCCCGGAGATGCACTGGCCCCACAGGCGGGGGTCCTGTCGCTTCGCCGCCGGCACCTCGCGCTCGGCGACGATGTCCGAGACGACGAACCGCCCGCCGTTGCGCAGGACCCGCCAGATCTCCCGGAAGACGCGCCGCTTGTCCGGCGAGAGGTTGATCACGCAGTTCGACGTGACCAGGTCGACGCTCGAGTCCGCGACGGGGAGCTCCTCGAGGAACCCCTTCCGGAACTCGACGTTGTCGTAGCCGAGGTTCGCCGCGACCTTCTTCCGGGCCTCCTCCGCCACGGCCAGCATGCGGTCCGTCATGTCGACGCCGAGCGCCCGTCCCTCGGGGCCGACGCGCCGGGCACAGATGAACACGTCGATCCCGGCCCCGGACCCGAGGTCGAGAGTGGTCTCACCCGGCCGGGGGTCCGCCTGGATGACCGGCGAGCCGCACCCGTAGAACCGCTCGACGACCTCCGGCGGAATGTGCTCGATGTCGGTTGGCCGGGGCCGCACCGGGCAGCAGAGGTCCTCCTCCGGGTGGTCCGCCGCGTTGCCGTAGAACTCGCGCACGATGCGGCGCGTGGCGTCGAGCTCGAAGGACAGGACGCACTCGGAGCTCGAGACCACCACCCGCCCGCCGCCCGGCGTGCCCTCGTCTCCACAGGCGTGGGCCCCCTCGCCCATCCATGTCCAGAGCCACGGGTCGGTCCAGCCGGATTCCGGCCCGGCGACCACGCTCCCCCGTTCCTCGGCCCGGTCGAGCAGGGCGTCCTCGATCATGCCCCGGTGGAGGTCGCACCAGGGGTCCATCGCGTCGAGGCTGCCCCCCCACAGCCAGGCGTGCTCCAGGTCTCCCCCCCCGCAGAGGAAGCGGACGGGGCAGGAAGCACAGGCCTCCTTGTGCACGAGGGAAGCGCGGCGGAACTCCCGGGCCACCCTGCTCTCCCGCAGCAGGTCGGCCAGGGACCGTTCGCCGTAGCGGCCCAGGCACAGCTCCTCGATGCCGACGAGCGAGGCGGACGGGTAGACGGCCCCGTCCCGGTGCAGGCAGAGGTTCGTCACCGCCGCACTGGAGAGATCGCGCCGCGTCCCGGCCTCGTGGTTCACCCGGGCGCGGACCGCGGCGGCGTTGTCCACGGTGACCCCCGCCTCTCGGCCGGCCGCCGTCGCGGCGCGGACCGCCTCGAGAACCTCCGAGGGCGACGGGGCGCGGTCCGCCCCCGCCGCGCGCCCGCGCCGGTGGAGCCAGAGGAGGTGGTGGGTCTTTCCCCCGAGATCGCCGACCAGCCGGGTGACGCGAGGCACGTCGTCGAGGTTGTCGCGGGTCACCGTCGTCGTGACGGTCACGTCGAGGCCGGCGGCGAGAGCGGCGCGGATCCCGGCGACGATCCGCTCGAAGCTGCCCGGTCCCCGGATGGCGTCGTTGACCTCCGGGCACGAGCCGTCCAGGCTGACCTGGAAGCGGATCCGTTCGAGGTCGAGGACGTCACGCCAGGCGGCGATGGTGTCCTCCTTCAGCAGCAGGCCGTTGGTCAGCACGGCGAGCTCGGCCTCCGGGCGCTCGAGGGCCGCCGCGGCCAGCTCGGCGAAGTCCGGGCGCAGGAGCGGCTCGCCCCCCGTGAAGCAGAACGTGTGCGCCCCGAGCCCGGCGGCCTCCCGCAGCGCGGCGACGACCGTCTCCGTCGGCAGCCCCCGGTCGCCGCCCGGCCCCGACGAGACGAGGCAGTGGCGACAGGCCAGGTTGCACGTGTCGTTGACGTGCACCCAGAACTCGTCGAGTCGACCTTCCGGCAGGAGCGTCTCCCGCCCGGGGTGCGGCAGGGGGAGCGGCGGTCTCTCCGCGAGGAAGCCGCAGCGCCGGGCCTCCCGGGCGATGGCGTCGACCCGCAGCCGGGCGGTCACGAGGGGCACGCCCTCTCGCTCGGCGAGCCCGCGGGCGACGTCGTCGGCACGGGCCCCGCCGCGGAAGGCGAGGAGGATCGACGCACCCCGGGCGTCGGTGGCGACCCAGTGAGGAGTGTCCGGGTCCACCAGGACCCGGGTCGTGCCGCGGCGCAGCTCGACGATCTCCCGCGGGGCGTGGAGGACGGGTTCGACGGGGATCTCCGGCAAGGCGCTCGCCGGGCGGGCGATCGGTTCGGTCGACATCTTCGGCACCCTCCGGTTTCGCGGGTGGTCCTGGTCCGGCTTACCGAAAGGTTAGCATGCGTCCGCCGGGAGCGCAGCCCCGCCCGTCCGGCGGGAATGCCCGCCGGGCCCGGGGTTTCGTGGCATGCTGGGCGCCATGCGCGGGGCGGCGACGGTCTGGAGAATCCTGCTGGCGGGGCTCTTCCTCGCCCTGGCCCCGGGCTTCCCGCCCGCGAGGGCGGGGGAGCGGCCGCTCCTCGCGGTGCCCCGGGCCGCCGGCCCCGTGCGGGTGGACGGGCGACTCGACGAGGAGGCCTGGCGGCATGCCCTCGCGATCCCCCTGCGGTACGAGGCCTGGCCGGGGGAGAACCTGCCGGCGGACGTGGAGACGACCTGTCTCGTCACCTGGGACGAGCACCACCTGTATGTCGCGTTCCGTGCCGAGGACGATCCGCGGGAGGTCCGGGCCCACCTCTCGGACCGGGACCGGGCGTTTCGGGACGACCAGGTGGGGTTCGTCGTCGATCCCTTCGACGATGCCCGCCGGGGGTTCGCGTTCCTGGTCAATCCCCTCGGCGTGCAGTCCGACTGCGTCGTCACCGATTCCGGTGCCGGCGGGTTCCGGGGCAACCTGACCGGGGCGCCGGGGGAGGACTGGTCCTGGGACGCGATCTGGGACGCCGCCGCCCGCGTCGGGCCGGGGGGCTGGACGGCCGAGATCGCGGTACCCCTCGACTCGCTCCGGTTTCCCCGCACGGAAGGCGTGCAGACCTGGGGGTTCACCTGTTTCCGCTCCCGCCCGCGCACGGTGCGAAGGAGCTACTACCCGGTGCCGATCGACCGGGATCGCTCCTGCTGGCTCTGCCAGGTTCCCCGCATCACCGGGATGACCGGCATCCGGCCGGGGCGGGACGTGGAGGTCGATCCGACCCTCACGTGGGGCCGTTCCGAGGCCCGGGACCCGTTTCCCGCCGGCGGGTTCGTGACGACCGCCGAGGAGACCGATCTCGGCCTCTCCGCCCGCTGGGGCGTGACACCGAACGTCAGCCTGGACCTCGCCCTGAACCCGGACTTCTCCCAGGTGGAGGCCGACGCCGTCGTCCTCGACGTCAACCGGACCTTCACGATCTTCTACCCGGAGAAGCGTCCCTTCTTCCTCGAGGGGGCCGACTTCTTCCGGACGCCGTACCGGGCGGTCCACACCCGCCAGGTCGTCGATCCATCCGTCGGGATCAAGCTGACCGGGAAGGAGGGGCGGAACGCGGGAGGCGTCTACCTCGTCCGGGACCGGGTGACCCACCTGGTGTTCCCGGCCAGCCAGTGGTCGACGAGCACCAGCCTCGACCGGGAGAACACCGCGGCGGTGCTGCGGTGGCGCCGGGACGTGGGGGAGACCTCGACCCTGGGCGTGCTCCTCACCGACCGGGAAGGCGAGGACGGCTACCTCAACCGCGTCTACGGGGTGGACGGCACGCTGCGCCTCGACGCGACCAACGCGCTGATCTTCCAGTTCCTCCGGTCCGACACGAGGTACCCGGGGGACGTCGCGGAAGGATACGATCAACCCGAGGGGCTCTTCCACGGCAGGGCCCTCTCCGTCAACGTCAACCACCGGGACAAGACCTGGGACCTCTGGATGGGCTGGGGTCGCCGCAGCCGCGGGTTCCGGGCGGACGCGGGGTTCATCCCCCGGGTGGACACGCGGGAACTCGGTGGCCACGCGGCGTACACGCTCTGGGGAGAGGGGAACGACTGGTTCACCAGCATCCGCGTCCAGGCGAACGTTCACCGGACGCGGGACGGCGCCCGGAACCTGCTGGGGGAGGGAGGAAGCCTCGACCTGCGAATCACCGGCCCCTGGCAGTCGACGCTGGTCGTCTCCCGGACGCGCAACCGGCAGGCCTGGCAGGGCACGGTCCACGAGCTCTCCGGCTGGCACGGATGGGTCAACGTGCGCCCGACCGGCGACTTCACCTGCTCGGTCGGCTTCAGCTCGGGGGACGCGATCGACTACGCCGGCAACCGGGCCGGGGACCGCTGGCGGGTGGCCCCGGGGCTCACCTGGAACGTCGGCCGGCACCTGTACGTCCAGCTCGACCTCGCCCGGGAAGCGCTCCGCGTTCCAGGTGGCACCCTCTACCGGGCCGACGTCCACCAGGGGCGGTTCGTCTGGTTCTTCGACGTGCGCACGTTCGTGCGGGCGATCGTCCAGTGGACCGACGTGCAGCGGAACCGCGGGCTCTACCCGTACGAGGTCGATTCCCGGTCCCGGCGGCTGTTCACCCAGCTTCTCTTCTCCTACAAGGTGAACCCTCGCACCGTGTTCTACGCGGGCACGACCGACACGCGTCTCGGTGACGAGCGGGTCGATCTCCTGGCCGCGGCCCGGACGTACTTCGTCAAGCTCGGCTACGCCTGGCGGCTTTGAGGCGGGCGGCGCGTTTCAAGTGCCGACGACGCCGAGGATGGTCACGGGAAGGCTCGCGGCGAACTCGTCGAGGAGGTCGAGGTCCGCGGCGAGGTCGAGGACCGTGTACCGGTTGCGCATGTGCCGCGCCCCGCGGACCACGTGCCGCGCCCGCCCCGGCGTCACGTCGATCTCCCGGAACGAGGTCGGCGCACCGGCCCGGAGGAGATCCTCCGCGAGGCCCGCTCCCGTGGCGAGCTGCCGGTCGAGAATCTCCCAGGTCGTGTTCCACGAGGCGGCGAGACGGCGCCGCCGCTCCCGCCGGTCCGGGCGCCGCGCTCGCTTCGCCCGGGCCTCGGCGAGGAGGGCCTCGAGGGTGCGGGGCGGCAGGTGGCCGTGGAGACGCCGGAGACCGGCGTCGTCCTCGTCGGGCGGGGGGGGGACGGACGGGTCGGGGGGACCGGCCGTGCGCAGCTCCCGGTAGAGGGCGAGGCTGACCAGCGTGCCGACCGCCACCTGTTCCCCGTGCAGCCGCGGTTTCCTTTCCCATGCCTCGGCGGAGACGTCCAGGTAATGGGAGACCAGGTGCTCGCCCCCGGAGGCCGGGGACGACGCCCCGGCAACCGCCATCGAGATGCCGGACAGCACCAGGGCGACGGCCAGGTCGAGGACGGCGCCCGCCTCCCCCGCGCCGATCTCCGCGGCCCGTTCCCGGATCCTGGCGGCGGCGGTGTCCGCCAGGGCCAGCGCGGTCTCGCATACCGGTTCGTCGACCAGGGCTCGGGAGAGGAGCCAGTCGGCCGAGGAGACCGGCTTGCTGAGCAGGTCGCCGAACCCGGCCGCCCGCAGGCGCGGCGGGGCCGCGGCGAGCACGTCCGCGTCGAGGACGAGGGCCACCGGGGGTGGGGCCGGCACCGTCCGCTTGAGACCGCGCGCGGTAAAGGCGGCGATGGACGAGGCGTAACCGTTCATCGAGGCCGCCGTCGCGATCGTCACCTGGGGCACGCGGAGCCGGGCGGCGAGGAGTTTCCCGAGATCGTTGATCGTGCCCGCACCGACGGCGACCAGGAGGGCGGGGGCGTCGCGCACGCCGGCGGCGAGCGTCTCGAGGGTGACGTCGTCGCAGTGGGGCTCGCGCCCGGTGAGCAGTTCTTCGACCGGGAGCCCCGCCCGTACCAGCAGGTCCCGGGCACGCCGTCCCGCGGCGTCCCGGGTGTCCGGGTCCGCGAGGAGAAGGACCGGCGCCCCCGGCGCCGCCAGCTCGCGGACGAGCCCGGCGATCCCCTCGACGGCCCCGGGGCCGGCGAGGACGCGGCGCAGGAGGACCTCGTGGCGGCGACCGCAGGGGCAGGAGTCGACGACGCGGCCGAGCCAGGGGCCGAGCGGGGCGAGGGGGTCACGGGGCACGGGAGCCTCCTGCCGGCGGGAGTCAGAGCTCGCGGGTCACCCGGAGCCGGTGCCCCGGGAAGATGCCCAGGCGGCGGAGCAGCTCCCGCGGTGCCAGCAGGGTACCCGGTGGTGCGTCCGGGGCCAGCCGCACCCTCCCCCGGAACCCCTGCCAGCCGGAATACAGCGGGTGCGCCCGCACGACCAGGGCGAGGTCCCCGTCCTCCGCCCCGAGGGCCGCGAGGTCCGACGGGTGGAGGGCCACGTCGGGAGGCGTCCACGGGTCCGCCGGGGCCGGCCCGCCGCTTGCCCCGGCCACGAGGTACCGGGCGGGGCCGGGACCCGGGCGGGGGGGACGTCCCTTGAAGGCGCGAAGCTTCTCCCGGGCCGGCCCGACCAGGAGGACGCCGGCCGGCCCCACCCCGGAGGCGGGCCACAGGAGGGTGGCGCCGATGCCGAGCGCCGCGGACACGGCGAGGCCGTAGAGGGCGCGGACGTAGGTGTACGCCTTCACCCCCGCTTCCAGCCGGACACCGTGGGCGAAGGGGGCGACGAGCCCGGGGAAGGCGAAGGAGAGGGCGATCGCCGCCGTGCCGCCGACCAGCGTTGCGAGGGCCCCCGCCCGGCCGAAGCGTCGCCACGTGATCCCGAGGACGAGGGCGACGGCGAGGGGGGGAGTGATCGCCGCGGTGAACGCGCCGTGGGCGCGGTAGATGGAGCCGTAGGACGCGAACAGGGGCACGAGCGCGAAGCCGAGCGCGGTGGCTCCCACCGACGCCAGGCGGGCCACCAGGAGCTCGGGGCCCCCGTCCCGGTCGCGGCGGGACCGCCAGGGTCGCCAGACGTCGACGAGGACGATCGTCGCGACCGCGTTGACCAGGGTGTCCGCCGTCGACATCAGCGCGGCGACCAGGGCCGCCGTGACGAGCCCGAACAGGCCCGCGGGCAGCACCCGCTCGGCGACGACGACGAACACCGCGGAGGGAGGAGTCGCCGGGTCGAGGATGCCGCGGGCGGCCATTGCCCGGCCCACCCACCCGGCCCCCGAGACCGCCACGGCGGCGAGGGGCATGAGGACGAGAAGGACGAAGACGGCGGCCCGGCGGGCGTCGCGCACGCTCCGTGCCGAGAGGAATCGCATCAGGATCCCCTGGTTCAGGAACCAGAAGGCGACCCCGCCCGCCATCGCGTCCTGCCAGAAGATCCCGACGAAGTTGAACTCGGGCGGTTCCGCGAACGGGGGAAGGGCGGCCCTGCCCGGGGCGCCCAGCCCCTCCCAGAAGGCTGACGGTCCGCCGACGGCGATCACGCCGGCCACGGTGAGGCCGAGTCCCGCGACCAGGAGCAGCCCCCCCTGGAACAGGTCGGTGAAGATCACCGCGGTCTGGCCGCCGTGGCTGACGTAGACGCCACAGACGAGGGCGGCGAGTCCCGCGGAGAGCAGCAGCGGCCACCCGGCGAGGGCCTCGAGGGCGCGGCCCATCGTGAGGAAGTTGATCCCCAGGTACCCGAGGAGGTAGACGAGCAGCAGCAGCGTGGCCGCCCGGCGCACCGCGCCGCCGAACCGCCGCTCGAAGTATTCCGGCACGGACGTGATGCGTCCCCAGTAGACGATCGGGAGCCACCCGAGCATCCAGAGCGGCATCCAGAACCAGTCGTTCAGGTACGTCTGGCTCGAACACAGGCCGTACCGGAACCCCGCGGCCGAGTACTTGACGAAGGAATACGACCCGACGACGGTCGCCACGCAGGAGAAGGCGACCAGCCACCAGGAGAACCGCTGGCCGCCGAGGAGAAAGTCGGCGAGCCCCCGGCTCCGCCGCGCGGCCCACGCTCCCGCCCCGAGGACGGCGACGAAGTAGAGGGCGAGGACCAGCAGGTCCACGCCGCCGATCAGCGGGTGGCCAGCCACTGGAGCAGGCCCTGGCAGCCGGCGAGAAGGAGAAACCCGCCGACCAGCACGCCGAGGCGGCGCGCACCGCGGCCCCGGAGCCCGACCTCGCCGGCGCGCCAGGCGAGGATCAGTCCCAGGACGAAGACGGCGCCGCCGACGGCTTCCTGGTAGGCGAAGGAGAGCATGGGACGACCGGGGTGGACCGGGCACGCCGACGCCGCTCGGGGAGCGCGAGCCGGCGGCGCAGGCGCGCGAGGGCTTCCTTCTCGATCTGGCGGACGCGCTCGCGGCTCATGCCGAGGAGACGTCCGAGAGAAGAGAACGTCATCGGCTCGCGGCCGTTCATCCCGAAGCGGTGCTCGAGGATCGTTCGCTCGCGCCGGGGCAGCCGGGCCAGTTCCCGGCGCAGCCGCCGGCAGGCCAGCCGCTCGGCGACGATCTCCTCCGGGGAAGGGTGGTCTCGGGGGTCCGCGGCGAGACGCAGCGTCTCGTAGGCGTCGGGCCGCTCGAGGTTGTCGAGGGAGAAGACGGTCGGGGAGAGGTCCTTTTGCCGCCGGACGACGTCGGGGTCGAGGCCCGCCTCCCGGGCGACCTCCTCCAGGGTGGGATCCCGTCCGAGATCGCGGCGGAGCGACTCCTCGAGGTCGAGGAGAACGCGGCGCTTTTCCCGGGCGTGCCGGGTCAGGCGCACCGCACTGGATTCCCGGTTGATATATTCCAGCATCCGCTTGCGGATCCACCAGGTGGCGTAGGACAGGAACTTCACGTCCCGGTCCGGGTCGAACCTCCGGGCCGCCTCCACGAGGCCGAGGACTCCCTCCGCGAGCAGTTCCTCGAAGGGGACCTTGCGGGAGCGGAACTCCCCGGCCATCTGCACGACGTAGAAAATGTTCGCCTCGACGAGCCGGCGAGCGACGTCCGTTCGGTCGGCGCCCGGCGCCTGCGAATGGCCGGCCTCGGCCTTCTTTCCGCTCTTTCCGGGAGCCCCGGTACCCCCGTGGAGTTCCAGCAGGCGGCGGGCTTCCTCCAGGAACAGCGCGACGCGCTGGCGCGACTCCGACCCGGACGGCCGCGGCGAGATGCCCGACCCCATCGTTCCCCCTTCCTTTTCCCCCGGGAACCCGAGACCCCCCGGCCCGGGCTCCCCGTACCGCGCACGAGAGTATACCCCAGGGAGCTACCGGGTTGAACCGGGTTCGAGGAGGGCGGGGGCCGATACGGGGACCGGCGCGGCGAACGCGCGCAGCTCTTCGAGCAGGGCCGCTTCCTCTCCCTCGTACCGCGGCGAGACGTGGAACGGAACCAGGCGTCGCGGTCCGGCCTGCCGCGCGACGAGACCGGTGTCGGGCGTCGCGAGGTGGCCGTGGGCGTCGGCCAGCTCCCGGTCCGCCTCCCGGTAGTACGCCTCGAGCACCAGGGTGCGCGCGCCGGCCGCGAACGATGCGAGTGCCGCGAGGTTCGCCGGGATCGGGGCCAGGTCGCAGGCGATGGCCACCGAGTCGCCCTCGGCGCGGAAGAGCAGGCGTCGCTCCAGGTCTCCGAGGGGCACCCGGCCGCTCCCGGGAACCTCCACCGGTGACCCGGGGGGGGCACCGCTTCGCACGAGACGTTTCAGCTCGCCGAGCCAGGGGCCGGGGGCGAGTCCCTCCCGGGCGAGGGCCTCGGGGTCGACGTGCAGGCCTTCCTCCTCGTCGATGCGCCAGGCGAGGGACGTGGTCCCGGCGTGATCGAGGGGAAGGGAACGGATCGAGATCCCCTCGTCCTCGAGGGCCAGGACCTCGCCTCCCTCATGCCAGGGCGTCCGCCCCGTCCGCACCGGGTCGAAACCGACCCTGCGGGGGAAGCGCCAGGTCTCGACCCGGTCCCGGTGAATCTCGCGCACGGCCAGGTCGAGGGGGTAGGCCGGGAGCAGGTTCCAGAGGTAGCCCGCCAGGTGGTGCGCCACCCGCGCGGCGCTGCCGGGGGGGCCGACGATCGTGAGGGGGCGCTCGGGGTGACCGAGGCGGACGCGCAGCAGGCGCGCCAGGCCGTAGGCGTGGTCCACGTGGAAGTGGGAGACCAGCGCCGCCCGGATCGAAAGGAGGCGACGGGTCGCCACCGCCGAGAGGTCACCCGCCTCGGCGAGCACCGCGAAACCCCGGTTTCGGGGCCGCACGATCACGGCCGGGTCCCCGCAGGGAGGGTTCGGCAGCTCGACGAGGAACGAGCCCTTCACCGGCCCCGGCTCAGCGGACCCGGGGCAGGTCCGGGTCCAGGAGGAGGGCCTCCGGGGCGGGCCGGGCGAGCAGCCGCAGGAGAGCAAGGGCGCGGCGGCCTTCCGGTCCGAGGAGCACCTCGTCCCGGTCCCGGGAGAGCAGCCTCTCGAGGAAGCTCTTCGGGCGCGGAAGGACCTCCACCCGGTAGCCCTGCCCGGGCTCGCCACCCGCCTCGCGGCAGGCGCGGTCGAGGGCCTCCCGGAGTCCCCCGATCTCGTCGACCAGCTTCCGCTCGTGGGCGTCCTTCCCCGCCCACACTCGGCCGTGGGCCAGGGGCTCCAGCTCGTCGTACGTCATGCCCCGTCCCGCGGCCGCCTTGGTCACGAAGTCGTCGTAGATCCGGTCGAGGAGGGCGTTCACCCTGGCCCAGCCCTCCTCGTCCCACTCCACCTGGGTGGACATCAGGTCCGCGTGTCGTCCCCGCTGGATCCCGGGAAAGCGGATCCCGAGCTTCTTCTCCCAGAAGTCGCGGGTGACGAACTTGCCCCCGAAGACCCCGATCGAGCCGGTGATCGTCGTGCGGTCGGCGAGGACGAGGGGACTCTGCATCGAGATGAAGTACCCGCCGGAGGCGGCGTAGTTCCCCATGCTGACCAGCAGGGGCTTCTCCTTCGCCGTGCGGACCACCTCCCTCCGGATCAGGTCGGACGCGACGTAGGAACCCCCGGGAGAATCGACGCGGAACACGATCGCGTCGACCGAGTCGTCCTCGCGCGCCTTCCGCAGGGCGCGCACGATCGTGTCCGATCCCATCGTCCGGCCGTAGAGCGGGTCCGTCCCCGATTCCCCCCGCTGGATCGCGCCGACCGCGTAGACGACGGCAATCTTCTTGCGGCCGGAGGAAAACGGCCTGCGCCGCCCGAGGTACCGGTCCAACCCCTCGAGGGGATCGTCCCGCCCGGCCTTCTCCTCGAGCAGGTCCTGCACCTGGTCCCGGTAGAGGAGTTCGTCGACGAGCCCGTGTTCCTTCGCCTCGTCGGCCGTCCAGGGCCCGCCGTCGATCAGCTCGCGCACCCGCTCCGGGGTCAGCTCCCGCCCGGTGGCGATGCCGTCGACCAGCTCCCCGTAGAGCACGTCGAGGAGGGCTTCGAGGGCCTCGCGGTGGGGCCTCGTGTAGTCGGTCTGCGTGTAGGTGTTGACCGCGTTCTTGTACTCCTTCCGCTGGCCGAACTGGGGGACGATCCCCAGCTTGTCGAGCAGCCCCCGGATGAAGGGAGTTTCCACCCGGAGCCCGGTCAGGCCGACGTTCCCCGGGGGCGCCACGTAGACCTCCCGGCAGGCGCTGGCCAGCCAGTAGGCCCCCGTTCCGCCCGCCATCTCGCCGAAGGTCTCGGCCCAGGCGACGGTCCACTTCCCCGACTTCCGGAACCGGGTGATCGCCGCGCGCAGCTCCTCCCCCTGGGCCCAGCCGATCGAGGTGTCATCCACCTCGAGGTACAGGCCGACGATCCGGTCGTCCTCCCGGGCGGCGTCGATCGCGGCCACGAGGTCGCGCAGCACGAGGGCCTCCTCGCCGAGCAGCCGGGACACCCGGTCCCGGGGCGCGGTCTCCACGACCGGGCGGTCGAGACGGATTTCCAGCACGTTCCCGCGGTGGAACGAGAGCCCGCCGCCCAGGGACCAGGCGGCGAGCAGCAGCGTGGCGAAGCTGGCGAGGACGAACAGCAGGACGAGGACGATGGCCCACCGGGCGGCTCGGGTCATGGTGCCGGTCTCCCTTCTCGTGGCGCCGCGCCGGGGTGACGGCACGGCCGGTCCCGGTCATTCTAGGGTCCCCCCGGGTGTCCCGCGGAAGGGGGGCGGGATTCGCCCCGGCCCGCCGGTCCGCCCGGGGCGACGAACGGTCGGAGGTGCGCGGATGGAGCGGTTCACCGTCACGCTGGTGCAGATGGCCGTCGGGCCGGACCGGGAGACGAACCACGCCCGGGCCGAGGAAGAGGTCCGCCGGGCGGCCGGGTCGGGGGCACGGCTGGTCGTGCTGCCGGAGATGTTCTCCTGCCCCTACGAGGCCGACCGGTTCCACGAGCTGGCCGAGCCGCTGCCCGACGGGCCCTCGGGCCGGCTCTGCTCCCGGCTGGCCCGGGAGCTCGGGATCCACCTGGTCGGCGGCTCGATCCCGGAACGGGAGGGCGAACGGGTCTGGAACACGGCCACCCTGTGGGACCCGGCGGGCCGGATGGTGCTGCGGCACCGCAAGGTGCACCTGTTCGACGTGGACATCCCCGGCGGGATCCGGTTCACCGAGTCGGCGGTGCTCGCCCCCGGGAACGAGATCTCGGTCGCCCGGACCGCCCTCGGGACGATCGGGCTCGCGGTCTGCTACGACCTGCGGTTTCCCGAGCTCTTCCGGGCGATGGCCCTCCGGGGCGCGGAACTCGTCGTCCTGCCCGGGGCGTTCAACACGACGACCGGGCCGGCCCACTGGGAGGTGCTCAACCGTGCCCGGGCGATCGAGAACACCATGTTCATCGCCTCCTGTTCGCCAGCCCCGCATCCCGAGGGGACGTACCCGGCATGGGGGCACTCGATGGTGGTCGATCCGTGGGGAAAGGTGCTGGCGGCCGCCGACCGGGGGGAGGCGACGGTGAGCGCGGAGCTCGACCCGGGGCGCCTCGCGGAGGTGCGGCGGGCCCTGCCGGTCCTCCGGCAGCGTCGGCCGGACCTTTACGGCGACCCGGGCGGAGCCGGAGTAAACTAACCCGCTCGTCAACCATCCACCCGGGGCCGGAAGCCCGGGACGAGGAGGCCCTGCCCGGGCCAGGTGCCAGGAGGGGCGGCGGCGGCCGCCCGCGACCGGAAGGAGGCCATCCATGTTTCGCATCCTGGAGGCGAGGTTCCTCGCGCCGGACGTCAAGCTGTTCCGCATCGAGGCGCCGAAGATCGCGGCAAAGCGGAAGGCGGGGCAGTTCGTGATCGTCCGCGTCACCGGGGACGGGGAGCGGATCCCCCTGACGATCGCCGACTCGAACGCCGAGGAGGGGTGGATCACCCTCATCGTGCAGGGGGTGGGGAAGACCACCAAGCTGCTGAACACGAGGGAGGCGGGGGACACCGTCCACGACGTGGCCGGGCCGCTCGGAACCCCGTCCCACATCGAGAACTTCGGCACGGCGGTCTCGATCGGCGGCGGCGTGGGCACCGCGATCGCCTGGCCGACCGCGGTCGCCCTCAAGCAGGCGGGGAACCACGTAATCTCGATCATCGGCGGGCGCACGCGGGAGTACGTGATCCTCGAGGAGGAGATGCGTGCGGTCGCCGACGAGGTGTACCCCTGCACCGACGACGGTTCCTACGGGTTCCACGGGTTCGTCACCCAGAAGCTCCAGGAACTGATCGACGAGGGGCGCCGGCTCGATTTCGTCCTTGCCATCGGCCCGATCCCGATGATGAAGGCGGTCGCGGACGTGACCCGCTCCCACGGGATCCGGACGGTCGTCAGCCTGAACCCGATCATGCTCGACGGGACCGGGATGTGCGGGGCCTGCCGGGTGACGGTCGGGGGGAAGACCTACTTCGCCTGCGTCGACGGGCCGGAGTTCGACGGCCACCAGGTGGACTTCGACCTGCTCGCGAAGCGCAACATGACGTACCGCGAGTGGGAGCAGCGGAAGCTGCAGGAGTTCCTCGCGGAGCACGGCGAAGAGCCCTGCCGCCTGGAGCAGAAGCTGCGGGACCTGGAGAAGGAGGGCGAGTGATGGCGAGGAAGCTGACGGCCAAGGAGCGGTTCCAGATCCCGCGCCAGCACATGCCGGAACAGCCACCGGAGGTGCGGGCCTGCAACTTCGAGGAGGTCAACCTCGGGTTCGACGAGGACCTCGCGGTGCGCGAGGCGGATCGTTGCCTGCAGTGCCCCAAGCCGAAGTGCGAGGAAGGCTGCCCGGTCAACATCAAGATCCGGGACTTCATCGCCCTGGTCGCCGACCGGAAGTTCGACGAGGCGGCCAAGAAGATCAAGGAGGACAACTCCCTGCCGGCGATCTGCGGCCGCGTCTGCCCCCAGGAGGAGCAGTGCGAGGCCCAGTGCATCGTCGGCAAGCGGTCCGACCCCGTGGCGATCGGCCACCTGGAGCGGTTCGTCGCCGACTACGAGCGGAAGCGCGGCCTCATGAAGGCGGAGCCGCCGACGGAGAAGTCCGGCAAGCGGGTCGCGATCGTCGGCTCCGGCCCCGCCGGCCTTTCCTGCGCGACCGACCTGGCGAAGATGGGCCATGACGTGGTCGTCTTCGAGGCGCTCCACGAGCTGGGCGGGGTGCTGGTCTACGGGATTCCCGAGTTCCGGCTGCCGAAAGAGATCGTCCGCGCCGAGATCGAGCAACTGGAAAAGCTCGGGGTGGAGTTCGTCACGGATGCCGTGATCGGGATGACGGACACCGTCGAGGAGCTGCTGACCGTCGGCGGGTTCGACGCGGTCTTCCTCGGCGTCGGCGCGGGCCTGCCCCGCTTCATGGGGATCCCCGGGGAGAACCTGGTCGGGGTGTACTCGGCCAACGAGTTCCTCACGCGCGTCAACCTGATGAAGGCGTACCGGCCCGACGCCGAGACGCCGGTCCTGGACGTGGCCGGGAAGAACGTCGCCGTCTTCGGGGGAGGGAACACCGCGATGGACGCCGTCCGCACCGCGAAGCGCCTGGGGGCGAAGCGGGCCTCGATCATCTACCGCCGCTCCGAGGCCGAGATGCCGGCGCGGAACGAGGAGATCAAGCACGCCAAGGAGGAGGGGGTCGAGTTCCTCGTCCTGACCAACCCGGTGGAGTTCCTCGGGGACGAGAACGGATGGCTCCGGGCGGCCCGGCTCCAGAAGATGGAGCTCGGTGAGCCGGACGACTCGGGCCGCCGCCGGCCGGTGCCGATCGAGGGATCGGAATACGTCATGGAGATCGACATGGCGGTGATCGCGATCGGCAACGGGGCCAACCCGATGATCCGGAAGACGTCTCCCGCGATCGAACACACGAAGTGGGGGACGATCGTTGCCGACCGGAAGACCGGGAAGACGACCATGAAGGGAGTCTTCGCCGGCGGCGACATCGTCACCGGCGGCGCCACCGTGATCCTGGCCGCGGGCGCCGGTCGCCGGGCGGCCCTCGCCATCGACGAGTACCTCCGCACCGGCAGGTGGGAGGACCTGGGGCAGGAGGAACCGCCCGCCGAGGCCTGACCGCGGCGAGGGGAGGTCGACGAGGGCCCCGGGGCGTCGCCCCGGGGCCCTTGACCTGCCGGGGGTGGATCCCCGACGATTCCGGGACGCGCATTCCGCGCGAGGAGGGTGATCCCGGTGGAGCACGGCAGCGGTACCTCGAGCAAGGTCCTTCCTTCCAACGCGTTCCGGGAACTGAAGCCCGGCGAGCGCTACGTGCCGGTGGTCCCGGCGGACAAGGCGCCTCCCGAGGTCACCCCCTGGTCCGTGGGACTCGGGCTCCTGATGGTGCTGATCTTCACCTTCGCGGCCGCCTACATCGGCCTGATGACCGGCAACGTCATCGAGGCGGCGATCCCGATCTCGATCCTGGCGGTCTTCCTCGGGAACACGCTCCTGCCGCGGCTCGCGGGCCGCCGCAGCACGATCCTCGAGAACGTGATCGTCCAGTCGATCGGCCAGGCCGCGGGGGTCGTCGTCGCCGGGGCGATCTTCACGATTCCCGCCCTCTACATCAACGACCTGCACCCGTCGTTCTGGCAGGTGTTCCTCTCCTGCATGCTCGGCGGTTTCCTGGGCGTCGTGCTGCTGATCCCGCTGCGGCGCTACTTCGTGCGGGACCTGCACGGCCAGTTGCCGTTCCCCGAGGCGACGGCGATCGCCAACGTCCTCGCCTCCGGGGAACGGACGAAGGGGGCGGGCGGGAAGATCCTGCTCTGGTCCTTCGGGATCGGGTTCTTCTACGACCTGGTCGCCGAGTTCGTGCACCTGTGGAACGGTGAGCTCGGCTCGAAGGTCCTGTTCGGGAAGTTCGGCCGGTTCCTCGCGGACCGCCGCATCGAGCTGAACCTGAACGCGACGGCGGTCTACTTCGGGCTCGGCTACATCATCGGGCCCCGGTACGCGGGCGTGATCGCGGCGGGCTCGGTGCTGTCGTTCCTGGTGATCATCCCGCTGGTCTACCTGGTCGGGCACGGGCTGCCGGTTCCCCTGGTGCCGCCCGAGACCACCGAGCTGATCCGCGACATGTCGGCCCGGCAGATCTTCACCCTGTACGTGCGCCCGATCGGCGTCGGGGCGATCGCGGTCTCGGGACTGGTCGGGATCGTCAAGATGGGGAAGATCATCCTCTCGTCGCTCTCGCTCGCCTTCAAGGGCTTCGCCGGGGGAGCCGGCGAGACCGAGCGCGCGGAGCGGACCGACCTCGACATCGGTCCCCGCAACATCCTGCTGATCGAGGTCGGGACCGTCCTCGGGATGTTCCTCCTCTTCTGGTGGGTCTCGGGTAACCTGCTGACGGCGATCATCGGGGCGGCGATCACGGGCCTGCTCGCGTTCCTCTTCACGCCGGTGGCGGCCCGCGCCATCGCCATCGTCGGGACGAACCCGGTCTCGGGGATGACCCTGATCACCCTGATCCTCGCCTCGGTGATCCTCTTCCGCACCGGCCTCGCCCGGGGACAGCTCGGCCAGACGATCGCCCTGATCATCGGCTGCGCCGTCTGCACGGCCCTGGCCACGTCGGGGGCGTTCGTCTCCGACCTGAAGATCGGGTACTGGTTCGGATCCACGCCCCGGGCCCAGGAGCGCTGGAAGTTCCTCGGGATCGTGCTGGCGTCGTTCGCGGTCGGCATCGTGATCTGGGTGATCGCCAACTCCTACGGGTTCGTCGCGACGCCGGAGCACCCGAACCCCGTCCCGGCGCCCCAGGGGAACCTGATGGCGGCGATCGTCGGCGGTCTGATGGGCGGCAAGGAGCAGCCCCTCTTCCTCTACGCGATGGGTGGCCTCGTGGCGATCCTCCTCGAGATGGCCCGGGTTCCGGCCCTCGCCTTCGCCCTCGGGATGTACCTCCCGATCGAGATCAACATGGCGGTCTACGCCGGGGCGGGGTTCGGCTGGTGGATCGAGCGCACCGGGCGGGACGAGAAGGAGCGGGAGCGCCTGCGGGACCAGGGGACCCTGATCGCCTCCGGGCTGATGGCCGGGGCCGCGATCGTCGGGACGGTCGGTGCGATCTTCCTCCTGCCCCAGTGGAAGAAGCTCGGGCTGCCGGCGCCCCCGATGAAGATGATCGACCTGGTGCACCACGCCGGGCAGCACGGCGGCTGGAACGCCTTCTACGAGGGGTTCGGCGGCCAGCTCGTGGGCCTGCTGGCGTTCGTCGGCCTCGGCTTCCTCTGCTGGGCGCTCGCCCGCCACGGGGCGCGCCTCGCGGCCGAGGAGGAGGCCCGCGGCGGGCGGGACTGAGGCCGCCGTGGCCCGGCCCGGCCGGGGCGGGGGACCGCGGATCGAGCGGTTTCCCGGGGGCGCGCGGCTCGTCGAGGCCGACGTCGTGCTCTCGGAGGTGCGCGCGGCACCCGGGCCGACCCACGACCTGTTCGACCTCCTGGCGGCGGCCATCGTGGCCCTGGCCCCGGGGCCCCGGCTCGCCCTGCTCGGTTTCGCCGCGGGGGGGATCCTGGCCCCGCTCCGGGGGATGGGCTGGGAACACCCGGTGGAGGCGGTCGACCTGGACCTCGCGGGCGTGCCCCTCTTCCGGGAGCTGTGCGGCGCCTGGGCCGGGGAGGTCCGGGTCGACCGGGACGACGCCCTCGCCTGGCTCGCCCGGCGGCGGCGCCGGTTCGACGCGATCCTGGAGGACCTGTCGGTTCCCGGCATCGACGGCGGAACCAAGCCTCCCGTCAGCCTCGACGGCCTGCCCGGGCTGATCCCGCGTCGCCTCGCTCCCGGGGGGATCGCCGTCGTCAACCTGCTCCCGGTGACCGGCATGGGGTGGGGCGAGATCGTCGCCCTGGCGGGGGCGCACTACCGCACGCGTCTCCTCGTCGAGTTCGAGCTGTGGGAGAACCGGGTCCTCGTCGGGGGCGATGCGCTCCCTCCCGCGCGGCAGGCCGGGCGGCGGATCCGCGACCGCCTGCGCGCCCTGGGATCGCGGGAGGCCGATCGCCTCCGCGTCCGGTCCCTGCCGCCGGGCCCCGGCGGGAGGCGGTGAACGGGCGGTCCAGGGGAGGGGGGAAACGCCCGGTTGCTCAGCGGTAACCGAACAGCATCGTGTAGACGATGAAGGCGATCAGGGTCAGCCCGATCCCGAGCATCGTGAACCCGAAGATCCGGAACGCCCGTTCCACCGGTGCGGGAATCGGCTCGACGAGGCGCTCGTCGAGGAGACCCCGCTCCTTCGCCTGCTCGTATTCCTCCGGCTTGTCGTGCCGGAGTTCCTCGAGGGGAACGCGGCCCGTGAAGATGACGGGATCCATCGGGAACTTGTCGGGCCGGAAGTGCGTGTTGAAGAAGTGGATCGTGAAGATGAACCCGACGGCGAGCAGGGCCTCGTCGGAATGGATGATCGTCGCGACGTTCACCGCCCAGCCGGGCAGGAACCGGGTGAAGAACTCCGGGAACCAGAGGATCAGGCCCGTGGAGCCGATGACGAACACGCCCCAGAAAACGGCGAAGTAGTCGAACTTCTCCCAGTAGGTGAACCGGCCATAGCGAGGTCGCGGGCCGATTCCCAGGAACCACTTGACCGTTCCGATGAAGTCCCGGATGTCCTTCAGCGTGAACATCATCGAGTCCGGCCCGAAGATGAGCTCGAGCCAGCCCTTGCCGTCTTCCTTCCGGCGACGGTTGAGGTCGTGGAGGTGGTAGAGGAAGTCGGCGATCAGGACGATCGCGGCGATCCGGTGGAGGACGGATGTCACCTCGAATCCGCCGAGCAGGCGCGAGAGCACCTGGGCCCAGGTCATGTAGGAGAACTTCAGGGTCATCCCGGTGACGGCGAGGGTGAAGAAACTGAGCATCATCACCAGGTGCATCACCCGCTGGCGCGCGTCGAAACGACGGTAGAACTTGTTCGCCTGCGCGGCCTTCTCCTTCAGCGGTCGCCACTGCTCCCGGGTACGCCACAGTCGCCAGAGCCACAGGATCGTGTGAACCGAGAAGAAGACCAGCGTTCCGACAAGGAGCGAGGTCATTCCCCAGAACGTCCAGAAGAGCCACGGGTACTTCTTCGGGTCGTGGTGCGTTGCATGGCTGAGATAGCCGGCAAACCGCAGGTGGGCACCCTCGTGGCACTTCCGGCAGGTCTGCACGACGTGGGCCGGGCTCAGGGTCGAGCGGGGATCGTCGACAGGCAGGATATTGTGCGTGCCGTGGCAGTCGAAGCACTTGGCGACCCGTTCATCGCCGAGCTGGGAAGCCTTGCCATGGGGCGTCTCGAAGAAGGTGTCCGCCTCGTCGTGGTGGCAGTTGCCGCACTGTTCCATCATGTAGGTGCGGAAGCCGGGCTTGTCGGTGCGACTGATCTGGTGCGAGGTGTGGCAGTCCTCGCAGGTCGGGAGCTTCCGGTCGGTCTCCGTGTTGCCGGGCCAGTGGACCGAGTGGCGGAATTCCTCCTCGATACCCTTGTGGCAGTTGCCACAGGTGTCGGCCACCTTCGCCGGGTTCACGGAGGATGCGGGGTCCCCTGGCGGGAGCACGTGGTGGGCCGTGTGACAGTCGGTGCAGGTGGCGGTGACGACGAGCCCGCTCTCGAGAAGTCCCTTGCCGTGGATCGACCGTCGGTAACTCTCGACGATGTCGATGTCGGTGCGGAGGCGCCGGTCTGCCGCCCCGCCCCGGGCGTGGCACTTGCCGCACAGGTCGGGCACGTTCCGCGGGTACGTGTTCGACGTCGGCACGTGCTGGCCCGTCGTCGCGTGGGGATCGTGGCAGGTCAGGCAGCGCGGAGCGTCGGGATCGCCGCTGGCCGCGAGCCGTCCGTGGGCACTTTCGTCGTACTGCTGGACCACCTCCGCGTGGCAGATCGAGCAGTCGACCGGCGACTTGATCGTCGAGCAGGGGCGTTTCGCCGCGGAGTTGACCTCGGTGTGGCACTGGGCACACGCGACACCGGAATGGCGTGACGCGTTGTAGGCGGTTTCGTCGACGTACAACGAGATCCGCTTTCCATCCCGCACCATCGACAGGTTCGGATCCGAGTGGCAGCGGAAACAGTCCCGGTTGGCCGCTCCCTGCACCGGGCTCGGTTTCCGGATCTTGTGCGGGGAATGGCAGTCGGTACAGGCGGGGATCTTGTGCGGCGCCTCCTCCCACAGGCGGCCCTCGATGACCTTCTTGTGAACGTCCTCGATCCGCGCGTGGCACCTGGTGCAGGTCCTGGCCACGTTCTTCGGGTGGATCGAGGACTTCGGGTCGGTGTGGGGGAGAATGCGATGGGACGTGTGGCAGGACGTGCAGACGGCGGTGACCGTCAGGCCCTTGCGGAACAGTCCCTCGCCGTGGATCGACTGGGAGTAGTTCTCGAGGATCCTCTCCTGCGGGATGTCGTGAGTCCGGGAGACGGGGCTCCCCTCGTGGTGGCACTCGCCGCAGAGGAGCGGGATGTTCATGATCGACGTGCGGGAGCGCGGGTCACGATGGGACAGGATGTCGTGCTTTCCGTGGCACGTGGCGCAGGTGGGGGCCAGCTCGTCGCCCCGGGCCGCCCGGATGCCGTGGATCGTTCCCCGGTACTCCTCCGCCTGCTCGTCGTGGCACATTCCGCAGTCCACCGGCTCGGCGGATTCGTCGTGGGGATAGTCGGTTCCCTCCAGGTCCTGGTGGCAGGCCACGCAGGCGAGCTCGCCGTGCACGGAGTTGGCGAAGGCCTCCGGGTCGACGTGAACGGAGATCTCCCGGCCCTTCCTCGTCCCCGTGAGGCCGGGATCCTCGTGGCACGCGAGGCACTCGTCCGCGTCCTGGGCGAGCCCGGGCGGCACCGGGATCGCGAGGAGAAGGGGCAGGAAGATCAGGAGGGCCACAAGGCCGCGCATCCGTGGGGCTCCCATGCTGGTTCTCCCGGCTGCGCTCCGGGCGCCTCCCGGAGCTGGTCGCGGCGGGATCTTACGGGCAGCCTCGACGCAGTGTCAATGTATAACCCTGCAGCATAAGGGGTTTATGGGACGGAGTGAGTCCCGCTTGCGGGATCGAGATCTCTTCCCGGATCAGGACGAAGGAAAGCGAACGATGCCCCGGCGGACGAGCCGTCGAAGCGCGCGGACCGTCTCGACCTCCTGCAGCGGGGCGATCTCGATGATGTCCCCGAGGCTGACGTTCCCGTCGATCCGCGACAGCAGGAAGAACTCCTCGGGGCGGAGGGCCTCGCCGGTCAGCTCGTGCAGGGGGCGGGTCAGCTCGGGGACCGCGTCCCGCGGGAACTCCTCCGCGTAGACCTTCTCGAGGAACGCCTCCTCGGCCCGGCGGCGAAGTTCCTGGGTCTCCGGGTCGACGCCGCCGCCCTCCTCGAGGAGGGTCAGCGTCGTCTCCGGGTCCCCCTTGTCGAGGTGCTCGCGGGCGGCCGAGAGCCGGGCCGGACCGGTCAGGCCGGCGAGCTCCGCGTCCGGGGCCTCGCCCGTGACCAGGGCGAGGGGCGGGCCCTCGAGGGACTCGATCTTCACGAGGCCCAGCCGGTGGGCCTCGAAGAGGAACTTCATCACCGGGAACGGGCTGGCATGCACGTGGAAGGCCAGCTCGTCGATGGTCCGGTGGCCGTCGATCGCCTCGAGGATCCGGCGGGCCAGGGGGTGCTCGACGATCTCCCTCGGGCCCGGCGCCCCGGTGCGGGACAGCACGACCCGGCCCGAGGGGAAGACCTGCCGGATCCGTTCCATCTCGTCGTGGCGGTGGACGCCCTTGAGGAGCACCTGGTCCACGGGGAGGGCGATGAGGACGACCTTCGGCCCGGGCCGCGCACCCGGTTCGAAGTGGAAGTCCGCGTCCTCCCACTCGAACAGGGAATAGATGATCTCCTCCGTCCGCTCGGCGAGGGCCCGGAGCAGGTCGTCCTGGGTGACGAATCCCAGGCGTACCAGGACCTGCCCGAGGAACTCGTCGTCCTCCCTGCGGGCCAGGATCGCCGCGCGGAGCTGCTCCTCGGTGAGCTTGCCCCGGGCGACCAGGTGGTGCCCGAGCATCTCGGTCGGCTGGTTCGAGGCCGCGCCGACGATCAGCCCCTCCTGGACGTAGACCTCCTTGACCACCGGTCCCCGGCGGAAGTCGAGGCGACCGGTCTTCGTCGACCCGGCGACCCACTGGAGCAGGTCGGCGAGGTTCATCGTGGAGAGCTTGCCCGAGAGGCTCATCCTGGGTCCCCGGCGGGAGGACACGATCCTCCCCGGGGGGACGATAGGTCCCGGAGAAGAGAGGGGCAAACCGGCGGTGCGCGGACGGGATGCCCGGGACCCCGGGGGAACCTATCTTCGTCCGGGAGGGGCCTCGCGGGCCCCCGGGAGCGCCTCATGGCCCAGGGAACGACGCGGGACGTCCCCGGCGCCGGCCGGGAGATCTGGCGGGTCCCCAAGGAAAAGGTCGCCGTCGAGGTTCTCCTCGAGGGGGGGCGGACCCTCTCGGGAGACCTCTTCGTGCTGCCGCGAACCGGCCTCCACGAGGGCCGCGAGCGGGTGATCGACGTGCTCGGCTCGTCGGACCCGTTCCTGCCCCTGGCGACCCCCGAGGGGGGACACCTGCTGAACAAGGGGCGGATCGTGGCGATCCGGGTGCCATCCCCCACCGACACCGGCCTCTCGGGGGAGCTCGAGGGGATTGCGCGCGAGGAGACGGTCCTCACCCTCGCGTCCCTCCCGGAGGGAGACCGCCACTGGCATGGCGTGGTGTGGATCGAGATGCCGGAGAACCGCCGCCGGCTGCTCGACCTCCTGAACGACGACCGGAAGTTCGTCCCGCTCCAGCGCCAGGGAGCCTGGTACCTCCTTTCCTGCCGTCACCTCCTGGACATCAGGATTCTCTGACCGGCGCTCACCCCCAGGCGGGCCGCCGCGGAGCCCCGGTTCATCGCCAGTTCCACCCATCCGGACGACCCGTCGAGGAGTGCGACCGCCCCGGCGGGAATCTCGGCGTAGGTGCGGACGGCCCGGACGGGGCCCAGGCGCACCGGTTCGAGGACCTGCCAGGGTCCGTCGCCGAGGTGCGCCCGCAGCTCCCCCGGCCGGGTCCCGAGGATCACGTTGCCGAACCGGTCCACGTGGAGGACCGGGACCGCGAGACCGCTTCCTTCCTGCCGCAGCTCCGGCAGGGGAAGACGCACCGGGTCGACGACCTCCGGGCCGACCTCCCGGAGCGGGAGGCCGCGGGCGAGGGCCCCCGCCACGGGCGCGAAGACGTCGCGCCCGTGGAAGGTCGGGTGGGGAGCCGGAGGATGCAGGTCCGGGTTGTCGATGGCCCGGACCTCGGCCTCCGGGTGCTCGCGCAGGACGAGTTCCAGGAGCCCGTTGTCGGGCGCGACGAACAGGTGGTCCCCCGCCCGGGCCGCGAGGCCCCGCCGCGCCGTTCCCACGCCCGGGTCGACCACCGCCACGTGGACCGTCCCCGGCGGGTACCACGGAAACGCCGTCGCCAGCAGGAAGGCCCCCGCGAGGACGTCGTGCCGGGGGACCTCGTGGCCGATGTCGACGGGGAGTGCCCCGGGGGCGGCCCGGAGAAGGGCTCCCTTCATCGCCCCGACGTAGCCGTCGGCGAGGCCGAAGTCGGTGAGAAACGTGACGATCTGGCGTGCGGGCATCGGGACCTTCCTCCTCGCCGGGCATGCTACCCGTCCCGGGCGGAGGATCGTATCCCGGGCCGCCGGGGGTGCATCCATGGAGCGGTGCGCTACTGTTTCCCCGTGACCGTCCGCGCCTGCCCGGAAGGTTCCGCAAGGAGATGCCGATGACCACCACCCGCCACGGTGTCCGTCCCGTCCTGCCGCTCCTGCTCCCGGCCCTGCTCCTGGCCCTTGCCCTCCCCGGGGCCGCCCGCGCGGCCGGCCGCTCCGCGCCCGCGGTCGGGGGCCTGGTCCGGCCGGAGGCCCCGGTTCACGCCCTCGGCTGGGTGGAGGCCGGGACCGGGATCGTCCCGGAGAAACCGGCCGAGGCGGCGGTCTTCCGTGGCGACGGCGTACCCTGGGTGGTCATCGAGACCCGCTGCCGGGACCTGTTCCCGGAGGGCGGGACGCCGGACGTCGGATCCCTGGTCGACCGGGTGCGGGTCCAGCGGCAACGGGGCGCCCGCGTGGCGGTCCTCGTCCACGGCTCCCCGGCCGTGGCCGGGGAAGGGCTGGAGGCGCGCCGCCGGGACTGGCTCCGGGTCCTGCGGGCGGGGGCGCGGCAGCTCCGCGGAGAGGTGGCTGCGTGGCTCCTGGCCGACTTCCTGCCCGAGCCCGGCACGGAAGGGGACGCCCGTCTCGCGGCCTACGAGATCAAGGCGGCCTCGGTGACGATCCACGGGGAGGACCCGGCCGCCGCCGTCGACGTGGTCGTCCACGAGGGGCCCGAGGTGGACCTGCTCGCCCGGTCGTGGAAGGCGACCGGGGACCTCGCCCCCTACGTGGACGGGGTGGCCCTCGTGCTGCCGGTGGGCCGGGTGGCGACGGACGCCGTGGCGGCGCTGCGCGGGGAGCTGCGGGCGCTGGACCCGGGCGCCGCCCTGCTGGTGCTGGCGGACGCCCGGGGAGAGACCCGGGGCGAGGCGGCGTCGGACGACGTCCTCGCGCGGGCCCTGGAGCTGCTGGCGGCCGGGGCCGATGCCACCCTGCTGCGCCTGCCGGAACAGGACCCGGGGGCGGCCCGCTCGACGGCGGGCGCCCTCGAGGCGATCGCCCGGGTGCTGGGACCGGGCCTCGGTCTCTCCCCCCGGAAGGGAGCCGGCATCGAGGCCCAGCCCGGGCCGGTACCGGTGCGCTGGGTGCGTTTCTTCGACGATCGGACGTTCCGGGAGGTGCTGTTCTACTGGGCCGGAAGCCCCGAGGTGCCGGAGGGGGCCCGGGCCGCGTTCGTCTTCGAGAAGGCGATGCGGCGGGGTTACCGGGCCGTCGATCCCCTGTCCGGGACCGAGCGGTACCTTCGCGCGGTACCGGTCGACGAGGCCCGGGTCCGGGTGGAGGCTCCCCTCGCGCGCCGGCCGTGGATCCTGCTGGTCAACCGGCTGAAGGTCTCCCCCGGCATCGATCTCGCCGAGGAGCGCGAGGAGGTCTCCGGCGTCCACCAGGTCACCCCGGACGAGATCATCGCGTTCCACCAGCGGTTCCGGTCCTTCCAGGACGACCGGCTGCGGAACGTGCACCGGGAGGGGTGGATCAAGTTCCGCGTGAGGTACGCCCAGGTGACCGGGACGTTCGAGATCGAGATGCACGCCGACTGGTTCTGGGACCCGGAGACCGGTGGCGAGTGGGCGATCCGGGAGACCTACTTCGATGGCGTCCGGCTCAAGTGGAAGAAGATCCCGGAAATCCCCCTGGTGACGAAGGACCGGGTCGTCGCCCTGCCCCTCGACCTCAACCTGGACAAGCGATACCGGTACCGGCTGGAGGGAGAGGACGAGGTGGAGGGCCGCCGCTGCTGGCGTCTTCGCTTCGAGCCCCTCGCGGGGGGAGGCTCGCTCTACCGGGGCCGGGCGTGGATCGACCAGGCCACCGGGGCCCTGGTCAAGGTGACCTCGGTCCAGACGGAGCTGACCCCGCCGGCGATCAGCGACGAGCAGACCCAGGTCTTCCGCCCCTTCGAGGGGCCGGACGGCACCACGTACTGGCTCCTCGACGAGCTCTCCGGCCAGCAGATCTACACGATCAACGGGTCGAACCTGGTGGTCCTGCGCCAGATCACGTTCGGCCCGCCGGCGATCAACGACCCGCGCTTCGCCGAGCTGCGGGCGCGGACGTATGCCTCCGACCGGCAGATGCTCCGGGACACGCCGGAGGGCTTCAAGTGGCTGTCGAAGACGAAGGACGGGAAGCGGGTCGTCAACGAGAAGGGCGACCCGACCCAGCTCTTCCTGCTCGGCGGGGCGCTCTACGACGAGGGAACCGACGGGGTGATCCCCCTGGCGGGCGTCAACTACACGAACATCGACCTGTTCGGCAGGAAGAAGATCCTCAACGTCTTCTTCGCGGGCGCCTTCGCGAACGTCACGTACTCGGACCCGAGCGTCCTCGGCAGGAGGCTGGACCTGGGCGTGACGCTGAACGCGGTCGGCTACCCGTCCACCGACAAGGACTACGTCCTGGGCGAGGAGATCGAGTCCCACCGGGTCCAGCGCCTGCGCCAGGCGCTCCGCGTGAACCTGGGCGTTCCACTCGGGAGCTTCCTCAAGCTGCGGGCGATGGGAGAGCTCGACCGGGTCGTCTACCAGCGCCACGAGGACACGCGGGACTTCGTCGTCCCCGCCGACCACTGGGAGCGGATCGGGGAGCTGGAGCTGGCCTTCGACCGCAAGGGATGGAGCGTGATGGCCGGCACCTCGTGGCACGACCGTTCCGACTGGCTCCCCTGGGGACCGGCAGGGGACGTCGCCTCCGCTGCCGAGGTGGCCCGGACGAAGGACTGGACCACCTGGTGGGCGGGGATCCAGAAGAGCTGGTTCCTGCCCATGTTCCAGAAGATCGAGGTCTCGGCCCGCTACCAGGCCGGCGACGATCTCGACCGCTTCTCCTCCTTCACGTTCGGCTTCCTGTCGGGGGACCGCCTCCGCGGTTTCGGCGGGTCGGGCATCCGTTACGATCACGGGCTCCTGGCCCAGCTCAAGTACTCGTTCAACATCTCGGACGTGGTCCGGTTCGATGCCGTCCTCGACCACGCCCGGGTCCACGACCCGCGGATCGCCCCCGGCATGACGGACCACACCGGGGTCGGCGTTGCGGCCAGCTTCGTCGGGCCGTGGGAGACGATCCTCCGGTTCGACGTCGGCTACGCCCTGAAGAGCGACCTCGATCCGGTCGAGGGGGACGTCGAGGCGATGGTCCTCGTGCTCAAGCTGTTCTGACCGGGCGGCCGGACCCCGCGGGTCGGCGTCGGGAGACGCGCGGCGCTGCGCGCCGCCCGGGTCGCCTTCCGGCGACCCCTACAAACCCCTCGGGTCGCCTGCCGGCGACCCCTACAA
>Ga0256914_1000663_pt1 | contig 33561 bp, 33 predicted proteins | sample HulkmetaG_FD_191571 | JGI IMG/M metagenome (GOLD analysis project Ga0256914, IMG submission 191571) | Hydrothermal chimney microbial communities from Main Endeavour vent field at the Juan de Fuca Ridge, Pacific Ocean - Hulk | ecosystem: Environmental > Aquatic > Marine > Hydrothermal vents ... | reverse complement strand
TTTTGGCTGTACTTCTACTTATTACCCTATCTATTCTTTTAGGCGAAAATTTCTTTATAATATGACCAGTATGATCTTTTATGTATTTTACCACAAACGGCCGCATATAAACCCCTTTATTCGCAATTGTTGAAATCATACACAAAACTTGAATGGGAGTAACCATAACCTCCTGGCCTATAGGTATCGCCGATATAGAAAGCTTAGACCATTTATCCGGAGGACGCAATATCCCATTCTCTTCACCTTTAAGATCTATCCCTGTCTTTTCCCCCACCCTAAACCTTTTGCAATACTTATAAATAATATCTGGCCCTAATTTTTGAGCTATCTTTGTAACACCTATATTGCTAGAAAATGCAAATACCTCTTTAAAAGTCAATACCCCATAAGGTTTATGATCATGCAATATATGATTGGCAACACGATATGCTCCGTTTTCACAAAAAATCTTGTCATCCTCAGAAAATTTTCCCTCCTCCAATGCTGCTGAAAGAGTTATTATCTTAAACACTGAACCCGGTTCATATCCATAACTAATAGCCCTATTCGTCCGACTCTCAAGACTACTGGATGAAACACTATCTAAATCATAAGATGGCCTATTAGCCAATGCTAATATTTCTCCCGTGTTTACATCTGAAACAATAACTGTAGCTGCTTTGGCATTACTCTTACCAAAGGCCTTGTCAAGGGCTTGTTCAACAATATATTGAATAGTTTCATCAATCGTTAAGACAAGGTCAAACCCATCCCGCGGAGGAGAAAGATAATCATCAAGCATTAACTCACGCTGCCTAGCATCCCTTACTATCCTTGCCTTACCCGGACGGCCTCTAAGTTCCTTATCATAATATAACTCAACACCTTCAAGCCCCTTATTATCAACCCCCGTAAATCCAATGACATGGGATGCTAACCTATGATCAGGATAATAACGTTTACTCTCCCTTCTAAAACCTAAACCATTAATATGCAACCTCCTGACTCTATCCGCATCGTCTGCTGTCAACCTACGCTTAATCCAAACAAAATATTTATCTTTTGACAATCGCCTTTTTAGAACACTTTCATCTATTTTTAGCAGATCAGCTAACATATTTATAGCCTTTAATTTATCATCCTCAGACATAACCATAGGATTTGCAAACAAAGAATATACAGGTATGTTAAAAGCCAATGGCCGCATATTTCTATCATAAATACTTCCTCGTATAGGCTCTATTTCAATAAAATGTTTATGCTCTTTCTGTGCAAGGTCCGAAAGATGAGAATAACTAAATACCTGAATCAACACTAACTTAACTGCAAAAAAAATAAGGCAGGCAATAATAGAAAAAAAAGTCAATACAAATCGAAGGGTATATTTTTTACTATACACTTTACAGCATCTTCTTTACTATAATCCTTCAACAGGAACTATTCCTCTGCCATAGCCTCTGTCTGAGAAACCAACGACAACAATTTAGCAAACAAACTCGTATCTCTTCTTACACTAGCTGTCCTACGGATATAGCTATCATTAAAGGATGGGTTATAGACCGCAACTCTAAATACCTTATCACAATCCACAAATTGCATCTGAGAATCTTTTGTAAGCATAACATGACCAAGATGACTGGCCGACTTTAACCGAGCAATAGTATAAACTATATGATTATTCTGTTCTCTTAACTTACCAATATGCTCCTGCCTACTCCTCTGTTTATACCCCAAATCAATTATGCGCATCTGCATATATATATATATAACTGCCACTATAGTGACAATACATAACAAACCAACTATCTTTTCCAATCTAAGATACATAAACGCCCCACTGGTTAGATATCAATAATACTAATCATTACCTCGCAAGCGAATAAAATAAACCTAGAGCTAAAAACCTAAATCCTTTCAAACACCCTCAAACGGGCACTTCTTGCCCTTGGATTATGTGTAACCTCTTGCTCAGAAGGCCTAAGAGGCTTCTTAACAATAATCTTTCCCTTCCCTGCCTTCTCGAATGCCTTAAAACTCTGTTTCACAATCCTATCCTCTAGGGAATGAAAAGATATAACAACAATACGGCCAGATACTCTAAGCCTATCAATACAGTTAATAAGACCTATTTCCAAACTCTCAAGTTCTCTATTAACAGCTATTCTAAATGCCTGAAATGTCCTAGTTGCAGGATGTATACGTTTCCTCCCCTTTCTTCGGAAAGGTATCGATTTTAATACTATTCTGGCGAGTTCTCCTGTAGTCTCTATGGGTTTAAATTTTCGTTCGGTGACCAGCCTGCGTGCTATTCTATTATGCCAGCGTTCCTGACCAAAATCTTTAAGTATATTTGATATCTCTTTCTCTGAAAGAGAATTAATCAAATCATAAGCCGAAATATGCCCTTCTCTATCCATCCGCATATCTAGAGGCCCATCCTCTTTAAAACTAAACCCCCGCTGCGGACTATCTATCTGAAGACTTGAAATACCAAGATCAAACAATATGCCATCTATCTTATCTATTTTAAATCTATCAAGGATCTTATCTATATTTCTGAAATCGTCATGAACAAACTCACATTGTGCTATATAATCACTAAGCCTTGCTTTTGCTAGATTAATCGCCCCCGTATCTCTATCTATCCCTATCAACTTTCCATCTTTACCTATTAACTCAAGGATACCTTTTGCATGTCCACCAAGACCTAACGTCGCATCTACAAAAATTCCTCCTTCCCGCGGGCTAAGATATCTAACTACCTCAGATGCCATTACAGCAACATGCTGCATGTGAGATAATTCCTTCCTTTTACTAACTTCTATAAATCAAGCATATTCTCTGCTATCTGCTCAAAGGACGCACCTGATTCCTCTGCAAATTGTTCCCATCTCATCCTATCCCATATCTCTATTCTATTAGATACCCCAATTATCACCGTCTCTCTATTAATACCAGCATACTCCTTTAAATATTGCGGAAGGACAAATCTACCCTGTCTGTCTGGTATCACATCTATTGCCCCGGAGAAAAAAATCCTGTTAAACCTTCTTGCCTCCTGTTTTGTAAACGGCATTCCCCTAAATTTCCTCTCCTGCAGTCTCCATTCATCCTCACTAAACATAAATATACATTTATCTAGTCCGCGTGTTAAAAAAAACCTATCTATCCCACACTCCTTACATACTTCACGAAATCTTGATGGAAGAATTAATCTACCTTTTGCATCAAGGCTATGCCTGTATTCACCGTAAAACATAACATCCTTTATAAGGGTTATCCCGATTCTATTCCAAGTCTAATTTCTGCAATCTTACTAAATCCAAATTTACGCCACATCACTCCACTTTCCTCCACTGAGAGTTAATATACAGCAAGATAAAGATATTGTCAATACCTATTTATATTTATCTTATTGATATACAATAAGTTGTATAACAACAAACTACAAATACAATATATTGTATAAATTTAAAGTAATTAAACAAATATCTGACAAAAATAAAAATTGATTCTGCCGATAACCTAAGGAATATTAAGAAAGTATAAAATGGAAGGATTTTAGGGAAATTAACTACTTATTATACCCCCTACGACGCAAAACCATCTTTGTCTGGGCTAAGTCCTTAGTTAATTGTTCAGCAAGTGCTGCAGGAGAAGAAAATCTTTTCTCATCTCGAATTTTTTCTATAAACTCAACAATTATTTCTTTACCATACAACTCTTGCCTGAGGTCAAATATATACACCTCTATTCTTACTCTATTTCTCAAAGAAAAAGTAGGTTTGGTTCCTATATAACTCATAGCACCAAATTTTTCATTTCCTATAATTACCCTTGAGGCATAAACACCCACTGGGGGAAGTACCTCGTCATCGGGGATAATATTTGCTGTTGGAAAGCCTAATCTTCTTCCTTGCCTATCGCCTTTTGATACCTTTCCCATAATGGAAACAGGTCTGCCAAGAAGAATCGATGCCTGTTTAAGTTGACCAACAGCTATCATCTTTCTAATATCATTACTACCTATCTTATGTCCTCCTAAAGTGATGAAACTAACCACATTTACCTTTATTCCAAAGGGAGCCACACGTTCTTGTAAATAGTCTGCGTCTGCCATCCTATCTCGACCAAACCTAAAATCAGTGCCGATAAAAATCTCAGCAGGGGCAATTGTTTTTATTATATAACGCCTAATAAAGTTGTCCGGCAACATAGATGCAAATCGTTTAGTAAATCTAACTACCACACAAACATCTACACCTAAAGAAGCTATTAACTTTAACCTATAGGGTAAGGATACTATTGCTGGTAAATATATATCTGGATTAAGAATATTTACTGGGTGAGGATAAAATGTCATCACAATAGATATGACTTCTCTCTTACGAGCCTGTCTTACAGCTTTCTCTATCAACCTTTTGTGCCCACGATGCAAGCCATCAAAAACACCTATGGCTAAAACACCTCCCGTATCTGATAACTGTTGTTTAACCCTGCCAATCCCGTATATGACTTTCATTCAACTCCTCTAAAGATTTAGCATCTTCTATGGTAAATGGACCTACCTTAGTACGTTCTATTTGACAGATACATGCCCCACATCCCAATAAATTACCAACATCTTCTACAAGTTGACGTACATACGTACCTTTAGAACACTCCATATAAAATCTAACCTTTGGAGGAGACATCTCCTCCAAACGAATACAATCTATCCTTATTCTACGAGCAGGCCTATCCATTACAATACCTTTCCTTGCCATTTCATACAATTTCTTACCTTTAATTTTAACAGCAGAAACCATAGGCGGAACCTGCTGGGTCTCACCTATAAACTTAGCAAATATATCTTCTACCTGCTCTTTTGTGATACCATCATAAGGTCTTTCTTCTATAATCTCTCCCTGTATATCAGCAGAAGAGGTTCTAATCCCCAGCATCATAGTAGCCCTGTATGCCTTATCAAAGGCAACGAATTTATCAAAAAGTTTAGTAGACCTGCCAAGTAATATTAATAACACACCCGTTGCCATAGGATCCAATGTCCCTGCATGACCAACACGTTGCATACGAAACCTTTTACGTATTTTTAAGACCACGTCATGTGATGTAATCCCATAAGGTTTATTGACTATCAAAATACCATCCATCTCTTATCTCCTAAAAACACTTAGATGAAAATCTGTTTCATATATTGATAATTTTATATTACCTAAAACTACAATACCTTTTCTATTTGTTCTAACATTAATCTACGAGCCTCTTTTATACCAGTATAAATAGTACAACCACTTGCCTTACGATGACCACCCCCCTTAAAATAACAAGCCAATCTAGCCACATTTACCCTACCTGTAGACCTTAAATTTACACGTGTTCTAGCCCTTGCCTGTTCTGTAAAGACAACAAAAACTTCCACACCTGCAATAGCTCTCAAAAATCTAAAAATAGCATTTCTAATATCAAAATCCTTAGAGAAATGCGCCAAAACAGTTTTACGTAAATCTAAACAAATTAGCTTCCCTGAAAACAATACATCAAACCTGCTCACTAACCTAGCAAATGCCCTTAAATCATCTATAGACACACACTCATAAAACCTCCTATAAAGTTCGTCTACTGAGAAATCAAACGACAATAACTCAGCAGCTATCTTATGTGTTGCAGCCGTAGTGTTATCAAAGCGAAAAGAACCTGTATCAGTCATGATACCAGCATAAAGATACATAGCAAGCCGTTTGTTAAGAGGATGATGTGCCTCTTTTAAAAGCTGATATATAAGCTCTGCTGTAGAAGATGCCTCCGGTCTAATAAGATTTATCCCCCCGAAAGAGTCATTGGTTATATGGTGATCAATATTAATTAAAATCTTTTCCTCCTTTATAAGCGCATTAACCCTTCCTATCCGTAAAGAGTCCCCACAATCCAAGATAATAGCTGCATCATAATCTATCTTCATCCCCTCTTTATAACTCTTTATCCGTGTAGCTCCCGGTAAGAATCTATACCTCTGTGGCAACTCCTCCTCATTAACCACCACAACACCCTTGCCCAATGAGCGCAGATACTCTGCCATAGCTAATTCAGAACATATTCCATCTGCATCAGGATTAACATGCGTAGTAATCAAAAACCTATGTTTTTCATTCAATATCCGTATAATCTTCCTGAAGGCCATTTTGTATCTCCTTCAATGTCGCATCTATCTTAGAGCTGAATTCTATGGACTCATCATAAAAAAAAGACAATTGCGGAGTATATCTCATACGTATTCTTTGCCCAATATATTTACGTATAAGACCACTAGCGTTATCAAGTGCCCGTTGAGCCCCTGCCTGCCTCTCTTCTCCGCCAAAAACACTAAAATAAATCCGAGCATGTCTTAAATCACGGCTCACTCTAACATAAGTTATACTTACAAATTCCAACCTTGGATCCCCTAATTCCCGTTGCAGTATACCACTTATCTCTCTCTTTAGCTGCTGATTGACTCTCTCAATCCTTCCCATAATAACCCCTCATATATAAAAGAATATTACTTTCTTAAACCCCAAGCCTATATTCTTTCTTCAAATACCTTTATTCTTCACACAACTAATCATAGCCCTTATCTCATCATATTTAGTCCGCAAATTATAGTCTATTTTCTTAAACAATACCTCATCTAACATCCTACCCACCTCTCTCCCCGAAAGGCCAGCTATCTTCGACACATCTTCTCCTCTAATTTTAAGAGAAACAAATCTATCTTGTTCTAAAAATCTGTCGATACGCCTTATCAACTCTTTAGAAGAAGTCCTTACCCTAAAATAAAACACAACAGCTATATGCAAACCTGACAATATTTTATACACCTGACTCGGCCTTAAAGATGGATAAGCTAATTTTTTTATCATATCCAAAGATTGCCTACTTTGCAAGAGGACTTTTTTCTCTTCCCTTGTAAAGTGGAATTTATTCTTAATACGAACAAAAACTTCTTCTTCTATTCGTTCTAAAATAGCCATTAAATATATCAATGGCAATTTACATGCAAACTCATCCTTCAATTTACATCTATTACGATAACAAATAATATTTTTATGAATACGATTTATGTGCCTTATATCAACCGTAAAATTATGGTCCATAAACCGAAAAGCGTTTAATTTATATAAACGTTTAATACACTTTGCAGGATCTTCTTCCTTAAAAAATTTTTTAAATTCCGCAAAAAGTCTATGCCTTATCCCATCATCACGGTTTTTATCCAACTCCATCTTTATTAAATAAAGCGTTTTACGTTCTATCCTGAAAGAGAACCTCTGTTCAAAACGTACTGCTCTAATTATCCTAGTAGGGTCATCTATAAAACTCATATCATGAAGAACCCGTATCCTCCCTGCCCGAAGATCCTCCATACCACCGAACAAATCAATCAACTCCCCATATGTGGAACCATTTATAGAAAGAGCCATAGCATTAATTGTAAAATCCCTTCGAAAAAGATCATCCTTTATCCTGCCCGGACTTACAGTAGGCAATGCCCCGGGGTAAGGATAATATTCCTTACGTGCTATTGCAAAATCAATCCTACAAACTCCTTTAATATATAAAGTAGCGGTTCCAAATTTTCTATGAACAACAACCTCCGCATTAAATATTTTAGCTAATCTATGCACAAAAAATACAATATCCCCTTCTAAGACTATATCTAAATCAAAAATTTCCCTATCTAAAATAATATCTCTTACAATACCTCCTACAAGATATGCCTTAACCTTAAACCTATCCGCCTGCTCCACAATCTTTTTTAATATCTTTAATAACTGAGTATCCAGCCGCAACAAATAGTTATTCATAATAAACTATGCCCTAGGGTGAAAATGTTTATGCACTGATTTCAACCGTTCTCTATCAATATGCGTATAAATTTGCGTGGTAGAAATATCCGAATGCCCCAACATCTCTTGTACTGAACGTAAATCAGCTCCACCTTCTAATAAATGAGTTGCAAATGAATGTCTTAATGTATGAGGTTTAATCTCCCTATTAATGCCTGCTATTCTGGCATAATGCTTTATAAGTTTCCATATACTTTGTCTACTTAATCTTTTTCCAAGGCGGCTCAAGAATAAAATTGTTGTATTATCCTTAAGTAACTTGGGACGAACAATATCACAATATCTGTTAACTGCATTAATTGCCTTTTTCCCTACAGGAATAATCCTTTCCTTACTACCTTTTCCTATACATCTTATATAACCTATATCAAAATTAACATCTTCTACCCTAAGATTAATTAATTCAGACACCCTCATCCCACTTGCATAAAACAACTCAAGAATAGCATTATCCCTGATTGACTGCCAATCTTCTCCCAAGGAGGCATGTATTATTGCATCAATCTCATATACTGATAAAGTCTCAGGGACCTTTTTCCATAGTTTAGGAGTATCTATAAGAATTGTAGGATCACAGTCGATAATCCTTTCTCTAACAAGAAACCTATGAAACATGCGTATACATGAAAGGCTTCTACATATAGAATTAGCAGCCAAGCCCGCTTTCTTCTGAAAATGCATGAAGGCAGTAATATGTTCTTTTTCTATATCCTCTATCTTATTAATCCCTATATCTGTTAGATAATCAAAATAATGTAATAAATCTCTACGATACGCCAAAAGAGTATTATAAGCCAACCCCCGTTCAACAGACAAATAATTAATAAACTCCTCAATATATTTATACATCTACTATATTATATCCTAACTCAAGACGGTATTCTTCTAAAAAAATCGAATAGTTGCTCTACCAAATATAAAAAGGTTACCGAATAAAAGTAATCACTAAATTTGGTCTAAAATTATCATGGACCTTTTTTGCAATATTCCTAAGTCTCTTTTTTATAACAAATATATTCCTCAACTTAGCAGGCCTCTGAATCTGTTTTATCAATCCCCGTAAATCTTTTATAATAGGAGCGAGTAGTTCTTTTTTTTCTTCAGCTAACAACTCTGACATTTTCTCCAGCTGTTTTAGTTCCTGATTCAGCAAATATATCTGTCTCTTCTCACTACTGTTCTCATCTATTGCCTGTATAAGATCCCTATACCATACCCTCCATAAAGAATAAGAGTATCTATACTGGTCCTCCACGCTCATAGATTTAACAGGATATTCTTTCGGTTCTAATACAGGAACAATCTCCTGAGATTGACTATCCTTGTTCTTTTCCCTTATAAACTTCTTACGTAGTGGTTCACATCCCAATATACAAAAAACAATAAAAAAACAAACAGAAACTAAACCGAAGATATTAAAAAAATATTTTCTATGCATAAAATCTCCTTTGTTTATGACCACAAGTTAGAATATAATTAAACTCTAAAAACTACTATATCAAATCTCTTATGTTGTATCGTCTCTTATCTGTTCTCTAGCTTTATCTATCATATCCCAAAATTCCAACTCATCCAACAGCTTAATACCTAACCTTAAAGCCTCTCCATATTTAGTCCCAGGAGAATCACCTACCACCACAAAATCGGTCTTTTTACTAACTGAAGAAGACACTACCCCGCCTAAACTGAGAACTATTTTTTGAGCATCACGCCGTCGCATTTTCTGTAACTCTCCTGTAAAAACAAACCTTTTGCCTGTTAACTCTGTTTGTAGGCCCTCTTCTCTTACATGGTCATCTGCCTCACTCATATTAACACCATAGCGCCTCATCCTATCTATTATATCCTTGACCTGTGGTTGTCTAAAATATTCTTCTAAAGAAACAGCTATAACCTTTCCTATCTCAGGTATCTGTTCAAAATCTTCTGCTCTAGCGTTCATAATATACTCCATCGTGCCAAATCTACGTGCAATAAGTGCAGAGACCTTCTCTCCTACATGATGAATTCCTAAACCAAACAACAATCGTGATAATGGTCTACTCTTACTCTTTTCAATCGCATCTATAAGGTTCTCAGCCTTCTTCTCCGCAAAGAGCTCTAGAGAAAGCAAATCCTTTTTTTTAAGCACATAAAGATCAGCTATGTCCCTTACTCTAGCCTGTCGGACTAATTGAGAAACAACAGCTTCTCCAAGGCCTATAATGTCCATAGCATTACGGCTGGCGAAATGTATTATCCTTTGCTCTAATTGTTTAGGACATGCAGGATTAAGACAATAATAGGCCACGTCATTTTGTTTCTCCTTCGCAACCTTCCCCCCACAGATAGGACACTTATCAGGTATCCTGAACTCGTTATCCGAACCAGCCTTGCGTTCAACAACCTTAACTATTTTTGGGATAACATCGCCTGCACGTTCTACAAGGACACGATCTCCTTCTCTAATTCCTAACCGCCTTATTTCATCAAAATTATGTAAAGTTGCTCTTGATATAACAACCCCTGCACATTGAACAGGCTCAAGCTCAGCTACAGGAGTTAATATCCCAGTCCGACCAACCTGTACAACTATCCGTCTCAGATATGTTGTAACCTGATGCGCCGGGAATTTATATGCAACCGCCCATCTAGGGCTTTTCATTGTTTCACCCAAACTACGCTGATTCTCAAAAATATTTACCTTAACCACAACACCATCCACTTCATACGGGATCTGCTTTCTCTTCTTCTGATACTCCATACAATAAGCAATAACCTCATCTATAGAGACACATAATCTACTTACTCTTGCTACAGGGAATCCCCATTCTCTTACTATATTCAAAAAATCCCACTGACTATGGAAGCTGTTATCTTGCCATTCATATATCCCTAACGAATGAATAAAACACCTCAACTTTCTCTTTGCTGTAATACGAGAATCGAGTAATTTTATTGAACCACTTGCCGCATTACGGGGATTGGCAAATACTGGCTCCCCTTTTCGTTTTCTATCCGCATTAAGATCAGCGAAATCATCTTTATTCATAAAGATCTCTCCCCGCAGCTCTAACAAGGAAGGTAGTTTGTATTTCTCAGATGTTCTCATCACAAGTGGAATTGCTCGTATAGTCTTAATAGCAGCGGTAATGTCTTCCCCCCTGACTCCATCGCCTCTTGTAGCTGCTAAAACTAACCGACCTTGCTTATAAATCAAATTTGCGCTAACTCCATCTATCTTCAACTCCACAACAAACTCTAATTTCTCTTTACCCAAACGGCTACAGACACGTCTAGCCCAATCTCGTAATCCTTCAATAGAATATGTATTATCTAAAGAAAACATCTTAGAAAGATGCGTAACCGTTGCCATTCCCACCGGAAGTTTTACCCCTACTCTTTGTGTTGGAGAATCAGGAGATTTTAAATGGGGGAATTTAGCCTCAAGACATATTAATTCTGACAACATATCATCATACTCTTTGTCAGAGACAATAGGTTCGTTAAGGACATAATAACGATAGTTATATTCTTCTAACTTTGCACTAAGTTCCTTTATTCTATTTTCTGCTGTTCTTTCATCCATAATATTCATAAATAATATCCTTTTTATTAACTAACAAATAATTCCGCAACCATATCTTATCCAGAAGCTAGACGATACGCAAGGACTTCTGGTAGTCCTGCCTCTATAATCTTTCTCTGTGCAGACTTTATATCATATGCAACTCTCTTTACCTCTATCATATTCAAATCTGTATCATATATACAATAACATGCCATTGGATTACTATCACGCGGCTGGCCAACACTACCTACATTAACTATATATTTACACCCAGTTGATAACTCGATAGAAAGCTCATTAGAAAAAAATAAACGACCATTTTTTTGAATAAAAATTTGGGGTCTATGCGTATGACCTATAAAACAAACTGCCCGATCCATAAGATAAAATGTATCCGTAGCATTTATAATATCGTAAAGATACTTAAATCGTTCTGGATGATTAAGGCTGGCATGAACTATGATAAGATAATTATTTTTTAAAACTAATGGTAGGGCATTAAGAAAATCAAAATCCTCAAAAGATAAAAGCTTTCTACACCACGCAATAGCAGCCTTCCCCTCTGGGATAAAATACGAGGCGTCAATTTTCCCCGCAACAGCCAAATCATGATTACCTGCTACAGAGATAACCCTATGCTCTCTTATAATATCCAGACACTCTCGTGGATTAGCACCATATCCTACTATATCCCCCGCACATATAAAGGAATCAACTCCAGACCTATGACATGACTCTATAACTGAGTTCAATGCCTCCAAATTCCCATGAATATCAGATATAACAGCATATCGCATACTTTTTTAGTATACCCAGACACATTCCCACTACGTCACATAAATCTTATAGGGGACAATTAAAAACTATTATAGTTTATGATATACAAAAAAACTAGACATCATTCCTAAGTCTTTATAAAAAAACGAGGAGGGAAACTTTCATCTGTTTTATGAAAACTTATCTTTTTGTCTACTATATATCCCTTAAAATAATCTTCTATTAAAAAACAAAGCTGTTCTATTTTCCCTCTTTCTGCCTCAGCGCGTATCTCAACCGAACCGTCTGAAAGATTTCTAACCCAACCACTTATCCCTAAAGAAGAGGCATATCTTTGCACCGCATACCTGAATCCTACCCCCTGAACATGACCATAAAATAATATATGTGCCTGAACAACCTCCATAACATTAAAACTAAAATCTATTTTTTCTTAGGTATCGTTATAATCAGCTCATCACCTTGAGTGGTTGTTGTCAATTTATCTGTATCCGCATCTTCTGGCAGAGATACAGATTTCAAAAATGAACCATAGGTATGCGAACGCACTGATGAATTTTTCGTAGTCTCTTCTGTCTGCTCAGAATATTCTCCTGATATGGACAATGAATGCTGATGTATTTCTATATCTATCTTATTCTTATTAAGACCCTTTGTATTAATCTTCATCTCATATTTATCACCCAAATCCTTTAATTCAAAATCAGTATCATAAAACAAATCAGTATCAAACATCCCTGGCATACCTCCTTTAGAAGTTATACCAGAAAAACTATCTTCAAATATTCTACGCATACTCTCACGCATACGTTCCATCTCAGCAAACGGATCCCACCGTCTTCCCACAGAAGAGAAGGAAGGAGACAAACTCTGAGATTTCATACTACTCGTATTATTAGAAGAAATATTACGTTTCACAGAGACACTTTTATTTCTTCTATACTCGTCCAATGCCTTTTTAACCTTCTCTATGGGTATAGCAAAACCTATACTCTGAGAATTCTGAACCACTGCCACATTAATACCAACCAACTCCCCATTCAAATTAAGCAATGCACCGCCACTATTACCAGGATTAATCGGTGCATCTATTTGCAAAAGGCCATCAAATACGATCCTACCATTACTAGCCTCTATCTTTCTATCCTTCCCACTTATAACTCCCACAGTAACCGAATTTTCAAGCCCTAAAGGATTTCCTATCGCCACAACTGTCTCTCCTATCATAACATCTCCTGGCTTGCCCAATTTAGCTGCATGCAAGGGCTCAGGGGGAGTTATTTTTACAATTGCAATATCATCTTTAGGGTCTTCATACATCACCTTCCCCTCTACTGACTTACCATCCCTTAATATGACCACCACATTACTAGCCATATTCACAACATGTGCATTAGTTACTATAATCCCATTCGTATCTAAAATTACACCTGACCCCACACTATGTAACTTCAATGCCCGCCTTGGAGTATAATAACCAAAGAATTTTTCAAAAAGCATATCGAATTCACTGCCATAACGTCCCCAAAATGGATTCTCACTAAGATAAATCAACCGCTCAGTACTTATATTCACAACTGCAGAGGCATTTTCCCTTACTACCTTCACCACTGGTGTTTCTCTAGGATTATCCTTAGAGGCAAAAGCAGATCTCACGCATACACAAATAACCGCTATCGACATAAAAACAATAGACCTTCTATAGGACGACCATCTCCTCATAGCTCATCCCTCCTTTCCAACAAATCTACTCCTATATATATTCATATAAAAATTTTAAATTAAAAATTTCTATCCACATTAAATTCTTTGCATAAATTAAATAAAATTTATCCTAATTCAACGACAATATTAGGATCATACTTTTCCCTTAAAACATTTTGAATTGCATTAAGGGTTCCTATTGCCCCATGCGGACAGCATCCACATGCACCTTGATATCGTATAGTCAACACATTATCTTCATATCCCAGCACCTCTAAGTCTCCCCCATCTCGTTGCAACACCGGTCGAATAAATTGTTCTATAATTTCATTTATTCTATCTAACCCTTCACTTCTATCTACTGGTTGTTCTTCAGTCATATTCCCCTCCTTCGAATTATTATAAATATATCTCCTAACTTAACTATCCAATCTCAACTTCCAGATACTTTTTCTATAAATATATTACGCTGTTTATCCTACTTTTCAAGCAAAAAAAGCCCCCAACTTGCCAAAAGATTATGAAATACAAAAATTATTCTACCGCCTAATATACCTATTTCTTTTAGAATTCTAATAGAGTTCTCTTTACAAAATATCCTAAAATCTTTAAGGCTCAAAAACCTCAAATTAGGCGTATCATACCACTGATAAGGCAGACCTTTTATTACAGGCACCTTACCCAAAAATGCCACCTGAAATCTGGCCTTATAATGACAAAAATTGGGTATGCCTACAATAACCTTTTTACCAACTCTAAGTGCCTCGAGTATGACCCTGCGTGCATTAACCACCTCCTGAAGGCTGCCATTCAATACCACATAATCAAATCGCTTATCAGAATAATCCAGCAGTCCTGTATCTATATCCCCATGAGAGACACTTACCCCCCTAGCAACACATTTATAAATGGCCTTCTCGTTAATTTCAATACCCGTCCCATGACAGCCTTTTCTCTCTATCAAAAGAGAAAGTAACTCACCATCTCCACACCCTAAATCCAGAACCTTAGACTTAGACTCTACCCAGTCAAGGATAATCTTATAATCCAATCGAATATCATTTAATGGATTACTAAAAATAGCATCTTCCTCTTCTTTATTCATTGTCATTCTGCCTTTGAATACGCCGTAAAAAATGAGATATAATATTAGTCTGATCCTCCGCCTCTATAAGAAAGGCATCATGACCATACGTCGAATTTATCTCAATATCAGAGACATCAAGATCATTAGCCTTTAAAGCCCTCACTATCTCTTTTGATTGATACGTAGGATACAACCAATCGGATGTAAAAGATATTATTAAAAACTTTGCCTTTGCACTGGAGAACACATCCTTAAGCTTCCCATCTTCAGCAAGATTAAAGTAATCAAGTGCCTTTGATAAATAAAGCCATGAATTAGCATCAAACCTCTGGACAAAACTGTCGCCTCTATACCTAAGATATCCTTCCACCTCAAACTCAGTAGAAAAATCATATCCAAGCCTTTCCTTGCTTATAAGCTTACGACCAAATTTTTCTTCCATAGACTTCTCACTCATATAAGTAATATGCCCTACCATACGTGCAACTGCTAACCCTCTTGCCGGGATAGCCTTACCATAGTAATCCCCGTCCATCCAATCGGGGTCAGCCATAATGGCCTGCCTTGCTACCTCGTTAAAGGCTATCTGCTGGGCAGTATGCCTGCTACTTGCACTAATAACAATAGCTGACAGAAGATTATCCGGATAAAGTATCGACCATTTGAGTGCCTGAAACCCTCCCATAGAACCACCAGCAACACTTAACAATTTTTCTATCCCCAAAAAATCGATAAGTTTTTTCTGCGCATTGACCATATCCCGTATAGTTATAACAGGAAAACTTAACCCATACGGACGGCCTGTTTTAGGATTAATAGAAGACGGTCCTGTACTCCCCTTACACCCCCCTAATACATTAGAGCATATAACAAAATATCTATCCGTATCAAATGCCTTACCAGGACCTATCATCATATCCCACCAGCCAGGCTTTTTATCTCCCTTATGAAATCCTGCTGCATGGGCATCCCCAGTCAATGGATGAAGAATCAATATAGCATTAGACCTATCTTTATTAAGACTACCATAAGTCTCATATGCCAATGTAATAGGTCCCAATTTCTCTCCACTTTTAAGCTCTAACTCATTAGGGGGTTCACAAAAAGTAACATATTCAGTTTCTACTATACCTACACTATTATTATCAACCATTGTATATCTATCCCCAACACAACAATATTAAAAAAACATTTTAACATAAACATAAAATGTGACAAGCCCAGTATAACTTCCCTTCCACCTATTCTCTCTTCCTAACAACTCTGCTAGCCGCTGTCCTTAACATAGGGATGTATTCTTTTTTTGCTATCTCTATACCCTTATATATCTGCAAACTATCTTTATCTACCACACCAACTGCTCCCAATTCCATAGCCTTTTTAGCTATAGCAGAATTATCTTTAGCTATAGTAGACACAATAACAATGGGTTTGGGAAAATGTCGCATAATCTTATCAAGAAATTTCAAACCATCCAATTTTGGCATTATTATATCTAAACTAATAACATCAGGATCCGTAGAGAGAATAAGATCCCGTGCCTCAAATGCGTCCTTAGCTTGTCCACATACCTCCATACCAGGAGTATCATTTATTATTCTTGATAGGATATTACGTACTATAGTAGAATCATCAACAACAAGAACACGTATATTCTTACTACGAAAATCCTTGCGTTCCTCCCCTGTGGGACGCACTATAACAGAGAAATCAGAAGTGTTAAAATATATCTTTCTCCCTCTAGTCCCGCCTACATCGCTTTCTACAATTGGTATCCTATACTCTAACAAAACCTCTTTTGCCATAGCAATATTCTCTTCTCCTATTCGCACACCAGAACCCAGATGGCTTACAACATTTCCCCCACCATATATCTTAGCTTTATAATTACCCACTGTTGGATCCAAAGTCAACAGTTTGTCTATAATATTCCTAGTGGACAAATCCCCAAAACGACCTATGTCTGTTTCATTAGGATTAGTGGCACGATCCCTTACGAAATGATTCATAGCGGCTGATCCATTCTTTACATTATATACACATACCGCTACACAGGAACCAAGTAAAGTTGCAATATATTTCGGCTTTTTTGTAATGTGATATTCTCCTGGTAATAAAAAAACTCTTTCTAAATCTGAAGGCGCGACAGGTTCTGAATTCATTTGTTCCCTCCGTTAAATTTATCTAAAAATACCATAAATATTTAACCTAAATTATATACTTTCAATAATTATTGTTTTAGTTTCGCCGTTCTATCAATAAAATCAACATATTCTCTATCATTTCCCTCTGACATACTCTCGCGTATATCACCAAACATCCTTATCATAAGATCACTCCCCTTAATAAACACATCCAAAAAACGATCATCTATTACCCTACTTCCTGAACGAATAGATTCAATAGATTCCTCTAATATATGTGCTATCTCTTTTACCTTTAAAAATCCCAAAACAGCTGCATTACCTTTAATTGTATGAAGAATTCTAAATATATAATCTATTTCTTCCCTATTGTCAGAAGAAGAATTTAAGGATATAGCAAGATTGGTGACCTCATTTAATGATTCCTCAGACTCATCTACAAATTGTATGACAACATCATGTATATCAGCATACGGATCAGACATAACATCTACCCTATTAAGAATATATACTATTTAGGGGGACATAATAATTACGTCGTGATAGTAATATATGGGATGGATAATCTACAACAACTTTATTAAAATTACTGTCTAATATTTCCCCTTAGAATATTTCTTATATTGTTTATCATAAAACATTTTCTAAATTTAACACAATAGCTACCCGTTCATCGCCTAAGATAGCCCCACCTGATATCAAATCAGAACGTGCGCCCAATCCTTCTATATCCTTTATAACCACCTGCTGCGTCCCAAGGACATCATCTACTAAAAGCACAAAATCTCTTTGACCTGCTGTTATAATTACTCCCACATACTCTGTCCTTTGATCATCTTTATCCCTCTTTAATTCAAGCAGACGATCTAAGCGAATAACAGGAAACACCTTCTTATGATGAAGCAGGCACTCTCCTTCCTCTATAGTAGTTGTAATTTTGTCAGAATCAACCATAAATGACTCCCCAACACCTGCCATAGGAAGAACGAACCTATTATCACAAGAAGAAACAAGAAACCCTGCCATAATACGTACTGCCACAGCCTTAGGTGCTTCTATAGTAAATGTAGAGCCCTCATCAAGAACACTTGATATATGTATCTGTCCACCCATCGCGTCTACATTCTTTTTAACCACATCCATCCCAACACCTCTCCCGGAAATGTCTGTAATCTCTTTAGCAGTTGAAAAACCCGGAGCAAACAACAGATGATACACTTCTTGTTCAGAAAGTGTAGCTGCTCTCTCTTTTGTTAGGAGCCCTTTAGATATTGCATTCTCTATTACAACATCCCTGTTTATACCACCTCCATCGTCTTTAATAGATATAAAAAGGGAGTTTTCATTCTCTGTTATCTCTATGGTTATACTACCTTCCTCTGGCTTGCCTTTTGCCTTTCGTTCTTCAGGAGGTTCTATTCCATGATCCGCTGCATTCCTAACCATATGAACAAACGGTCCTTCCAAACTCTCCAAAAGACTCTTGTCTATTAAGGTCCCCTCTCCTATAATATGTACCTTTATCTTTTTCTTCTTTGCAACAGCGACATCATGGACTATACGGGGAGCTCTCTGCACCAATGTCTTGATAGGCACCCGACGTATATCCAATACGCTCTTCTGAAGCGCTGTAGACAGGTCATTAAACGTCTCATTATTCTTCTTAAGATTTATAACGTCCTTATTCAGTCCTAATTTCTCTGCAAATCGTTTTTGTATATGATCATACATCTCCCCCACAACAACTAACTCTCCTACAAAATCAAGGAACCTGTCTATACTAGATTCATACACTCTCATTGTCTTCTTGGATTTTACTGTGGCATCTTTATCTTTAACAGATACTGTCTTTTGTTTCTCTTCTCCCTTATCTGCTTCTTCTTTTATCTTAACGTTATTTACCTTACTTAAAATAACTTCTGCAAGAAAAGGAGTAAAACCTTCAGTAGAAATCGTTTTATTATAAGCATCTATAGCCTCATCTACGAATGAAACAGTATCTTCTGTAGCCTGCTTTTTCAACTCCTCCAAGGCTGAAAAAATTTTCTTCGAATTTTCATCATCAAGAATATCTCCAAAATCAGCGGACAAAATCTCTTTTACCATCCCTATCACATCTTTGTGTCCCGAAACAGATAGTCCTTCTTCCCCCGTATCTGTTGAAGAACTACTTTCATCTGATGCACCATTAGCAATAGGAGAAACCAATTCCAGATTCTGTAAGATCCTCTTCCATATACTATTTAAAGAAGAATCATCCAAGACCAACTTCTCTTTAAACTGCAGTAAATCCTTTTTTATGAGCTTCCATATAGCAATAGGGTCTTTCTTCTTTCCGCCTTCAACATGAGATGTTATCTCATTAATAAGTCCATTATATTCAGAATCATCTTCCAACTCAGGTTTACCGGCCCTGACGTTTTCTAACATATCCTTCAAAAAATCTATACCACGTATAAGCACCCCTGATATAGTTTCACTGAATTTCATTGAACCTTCCCGCACCAGATTCATCAAATCTTCCATAATATGAGCAAGAGATTTTACCTTCATCAAATTAAAAAATGCAGAATTCCCCTTTATCGTATGAACTGTTCTAAAAATCTTATCAATTGCCTCTTTATTAGAAGGGTCAGATTCCAAAGTAATAAACATATTCGCCACTTCACTCAACATTTCCTGAGATTCGTCAACGAATTCCATAACCAACTCAGGATCAACTCCATAGTCTATATTTTCAGACATGTTACCTTCCTTTCAATAGGTCCTATATTAACACTCCCCTAAGAAGGAATTCGATTAAATCTAAAATATATATTTTAAAATACAAAACATGCAATACTCAAACTTGCATAAAATATACCTACTATTCTGGTTTCATTCTTATCAATGTCTTAAGTTTCATCTGCCAATGTTTTAAATGATCAACCGCTGCCTTCACTGCATCCTCTAACTCTGCCATATCTTCTAATGGTTTAAATACACATGTATCAGCCCCTAAACGCATACAAGATAGAACATTATCCATAGTAACATACCCTGTTATCATAATACAATGTGTCATAGGCGCACTATTCTTTATAGCCCGTAACAATTCTATCCCATCCATATCAGGCATATTAATATCAGATATAACAACCTCAAAACGCTTCTTATTCATTATCTCAAGAGCCTCTTTCCCATTAGATGCACATTCTACTTCATATCCTATAAAACGAAAATGTCGTTTTAGCATATCCCGTATATTTTCTTCATCATCGACAACCAAAATACGAGGCTTGGCATCTATTTCTTCTTGATTTTCCTTCATTTTATCACTCCTGATCTTTGATTAATGGCTCCATAAAGGTAACTCTATTTTAAAACGAAGGCCACCATTTCCTGCCCTCTCCACATCTATAATTCCTCCATGCCCTTCAATAATAGAACGGCAAATAGGCAACCCTAACCCAGTTCCTTTCCCTGCTGGTTTTGTTGTAAAAAATGGCTCCCATATCTTTTCTAATTTATCATCTTCAAGCCCAGGGCCATTATCCTCTACTATAATAAAAACACTATCATCTGAGTTACTTACATCTATCAGTAACCTTGCATCTTTCATCCCCTCCATCGCATCTGCTGCATTTATAAATAAGTTTATCAAAACCTGCTCTATCTGCTGAGGATCACCTTTCACAATTAATTCCTTTTCAGGCAATCTTTTTTCTACAAGCACGCGATTCTTTAATGCCTTATGACAAAGGGTAAGTGCTGTTTCTATCCTATCAGCTATAGAAAAAGGTATCTTTTCCGTAGTTTCTTTTCTTGAAAAGGCCTTTAGACTATCAACGACCTTTCTTATCCTAACTACACCATCTTTTATCCCAGCAATAAGAGATGGCATTTCCTCATAAATAAATTTCAATCTTTCATCATCTCCGCAGTTACAACCTTTCTCTTCCATTGCCTTACTTAATACCGCCCAGAACTTCTCTAACGTCTGAACATTCCCACTTATGAAGGTAGTAGGATTTTTTATCTCATGGGCCAGCCCAGCAGATAATGTCCCAATGGTGGCAAGTCTATCAGCATGAACCAATTGTCTTGCCCGTTCTTCTGCTAATTTCTCCATATCACGAGCAAACTCTTCTATTTTTTTCTTAGCAAAATATAATCCTAAATGAGTCTTTACTCGCACAGAAAGCTCTTCCATAACAATTGGCTTAATCAGATAATCAACAGCCCCTGCCTTAAACGCATCAACTATTTCTCTAGTATCTGTAGACCCTGTTAGAAAAATAATCGGAACATCATTTCCTATCTTAGTTTGTTTTATCTTCCTACATAACTCAATGCCGTTCATCTCAGGCATATTATAATCTAATATAAACATATCAGCAGACAATCCCTCTTCTATCTTCTGTAATGCCTCTAGCCCACTATGTATAGCTACCATCTCATATCCTGACATCAACTCACTAGAACCAACTATTTCAGGCAATGTTACATCATCATCTACCATGACAATCTTTGGCTTCAATGACAATCGTCCCTCCTATCACAAACTACAAATATTACTTAGGATCACCTAATTTCTCCTTAATCTTAGAGATTAACTTGTCTGGATCTATCGGTTTTACAATATAATCATCACATCCTATTGAGAAGGCCTCATTCACAGGCTCTTTAAACGCGGTAACCATAATAATCGGCAACCCCTCCCCCAAAGGGATCCCAGCCTTCTTTTCGTTTTCTCTAACCAACTTAAGGAACTCGACTCCATCCATATCAGGCATAGCCACATCTAACAAAACAAGGTCATATCCCCCTTTCTTCAATGACTGATTATATGCCTCAATAGCCTCTCTACCATTTGCTGCAACATCACAAACAGCAAAATCTCTTAAAATCTCCAAAATCAGTTGTCTATTAGTAAAATTATCATCTACTACTAAGATCTTCCACATACCTATGCCTCCAAATTATTTATAATTGATCACAAAAGACACCTTCTCCTAAAATAAAAATACAACATCAGGCTACAACATTCATTCTCAATTCTTCAAATGCCTTTTTAAATAAAACAAACTGTTCTCTTATTCTCTCTATATCCCTATGTTCTTTAGCAAAACTATCTATAGCCTCTGCTGTTTTATATAATGCCTCCAATCTGAGATTGCCATATACACCTTTCAACCTATGTGCTAAAGGTTGAATTAAAGAAAAATTTTCTGAACCTATCGCAGATTCAAGTTCCTTAATATCTTTTTCTCCCTGGTTTATAGAAGAAGATAAAATTTTTAAATATACTTCCGGAGCAATATGTAATGTCCGACTATTTTCTTTTATAAGAGATTCCCAATCACTTCTAGGGGAAAAGATACCTTCATCCATCCTATCTCACCACCCTCCTCGAATTATTCCGAATTAATATTATTATCATCTTTCCTTGACTGCTCAACCAACTGGCTTAACTTATCAAAGGCACTAACCGAAGCCTCCTTTTGTGCATCAACCGTACTATTTCCACCAACCTGATGTAGCCGATATGCAAATTTCAATTGAAAACAAATATCTTTCTCACAACAATATGCCTGCGTAAATTCTAACGTCTTATCAGATTTAACAGACTCAATATTATCTCCTTTAACTGTAGTGGGTATACTTATATCAAATTTATATTCCGTAGAATCCATCTTCATTTTAACCCCACCAGCTATCATATTTATTATCTCTCCTACACCATCCATAACATCAGGAGAATCTGGTTCTATTTCTATCCCCAACATTTTAGATACAATATCCGCTGCTATGTCAACAGTAATCCATAACGAAATATTACCTTCAATAGCTCCAGCAAGACCAATAGAACTTATAATCATATTCTCCTGTAATGAAAAAGACATATTAGTATTTAATTCAGGAGAAAGAGACAGCGTAACACTAAAAGTATCCGCTACTGCTCTCTTTAGTGCATCCTCTAATTGTTGTTGTAATTCCACGATAATCCTCTCTCTTTAAATAAAATATATCCTATATATCTTTATACAGAGCAAACTGATACCCCATGCCCTATCCTAATAAAAACCTAAAAAAGGTATATATTCATTTACAATATAGACTGTATTGTCTCTTTTAGTTTTTCAGGAGTAAAAGGTTTAGGAATATACCCAGCCAAATTAGGATTTGCTGCCTTAGCCTCGTTTATTTTCTCTTCTGTTCCCTCTGTAGTCACCATAACAACAGGGATATTAGCGACTGCCGGAACCTTTGCAACCGCCTGTATAAACTCTAACCCAGACATATTTGGCATGTTCCAGTCACATAAAACAAGCCCCACATCCTGATAATTAGCAGCTAATACCTCTATTGCCTGATTTCCATCTCCTGCCTCTAGCACCTCATTTTCATAGCCTGCCTTACGAATAATAGATATTATCATTTTTCTTTGAACACCAGAGTCATCTACCACCAAAATTTTTTTCATTATAAACCTCCTCTTCTTTTATCTTACTTTTTATAAAACTATGCTTTAAATTCACTATAAATGCTCCACAGGTGCCATAGTTATACTAATCACCATAGTCTTCTCCTTCCAGAGATAAAAAGTTAATTCATAAAGCTTATATTCGTTATAATTAAACTCAACACCCCCAGGGATATCATTTTTTGCTTTAATAGGAGCAGAAATCGTCAAATCTTTATACCCTAATGAGGTTAACTCATTCTTAAATTGGCCAGTAATAATATTTGCGAGCTCTCCACAACAATCCAATATTATCTCTTCATCTTCTTCATCAGCATCCTCAAACCCAAGCGCCTTCAAAAAACGGACCGCAAGGTCTTCTCTTATATAAATCACTATAGCGCCAACAGGATCATGTTCCTCTAAATGTCTTGGCGATAAATAAAAATTAATTGCAGATACATAACAAGGACCATTAAACTTTTCTAACCCAAAGGTCTGCATCCTGCTTGCATACTCTATAATCTCCTTCTCCTCAAACTCAGGATCCTGAGACAACTTAAGCTTATACATCTCTTCTAATGTATTTTGTACACATCCCATCAATGTTGTCGCAATTACCTGAGGGTCAAACTCTCTATCTTTAGCCACCATACAAGATCCCCTTACTATCACCTAGCCTTCTATAAATTTCTCATTATTCCTTACTATCCCTTGCTTCAGATACATTCTTTCTCATAGATAGGATAAGTTTAATTATATCGTGACGACTTACAATACCTACTAACTTCCCATCATTTATAATAGGAACCCTACGTTTATTACTATTCTTAAAAAAATCACATACATCAATAGCACTATCATCTTCTTTAAAACTAATAACATCTCGTGTCATATAATCACCAACCGTTGCACTCTTATTCACCTCTGCATCTGTCAATAAATGCAAAACATCCCACTCACTAACAAGCCCTACCAACCTATTTTCTTTATCTACAACTGGCAAACCACTTATTCTATATGTCGCAAGTAACTCTATCGCATCATATATAGACGTATGTTCCTCTACTGTGATAGGATTTCTTGTCATAAAATCTTTAACAGGAAACATTATATTCCTCCCTTTACGCAAAAAACTATTAAACAGGTTTTCTCGTAGATACTAACCTTATAAGTTCTGCAGATATATCTTTTAATGATTTAACCTTTTCTACTGCTCCTATCTCATAAGCAACCTTGGGCATGCCATATACTATACAACTCCTCTCATCCTGGCCTATTGTTCTAGCCCCTGCCTGTCTCATTTTCAACAAACCATCTGCCCCATCTCTACCCATTCCTGTTAATATTACTCCTATAGCATTAGAGCCTGCATACTTTGCAACAGATGCAAACAATACATCCACTGCTGGTCTCTGATGATGGACCATAGGACCATCCTGAATACGCACATAATATCTGGCCCCACTCCTACGCAATATCATATGAAAATTCCCAGGGGCAAGTAATGCTAAACCTGGTCGCACAGTATCGTTATCCTCCGCCTCTTTTACTTCTAAGGCAGTTATCCTATCCAAACTATTTGCAAAGGATTTTGTAAAATTAGCAGGCATATGCTGCGCCATTACTATTCCGGGGAAATTAGCTGGTAATGCAGGTAAAATCTCACGTATCGCCTCTGTTCCACCTGTAGATGCACCAATTGCCACCACAATATCTGTCGTCTTTATCATCGCTGCAGTTGCTGGCGAAGGTGGTTTAGATATGGAAGGTCTTGGCCGTAGTGTTGTAATTTTTCCCTTTGCCATTGCAGCAGCAGTAATTTTATCTACAAGATAAGTTATCATCTCATTAAGTTTATAAGAAACATCTAACTCTGGCTTCTGAATAACCTCAATAGCACCTAATTCCATAGCACGCATAGCGGTCTCACAACCAGCTGGAGTTAACGAACTTAATATAATCACAGGCATAGGATGTGCCTTCATAAGTTTCTCAAGAAAAGTTATGCCGTCCATTCTCGGCATTTCAACATCTAAGGTGATAACATCTGGCTTATCTCGAACAATTCTATCCCTTGCAAAATATGGGTCAGGCACAGCTCCTATCACTTCTATATTAGGATACTTACTAAGTTCTCTAGTTAGAATATTTCTAACTACAGCAGAATCATCAACAATTAATACCTTTATCTTTTTGTTTTCCATAACTCTTATAGTTTATCTCTTTAATTAAAAATCCTCAAGGATAATACCCAAAATTTCAAAACAAGTTATGCTATCCTTTGAAAAAGTGCCGGCCCCACCACACGTACACGATTTTTTACAGAGCCAACCAATGTCTCAGAATGGCCAATAAACAGATAACCTCCTATCTCTAAAAAATTTAATAATTTATGCACAAGGCTCTGCTGAGTAGCCTGATCAAAATAAATCATTACATTCCTACAAAAAATAAAATCAAACCTACCCTTAAACGGAAACTGTGGCCGCATAAGATTAAATCTCCTAAACACAATAAAAGACTTAAGTTCTGGTTTCACCTTGTAAAATTTCTCTCCTGCAACATCTTCTCTATCGAAATATTTACTTATAATTAAAGGAGATACTCCCTTAAACTGATTAGCCCTATACCTTCCTTCTATCGCCTTAGCAAGGGCCTTTGTAGATATATCAGTAGCAAGCATCTTTATATCCCAGCCATATGTGTTCATACTTTCTAATATACAAATAACTATAGTATAAGGCTCCTCTCCTGAAGAAGCAGCCGCACACCATATTCTTATCTTCTTATTGCCCACAGCTGACTTTTTTTGTATTATATCTGGCAACCCTTTACTGGAAAAAAAATCAAAATGATCTTTCTCCCTAAAAAAGAAGGTATGATTAGTAGAAATAGCATCCAATAGATATACAAGTTCCTGACCTGTTTTATCATTAATTACATACTCATAATACTCTTTAAACGACTTCAACCCTAATTGCCTAACCCGTTTCTGAAACCTTGTCCTAACAAGTTCATGTTTATTATCGCCCAAAAAAATACCACTTTTTTTATATATTAACTCTGCAAACAATTTATATTCAGAATCCTTTAATTCCGGTAATTTATAATATTCCATAAAATACCTTTCTAAAATTCAGTTTACAATCAATCTATTATTTTCTCAAAATCTTTAACAACCCTTTCTGCATCCGCCACATTAAGGGACAACAACCTTCGCAAACGACCAAAATCTTCTACTTCCATCTCTAAAAATGAAACTCCGTATCCATTATCAGCTTTTCTTACCACCTGTCCTTTTCCACAAATATTAAAACTTGACTCACCCTCATGCAATAATATCTCAAAAGAAAAAATATCATCTTTCTCCAACCGATTTTCTTCACCCATGACCACAAACGCCCCTTTTAACGACAAATCTCTTATCTTACAAACAAAAGAAATCTTTTCATCTATAGTAATACGCATAGGTTTATCATATACCAATCGTAACAACCTTCTTCTATCTTTACACAACTTCGTTCTATCCATAATCTCCTACCTAATATCCTTCAAATAATTTAAATTAACTGATGCAAGATTCCATGTTCTCTAGCTAAAGAAACAATACCATTCACATCCAATATAAGGCCAACCCTGCCATCTCCTAAAATAGCCCCTGCACTTATACCTTTAACATCCTTCAAGGCATGGCCTAAACTTTTTATTACAACTTGCTGCTGGCCTAAAAGTTCATCTATCACAATAAAAGCACGACCATAATCCGATTCTATCAAACATAGAGTAGACTTTTCAAAATCATCATATATAGGCCTTACATCAAAATACTCCGCCAAACGTATTACAGGATAAATTCTATCATGCAATTTATATACCTCACCCTTTCCTACTAAATTAGTTAAGAATTTCTCTTGAGGGTTTATAAATTCTACTACTGAATTAATTGGTAAAATATATCGTTCCACACCTATGGTAAAAATAATACCTTCAATTATAGCTAAAGTGATTGGCAAATGTATCGAAAATACCGAACCTTTATCCTTTTCTGTCTCTATCTCGATCTTACCTCTTAGTTGTTCAATATTTCGTTTTACAACATCCATCCCAACACCCCTACCAGAGATGTCTGAAATTTTATCAGCAGTAGAAAAACCGGGTTCAAAAATCATATTATAAATACGGTTATCTGGCAAAGTTTCTCCTTCCTGTATAAGTCCCCGCTCAATAGCCTTTGTTAAAATCTTTTCTTTATTAAGCCCTGCCCCATCATCTTTTATCTCCACGATAACATTATCTCCTTTATGATACGCTGCAAGTTCAATTCTTCCTACAGGGGACTTACCTTTCCTTATTCTTTCCTCCTTTTCTTCTATCCCATGGTCAACAGAATTACGTACCATATGGATTAAAGGGTCACTTATAAGCTCAACCATATTCTTATCTATCTCTGTATCTTCTCCTGAAAGGATAACCTCTACCTCCTTATTGGAACGCCTCGCTAAATCCCTTATTATCCTAAGCATCTTTTGAAATGTAGGCCTAACAGGCACAAGCCTCATACCCATCGCTACTTCCTGCAACAATCTGGTAATCCTATCAAGCTCAGATAAATCTTTATTCAGTCTCCTATCCTCTATTTCTCTTAAACACGGATTCTGTATAACCTGTGTTTCACTTATAACCAACTCCCCAACAAGATCTATTAACAAATCCAATTTATCCACATTTATCTTTATAGAATTTTGAGTTACATTACCCTTCTGTATATCAAGCGCGTGTTTTATGTCCTTGGCACTTGCCGCATGCATCTCCTGCAAAAGTTCTCCTACCTTTTTATTCGGAGACCTTTTCTGAATCTCTAAGGCCATATCTAACTCATGTGGGGTAACTCGTTCCTCGTCAATTAATATCTCTCCTACTGGTCTATGAGGGATATCCTTCTTATTCTTATCAGCATTATCCTTTATAATCTTATCAATCGCCTCAATCTGCTGAGAAATATCATAATATGGGCTTACTAACTTACCATCGTTTGCTATCTGTTCGGCCAACAGCTCTATCAATTTACGTAATCCGTCAATAGAAGAAAAGGCAATATCAGCTATATCTTTTTCAAATTGCAAAATACCTTTTCTTACTAAGTCAAGCAAACTCTCTGAAGAATGCGCCAATTGTTTAATATCGTTTAGCTCTAAGAAACCCGCTACACCTTTAATAGTATGAAACGCTCGAAAGATCTTATCTATCGATTCCTTATCCTCCGGGTTCTTTTCCAAAATAAGGATAGCCTCCTCAGCAGTATTAAGATGCTCAGATGCCTCAGATATAAACTCAGACAATAATTGCCCTCCATCAGACAAGTCTACTACTGGAGGATGTCCTTGCCATTCACCTGCTTGAGATCCCACTGGAGAGCTCTCTTTCTTTGCACCATCCTCATCTCCACCTTCTGAATCTACATATACTCTCCTTCCCGACTGACTATCTTCGATACCTTCTTTATTTCTCTTCCTTTTATCAAAATCCGACAATACATCAACATCTATCTGACTAACATCTTTGGAAGGATTTAACACATTATCCAAAATACGTAAAATATCACCAAAATCTTCTGAAAAAGCCGACTCTGTATTACTACTCAAAACTGACAGATAACTTTTTATTATATCTATAATATCTAATAAAAAACTTGCGATAGTTGAATCAAAGGATATCTTATGAGATCTTACCCTTTCTAACAGATCTTCAACCTTATGCGCCAGTCTTCCCAAATTGGTAAGCCCAATTAAATTAGCCTCACCTTTCAGGCTATGGAACGAACGAAATATACGATTAACCAACTCATCATCTCTTGCCTTTTCAAGGGACAGGATATCAGATTCGGTTTCAGTAAGCAGCGTATTCACATCAGAAATAAACTCTGGTAACATATCAAACTGAACAGCAGACATATTTACTGATACATCATCCACTTCTAAAATAACATCAAATTCCCTTTCAAAATTTTTTAAATATCCAGAGACATCTCCACCATGAGCAACATCATGGACTAAATTCTGCAAAAAACTAACAAAAAAGGTGAAACCCTCTACGATCTTATTATGCCTATTACCTAAAGATACTATTTTCTCACATCCCTTCCTCAATATACTATTAAAAACCTCTGCTGCAGGATTAACCGACACACATTCTTTACACTCTAAAGCTTTTAATCGATTAACTATAGAATTGAATTCTTCATCAAAGGAGAGGTCTGCTAACGTCAACTCAAGGGCAAGTTGGTTTAATTTTTGATCTACTTCAGATATGTCCATAACAAATAAGAGAATCTTATAATTCTTGAAAGGTATATTAGATCTAAAAAATAATTATTCCTGAATAATGTAAAATCTTATAAAATACAACCAAACAGCTTAACTTTATATCACCTATCTCGAAAAAATCTTAACAGACAGACTCTATTCTACTGATTGCATATTGTCCATTGCAGACAAATCCTCCATCAAGATTTTATCTATGTTCAACAATATTTTAACCGCTTCACCAACCTTACCTATCCCCAAAATATAATCTGTCTTGCCTGCAACACCACTGCTTGGAGGAGGTTCTATATTCTCCTGTTCTATATCCAAGACCTCCAAAACTTTATCAATAATAATACCTATAAGCACCCCATTAAGATTTACAACAACAATACATGTCTCTGATGTATACTCTATCTCCTCCATCCCAAACTTCAACCTCAGGCTAATCACAGGAATAACCTTACCTCTCAAATTGATAACACCTTTAACATACTCCGGTACCTGAGGCACAGAAGTAATCTCCATTATCCCTATAATCTCCATGACCTTTAATATCTCAAGGCCATATTCCTCCTTACCCAAGGCAAAGGTAAGATATTTGCCTGCAAGTGCAAGCGTATGTCTCTCTCCTAAGGTATGCTGTCCAGCATCCTGAGATTCTGCCGTAACTTGCTTTTGTTCAACATCTTTCTCAGACATTTCATCCCTCCTAAATAAAGACGATCATTATCTTACAAATTACAAACCTATAAAACTTATAGGATATCTTCCCTTCTTGAAAAAAATATATATAAACAAAAATTCATAGTGCTCCTTTTTATTAAGAGGAGCACTATGAATTAGACTTCTCATGAATCTAATTAAAAATCCCCAAAGTCCTGAGAATCATCGTCATCAAAAGGGATAATGTCCTCCGCCTTAGCAGAAACTGCACCCGTGGTCTTCTGTGTACCTGTTCCAGCAGAAGATACTGTAGAAGCCCCTAAATTAGAGTGATGCATCTTTTTTCTGGAAGATGAATTAGCCCTCCTATGCAACTCTCCTGTTGTCCCTCCTACTATCCTCTGTAGCTCTATTATCATATCCTTCAATTTATCTGCCTGAGATGACAACTCTTCAGCAGCAGCAGCAGACTCCTCTGCAGTAGCAGCATTCTGTTGAGTTACCTGATCCATCTGACTTACCGCATTGGTAATCTGGGCAATGCCTTCTGCCTGTTCCTTACTGGCTGCTGCTATCTCAGCAACTATATCAGCAACCTTCTTTGACCCTTCTATTATCTCACTTAATGCCTCACCTGCCTTTTTAGATATATCAGATCCTTCTTTTGTCCTATTAGTACTCTCCTCTATTAACTGAGCAGTATCTTTGGCTGCAACCCCTGCCCTTTGTGCCAGATTACGCACCTCCTCAGCAACAACAGCAAACCCCTTGCCATGTTCACCAGCACGTGCAGCCTCTACTGCCGCATTTAATGCTAATAGATTTGTCTGAAATGCTATCTCCTCAATGGTCTTAATAATCTTACTTACCTTTTCTGAAGATTCTGTAATACCGATCATGGCATTCTGAAGCTCCTTCATTGCCTGATCACCTCTCTCAGCTGAATTCCTTGCCTCAGTTGCCATCTGATTTGCCTTACCTGCATTATCTGCATTTGATTTTGTCATAGAAGATATCTCATCAAGCGAACTCGAAGTCTCCTCAAGAGAAGATGCCTGTTCTGTCGTCCCCTGAGACAACTGTTGTGCAGAACTAGAAACCTGTCCTGCTGCCTCGCTAGTCTGATCTGAGCTGGCGATCAAACCTTCTATTACCTTATTAAGCACAACAATAATCCCTCTTGCAATAAAAAATGCTGTAGCTACCCCTAAAATCACAGAAAGCAAAGAGATTATAATAATAAGAGCCTCAGTCCGGTTACCCACAGAAAAAGATGAATCATTAGATTTCTTTACTACTGCCCCTACCTTATCAATTGCCTCATGCAATAACTTCAACGTCTTTTCCATGTTAGGCTTTGTCTTTGTTGTAAAAATGTCACTTGCCTTATCCATCCCCGCTACTCTATGTAATGCCTCTAAGTGCAATTTATCTAAAAGACTAACTGTCTTGTGTAAAAGAGGTAATGTCTCACCAATAAAAACATCTCTTGCCTTTTGCAGAGACTCCCGTGCCTTTACTTCTTTTATTAAAGATTTATAATATTTATCTGAAATATCATCAAATTCTACCAATTTCGCCCTTATCTTTCTTGCAACATCCCTCATTGATGACTCTTTGCTTACAAGAGAAAGCCATCCAGTTACCCCATCTTTAAACTTTCTATACTTTTCTTCATACCGATTCCATTCCTCATCTGTATACTTTTCTTTTAACTTCTGTCCCTCAATCCTAACTAATAAAAACGGTTGTATAACATCCTCATTCATATTCATATCTATCTCACTCCACTTAGCCAGAGCAGCTATGTTCTGATTTTTTTCTGCCCTTTCTTTTGCAGGGTCAATAACATCTTCCATAGCAGTCTCTAATAAAGAAAAAAATTCTTGTGCAGTCTTCTCCCAAAGTTGGGTTACCTCTTCTTGTTCCTTTTGCGCCTCTGCTAATTCCTTAAATGCAATATGCTTTTCTATCTCCAAAGCAGATTTATGCATCTGTTCGTGCACCTTCAACATCTCATCCCAATCCTTACGAAATTCCGCGCTACCTGTCTCATATGCCTTCTTAGCCTGCTCAGTCTGTAACCATTTCCCAAGTGCACATTTATTAGGGTCTGTTTCTACATTCAATTTTTCAGATTTGTTTAAAAAACAATCCCTAATCTTATCTGCCCATATCAAATGATCTATCTTTCGTTCTAACAATATAGATGGAAATTCTTCATCTGCTGGTTCAAAATATTTTTTTATCTCCTTCGCGGATGTATATACAGTATGCTGATACCCCTCTATTTCTTTAAATATGGGAATAAGTTCAGGGATCTCTTTTTCTGCCTCTTTTCTATCGTTTCCATATAACCACTTACCAAAATAACTCTGTCTATCATCAGTTTGAACATGCAGCTCTGTAACATTATCATTTGTTAACAATTCATCTACTTGATTAAGCCAATCCCACTGAGCAAGCTCATTTTTCATTAAACTAGAATATAAATTATTCATCTTTATCGTATATTTTATATTATTTCCTAAACGGGTAATGCCAAAATAACTTATTCCTCCTACCAAAACAAGCAACACCAAGACAATCCCAAAACCAAGAGCCATTTTTTGCCCTAAACTCAAGTTTTTCATAGTCCCTCCTTTTAATAAAAAACTAATCCCTAAGAAAATTATACTTATAATTAAAAGGCCACCAATTAGTGACCACATATACCTCCTCTTCTCTTCTTCCTGTTTCTTCAACCTCTCTTTTTTTAATCTGAACTCCTCTGCCTCTCTTAGTCTTTGCCAATGTTCTTTTTCCAAACGTTCCTGCTCAAGGCGCTGCTGCTCAAGCCGCTGTTTTTCCAAACGTTCCTGCTCAAGGCGCTGCTGCTCAAGCCGCTGTTTTTCCAAACGTTCCTGCTCAAGGCGCTGCTGCTCAAGCCGCTGTTTTTCCAAACGTTCCTGCTCAAGGCGCTGCTGCTCAAGCCGCTGTTTTTCCAAACGTTCCTGCTCAAGGCGCTGCTGCTCA
>Ga0256914_1000662_pt1 | contig 33590 bp, 33 predicted proteins | sample HulkmetaG_FD_191571 | JGI IMG/M metagenome (GOLD analysis project Ga0256914, IMG submission 191571) | Hydrothermal chimney microbial communities from Main Endeavour vent field at the Juan de Fuca Ridge, Pacific Ocean - Hulk | ecosystem: Environmental > Aquatic > Marine > Hydrothermal vents ... | reverse complement strand
ATACCATGAAGGGCTTATATGTCAGACGGCATGTCTTAAAGGTTTCGTACCACATCTTCTCTCTCAGGGAAAGTTTGATGAAGCTTACAAACAGGCAAAAAGATTGAAGGATATATTTGGGGAAGACCTTTACTTTGAGATTCAGATAAATGGTCTTCCGGAACAAGAAGAAGCAAACAAGGGAATACTAAAGCTTGCTAAAAAGTTAGGTGTTAAAGTTGTTGCAACGAATGATTCGCACTACCTGAATCCTGAAGATCAGAAAGCTCATGATGTTATTAAAGCTCTTCAGATGAAGCTTACATTAAAACAGCTTAAGGAGAAAGGAAGAGCTTTTAAGGTAGGAGGACTTCATTTCACCAGACCTGAGGAGATGTATGAAAAGTTTAAAGGTTATGAGGAGGCATTAAAAAATACTGTAGAAATAGCAGAAAAATGTAATGTTGAGATAGAAACTTCAGAAACAAGAGGATATCTATTTCCGAAATATAAGATTCCTGGACTTGATAGAGAAGCAACAGATCAGGAAAAAGCTGATTACTTTGAAAAACTTGCATGGGAAGGTCTTGAAAAAAGGCTTTCAGAAAAGGGGAATCTTTCAAAGAAACAGATAGAAGAATACAGAGAGAGACTCAGATATGAGATTGATGTTATAAAGCAGATGGGATTCCCCGAATACTTTCTTATAGTTCAAGATTTTATTAATTATGCAAAAAAGAATGCTATTCCTGTAGGTCCAGGCAGGGGTAGTGCGGCGGGTTCTTTAGTGGCATATACGCTGGGCATAACAGATGTTGATCCTCTCCAACATGGCCTAATTTTTGAGAGATTTTTGAACCCTGACAGGATATCAATGCCAGATATCGACGTTGATTTCTGTATGGAAAACAGATCTAAGATAATTGAGTATGTGAAGGAAAAGTATGGAGAGGAATCTGTAGCCCAGATTATTACTTACAATTTTATGAAATCAAAAATGGTTATTAGAGATGTTGCAAGAGTTCTTGGTTTTTCATATTCAGAAGCTGATAAAATTGCCAAGATGATACTACCAGGACCGGTTCAGGGTTCTACATTGACAATAGAGGAAAATCTCGAGGTCAGTCCTGAGTTTAGAAAGCTTTATGAAACAGATGAAAGAGTTAGAGAGCTTATAGACCTTGCTAAAAAACTGGAAGGAATGGCAAGACATACAGGGATACATGCTGCAGGCGTTGTTATAGCTCCTGGACCTTTAGATGAGTATGTTCCTGTGTATCTTGATAAAGATGGAACCAAAGCTACCCAGTTTGACATGGTTACATTAGAGATGCTTGGTCTGGTAAAAATGGATTTCTTGGGACTTAAAACACTTACCGAACTTGATTATATGAAAAGGCTCATAAAGGATAGACATAAGGTTGATATTGATTTTTTAAAACTTCCGATAGATGACAGAAATGTTTATAAACTCCTTCAATCAGGCAAAACAACTGGAGTATTCCAGCTTGAAAGTAAAGGTATGCAGGATCTTTTAACCAGGCTTAAGCCAGACAAGTTTGATGAAATAATAGCTATTCTGGCTTTATTCAGGCCTGGTCCGTTAATGTCAGGAATGGTAGATGATTTTATAGATAGGAAGCATGGAAGAAAACCTGTAGAGTATCCATTTGAAGAAGCAAAGGAAGTGTTAGAAGAGACTTATGGAATTGTTGTTTATCAAGAGCAGGTCATGTTCCTTGCCAACATTCTTTCAGGTTTTACGATGGCAGAAGCTGATACCCTCAGAAAAGCTATAGGTAAGAAAAAAGCAGACGTTATGGCTAAAATGAAAGACAGATTTATAAATGGAGCTGTTGAAAGAGGTTTTGACAAGCAGAAAATTACAAAACTTTGGGAAGATATTGAGAAATTTGCATCCTACTCTTTTAATAAATCACACTCCACAGCTTATGCTTATCTTACATACTGGACAGCTTATATAAAAACATACTATCCTGAAGAGTTTTTTGCTGTAAAGCTTTCGACGGAAGGTAATGATGATAAATTCTTAAACCTCCTTATTGATATGGAGAGTTTTGGTATAAAACTCTTACCCCCTGATATAAACAGAAGTAGATCAAATTTCAGCATAGAGGAAAAAGGTAAGATTAGATTTGGGCTTTCCCGGATAAAAAATGTTGGTGAACAGTCTGCAAAAATTATTGTTGAAGAAAGGGAAAGAAAGGGGGATTATACAGATATATTTGATATAGCAGAAAGGCTTGACTCTAAAGCTTTAAACAAAAGAGTTCTTGAAGCACTTATTAAAGCAGGTGCTTTTGATTTTACCGGAGTAGATAGGGGGATTATGCTTGCAACGGTTGATAAAGCTTTATCAGCAGGTCAAAGGGCAAGGGAAAAGAAAGCTTCAGGCCAAAGCTTGCTGTTTGGGGCTATGCCACAGGTTGATAATGGCAACGGTTTCGTGTACGAGAACAGAGAACCGATTTCAGAAAAGGAGAAACTTAATTACGAGAAAGAAGTTCTTGGCTTTTATATATCAGGTCATCCATTAAATGCTTATAAAAAGGAACTTCAAGGTTACGTAGTTAAAATAAACTCATTACCTGAGAAAAAAACAGGAGATCGGGTTAGAATAGCTGGCGTTATATCTGATATTAAGAAGAAAAAAACCAGATCAGGATCTACAATGGCCGTACTTACAGTCCAGGATGAAACAGGAATTTTAGATGTAAGGGTGTTTACCGAAAAGATGGAAGACACTTCTTTTTTAGAAGAGGACAGGATAGTAATAATAGAAGGAAATCTTGAAATAAGTGAAGAACAGGAGAAGATATCCATGAATGCTTTATCAGTTGAGCCTATAGAGAGTGTGAATAAACAGGTAAGATCTGTAAAATTTAGACTTCCCAAAGAAAAGGCATTAAATGGAGTTGCCCTTAAAATAAAAAATCTGTGTGAAAAATTCAAAGGAGATAAGGAGGTTATAATCGAGATATTTGAAGAAGGTAAGTTTTACTGTGAAATAGCAGTCCATTCAGACTTTTATGTAGATATAAATGACAGTTTTAAGCAGGAGGTATCAAAGATATTATCACCTGATGAGTATTTTTTTGAGTAAGATCTATCTCCCATTATGAATAAGGTTCAAAAACTCATTTCTTGTTTTTTCATCATCCATAAAGACACCTGTTAGTTTACTTGTTACTGTGTAGGAAGATGGATTTTTAACGCCCCTCATAGACATACACAGGTGTTCTGCCTCAAGGATAACGGCTACTCCTTTTGGTTTTAGCTCTTTTTCAAGAAAGTCTGCTATCTGGGCGGTTAATCTTTCCTGAACCTGTGGTCTATAAGAGAATTTGTTGACTATTCTTACAAGCTTTGAAAGACCGCATACTTTCTTCTCAGGAATGTAAGCAATATGAGCCTTTCCAAAAAATGGGAGCAGGTGATGTTCACAGAACGAGTAAAACTGTATGTCTCTCACAACAACCATCTCATCGTAATTACCAATATCTTCAAATACCGTCATATTAAAATTTTCATAAGATTTAAACTCTTCCCAAAGTCTTACTATCCTATCAGGTGTGTCTTTTAAACCTTCCCTGTTAGGATCTTCTCCTATTGCTTCAAGAAATAGTCTAACAGCCCTTTTTAATTTTTCCTTGTCAATTTCCAATTTTCTACTCCTCTAAAAGTCTAATACATTCAACTTTCATACATCTGTCAACCACAACATTATAACCTTCGCTGTTAAGATCTTCTACAACTTGATTGTTAACAGTTCCTGGCTGAAACCAGAATGTTTTGAAGCCTTTTTCTTTTGCTTCTCTTGCAACGTCAGGAACATCAGCCGGTCTTCTAAAAATATCAACAATGTCTATCTTTTCGGGGATATCTTTTATACTGCCGTAAACTTTTTCTCCGAGTATTTCTTCTCCCGCATATTTTGGGTTAACAAAAAAGAGTTTGAAACCGTATTTTTGTAAAACCTCAGAAACAAAGTAGCTTGGTTTTGATGGGTTTGGCGATATACCCACTACAGCAACATTCCTGCTTTCTTTTAATATTTTTTTTATATCCCTGTCATTATTTATTACAGTCATGACTTAAACCTCCTTGATTCTGAGAGAAGATTAATTTAATAGATGTACCCCTGTTCGTGTTATGATTTATTTCATAACATACAGGAGGTTGTAATGAAACCAAAGGTTAGATCACCACTTATACCTGAAGTAACAGAGATGAAAAAGCTTTTGAGAAAACTAAATCTAAATACTGTATGTGAGGAAGCCTCCTGTCCTAATATTGGCGAGTGTTTTGGAAAAAGAACAGCAACATTTATGATATTGGGAAATTTGTGTACAAGAGCATGTCCTTACTGTGATGTAGATTATGGAAAACCGTTACCTCCAGATCCAGACGAACCTTCTAATATAGCAATAGCTGTTAAACGCCTTAGGCTAAAACACGTAGTAATTACCTCTGTCAGCAGAGATGATCTTCCAGATGGTGGAGCATCTCATTTTGCTAAGGTTGTTTTAAATATAAAAAGAGAAAGCCCGGATACGACTGTGGAAGTTTTAATCCCAGATTTTAACGGTGATAAAAAGGCAGTTGAGGCAGTTGTAAAATCAAAACCAGACATTATTAATCATAATATTGAAACGGTACCCCAATTGTACAGTAAAGTCAGACATAAAGGAGATTATAGAAGATCTCTTAAAGTATTAAAACTTGTAAAGGAAATGGACAGCTCAATTATTACAAAATCTGGTATAATGGTAGGTCTTGGCGAGAGTTTTGATCAGGTTATCTCAGTCATGAAAGATCTTGTATGGGTAGGGTGCGATATATTTACTATTGGTCAGTACCTTCAGCCTTCAAAGAATAATTATCCTGTTAGAAAGTATTATAATGAGGAAGAGTTTAAAAGATTTGAAGCTGAAGGGTATAGATTGGGTTTTAAAAAGATTTACAGCGGTATTCTTGTTAGAAGTTCATACAATGCATCTGAAATATTTCGTAAATTTATCAGGTAATCCTCTCTTTTATCTCATTAAGTATTTTCTCAAATCTTATCTCAAGATTGTCTTTTTCCCTTGTGTCTGAGACTATTACTATGGTTTTTAGAGGATCAATTCTCATAAAATAGACAAGAACAAGTTTTTTACCTATATAAACTGGAATCTCATGCATCTTGTTCATCTCAAAGTTTATTATTTTTTCCATAATGTCTTTTAGTGCTTGGGAGACCTCAAAGAACAATGTTTTTGTGTCTGCATAAGGAGGATGTACAAAAACAGAAGGAAGCTCGTCTTCGTATATTAAAACAGCTGTGATATGTTTGAAATCATTTTTCAAAACGTCATTTACAACAGCTTTATAGTCAATCATCTTCTTCTCCTTAAGTTTGCTTTTAAATTTTTTTGGTATATACTTATATGAGATTAAAATAAACCAAAAAAGGTAAGAAAGGAAGAAGGATTTTTCAAAAAAAAGCAGAATCAATCGTTCTTTCTTTAAAATCCAAGGAGGAAATATGTCAGAAGTTATGTTATCAAAAGAAAATCTCAGTTTCAGTGATTTTCAAATCTCGGATGAGACGTTAAGTTCCATTAAAAAAATGGGATTTAAAAATCCTACGGAGGTTCAGGAAAAAACAATTCCTTTAATAATGGAAGGGAAGGACATTATTGCACAGGCTCAGACCGGAACAGGCAAAACGGCAGCCTTTGGTATTCCTATTGTTGAAAATGTTAATCTGAAAAGCAGGAGAATTCAGGCTCTTGTGCTTGTTCCAACAAGAGAACTTGCTATTCAGGTTACTAAGGAGATAAAGGATATAGGTAAGGGAAAGAAAATTTTTGCACTTGCCGTTTATGGTGGAAAATCTATAAAACATCAGATAGATTTCTTAAAGAAAGGAAATGATGTAGTTATTGTTGGAACTCCTGGAAGAATTAAGGATCTTATAGAGAGAAGAGTTTTAAATCTTAATGATGTTAAGATGTTTGTTCTTGACGAGGCTGATAGAATGCTTGATATGGGATTTATAGAAGATATTGAGTTTATATTTGAGAAAACGCCTGTATTAAAACAGACCCTTTTATTTTCAGCAACTATGCCAAAAGCAATAATGAGACTTGCAGAGAGATTTTTAAATGAAAATTACGAGATTGTGAGAATAAAACCTGAAGAAGTTACTGTTGATAGAATCAAACAGAAAGCTTATAGGGTAGATACAGGAAAGGAGTTTGAGGTATTAGCAGATATTCTTAAAGAAAATGAAGGTAAGAAAAGTATTATTTTTACTGAAACAAAAAAAGGTGCTGATGAACTATCAAGAAAATTGAGAGCTAAAGGTTTTAATGCTGATGCTATACATGGAGATTATTCGCAATCTAAAAGGGAAAAGGTTCTAAGAGATTTTAGAAGAAACAGAATAGATATCCTTGTTGCTACGGATGTTGCTGCAAGAGGCCTTGATATAAAAGGCGTTGATATCGTTTATAACTACTCTCTTCCCAGAGATATTGAAAGTTATATTCATAGAATAGGAAGAACAGGAAGAGCAGGAAAAGAAGGGTTTGCTATATCTGTAATGTCAACCTTAGAAGATAGGCTTTTTGAGATAATTAAGAAAAAGACAAAATCAGATATACAGCTTATAAATCTTTCTGATAAACCGTTAGAAAGACTTGAAAGGAGAAATTTTCCTTCAAATAGGAAAAGAAGATTCCTAAGAAGGTGAATATTAGGAAAGGCCTTGAAAAGTTTACCCCTTTTTGAGGTCTAAATCCTTTTTTATACCTTTTTCACAAACTCATTATCTTTTCTTTAAGAAATTCCACAGTTAGTCTGAATTTTCTATCCCTTTCCATATTTTTTTCAACTTTTTCTACCGCATTTATAACTGTTGAGTGATCTTTCTTTTTAAAAGCTTTTGATATTTCGTTTAAAGATCTATCTGTAAGATATCTTGATAGATACATGGCTATCTGTCTTGCTGTTGTAACTTTTTTCTTTCTTGAGTTTCCTAATAATTCATTTATATTTACTCCGAAATAATTTGATACTTCTTTCTGTATCTTTTCTATTGATAATTCTTCTACCTCTTTTATCTCAAGTATATCTTTCAGAACCTCTCTTGCCATATCAAAAGTAACAGGTCTTCCAAGTATTTCACTGTATGCTTTAAGTTTACTTAAAGAACCTTCAAGCTCCCTTACATTTGTGTTTATTGTTTTTGCTATAAGGAGTATAACATCCTTTGGAAGCTTTACCCCTAAATCTTTTGATTTTTTGTTTATTATGGATATTTTTGTCTGGAGATCTGGTGCTTTAACTTCAACTACAAGTCCGCTAACAAATCTGCTTTTAAGTCTTTCTTGAAGTCCTTTTAGATTCTTTGGAGGTGTATCAGAAGAGAGAATTACCTGTTTCCCAATAAGGTGAAGGGCATTAAATATATGATAGAGTTCTATCTGCGTCCTTTCTTTTCCTTCGAGAAACTGAACATCATCTATAAGTAGTAAATCAACATCTCTATACCTTCTTCTGAATTCAAGAACTGAACCGTTCTGCATGTAGTATATAAGTTCTGACATAAAAGTGTCAGCTGTTGTATATATTATATTAGCATCAGGATTTTTTGATAAAACGTAATGGGCTGTGGCATGAAGAAGATGGGTTTTTCCTAAGCCTATACCTCCATATATAAAGAGTGGATTGTATATCTTTCCAAGATTTTCCGCAACAGACATACATGCACTGTATGCAATCTTATTGCAGTTTCCTACTATAAAGTTTGAGAAAACGAATTTAGGGTTTAAATTTGTGAGTCTGTAAGGTTTTGATTCAATATTCTGAACAGGTTCATCAAAGTATGTATCTTCATTATCTTCTTCTGATAAAACAAAAACTTTAAGATTCTCACCAAACAGGGAAGATGCTGAAAGTTTTATCTCGTCAAGGAGGTTGTTTTCAAGCCAGTCTTTATATACTGGGTCTGGGGTTGAAATATAAAGCTCGCCATTCCTGTATTCTGCTTTTTCCACACCTTTAAGCAGTTTGAGTGTGGAAGGGTCTAACTTAGCTGACATTGAGGAAAGTATATTGCCCCAGACGTCCAATAACCAACCCCTCCGTATTTCTTTTGTGGATATCCATTATGCTACTGATGTATAGAAAAGAAAAGAAAAAAATTTTTTTGATTTATTGATTTTTTATGATAGAATTTTTAGGTTTATTTATATATAAGCACGGAATAGGCTATTATTATACATTTCGTCTTATTTTCTTTTTGCTTTAATTTTTGAATTTTTTTCAATAAATCTTCTTAAAGCCTCTCTGTCATCTGTTATTACAAATACTTCCTGTACAGTTGATCCTTTCTTTAGAAGAAGTTTTGCACCAGACTTTGTATCGTACTGATAGGTAAGTCTTGGATTTCCTGGTTTTCCCTTAGGTGTTGTTTTTATTCTCCCTGGAATAATAGATCTAACTAACTTCTCTTTTATAAGTTCATTAAGGAGCTTTTCTCCATCTTCTATTATATGATGTTCTTTTTTTATACCTTTTTTCCTGTACTTCATCATAAGTGAAAAGGGGAAAAATCCCCTTAAAAAGGTTTTTCTGGTACTGATTCCCAATCTTTTAGGAATCTCTCTATTCCTAAATCTGTAAGAGGATGTTTTACAAGCTGGGCTATAACTTTATAAGGTATGGTAGATATATGTGCACCTATAAGTGCAGCTTCTAAGACATGCATAGGATTCCTTATACTTGCAACAATTATCTGTGAGCTGAATCCATAGTTATCAATTATAGTTTTTATTTGTGAGATAAGTTCCATACCTGTATGGCTTATATCATCAAGCCTTCCGACAAATGGAGATATGTAGCTTGCACCTGCTTTCATAGCAAGAAGCGCTTGAGCAGGAGAAAATATTAAAGTAACATTAGTTTTAATACCGTTGTATTCAAAGTATTTAACGGCTTTAAGTCCTTCAATTGTCATGGGTATCTTGATAACAACATTTTTCCCAAGCTGAGCCAAAATCTCACCTTCTCTTACCATTCCTTCATAATCTGTAGATGCAACTTCAAGTGAAACTGGCTTGTCTGGAATCTCAGCTAATATTTCTTTGACAACATCCATAAATGGTTTTCCTGTTTTAGCTATAAGAGTTGGATTTGTTGTAACACCGTCAAGAATCTTAAGTTCATTAGCGGCTCTGATCTCCTGTATATCTGCAGTATCAATAAAGAACTTCATCTACTTTCCTCCATAAAGTCTGTTTATTCTCTTAATCTCATTTAAAAATCGTGATTTTAACCATTTTTTATCAAGCCATTCTATAGGATGGACTTCAAGCCCTTGAACAAGAACACCAAAATGAAGATGGTCCCCTACAGCAAGTCCGGTTGTGTCCGTTATTCCTATTTCCATACCTCTACTTACTTTATCTCCTTCCCTTACTTTTATCTCAGCAAGGTGGGAGTAAAGGGTAAATACGCCCATTCCATGTTCTATTATTATACTGTTTCCATAAAGACCTAAGAAACCAGTAAATACAACAATTCCGTCTTCTGCAGACTGAACTGTTGCATTTTTAATCGAGGCGAAGTCCATGCCTTTATGGTAAGCATCAGCTCCTTTTATAAGTTTTCCTTTATACCTGTACTTCCTATAATCAGCGAAACCTCCAAGCATTTTTGAGTTTTTAAGCTGTAGAAAAGGTCTGTGGAATAATGGTTTTATCTGTGTTACATTTTTTGTTATCTCATGTATCTGATCTTCATTCATCTTTCTAACTTCTACGTTCACATACCTAAACAGTTCTACTGGATCATCAATGTCTTTATCTGATAGAGGTTTTACCTTTGTCTGTATAAACTCATCAGAAATGTTTATAACAGATCTTCTGTATTTTGTTCTTTTGAAGTAGTATGTTAATGAGTTGGAGGTTCTGTTTCCCGCTCTGTCTTCAGCGAAAATAATTATAGGTTTTTTAACATTCCAGTAATATGGATATGGAAACGCGCATCCATATATGTTCTCATTTTTGAAAATACCATTAAAACAGTTAAACTCAAGATCTCCAACAGAAACGCCTGTTTTTACAACATCTGATGATGCTCTGTAAAATACAAATCCAGTTCCACCGTTCATTATTGTTGCAGGGGATGACAGTATGTTTACAGTTGGAGGTGTAAGATCTATCTGAATCTCGTAAGCTTGATTTTTTGTATTCGACAGTAATGAGCCGTCAATAGCTACTATAGAAAGTTTTGCTTTCCCCTGTCTTAATCCAAGTTTTCTTGCATTTATTTCTACAGAGTACTCCTTTTCTTTAAGTTTTGGTGGAAAATCTGTATCGTGGAGTATTTTAATATTTTTATTCTGTATTATATAAATCTGTACTTCTTTAATACCAGGGTTTTTGTCCCTTACCGTAAATTTTAATGTTGATCTTGCTCCAAGATACTCTGGTTTTTTTTCAAAAATTATCTCAGGTTCTGTAAAATCAATTATTCCCTGCCAGTAGCTGTAGCCTGCACCTGCTATAGCTACCAGCAGTAAAAAGATTATAAATTTTCCCTTCAATTAAACCTCCTTTAAACACCTTCTGATATTCTTTTCTCAATAAACGTTTTTCTTGCTGTATATCTGTTGTAAGCGTCCAGATATGCTTTGACGCTTGCCTCAATTATATCAGTAGATGTACCTTTTCCTGAAACCGTTATTCCATCAAACTCTACTACAGCTCTTACTTCTCCCATAGCGTCCTTTCCTGCACTTAACGATCTTATAGAGTAGTCTTTTAATCTTCCTGTCATACCAAGAGCTTTTTCTATAGCCTTTAAAGCACTGTCAATAGGTCCATCACCGCAGGCTGTTGCTGTTACTTCTTTTCCTTCTTTTTCTATCTTAACTGTAGATGAAGGTATAGCATTGTTTCCACTTAAAACATGGAAATAGATAAGCTTTACCTCCTGGTATGTTCTGAATATCTCCTCAAAAATTAATGCTTCTATATCCTCGTCAAAAACCTCTTTTTTCTTGTCTGCGAGGGATTTAAACTTTCTGAATAATCTGTCTATTTCTTCTTCAGAAAGATTTTTGTACCCTAACTCTTCAAGTCTTGTTTTAAAGGCGTGTCTTCCTGAATGCTTTCCTAATACTATCTTTGAGGCAGGAACTCCTACATCTTCAGCTCTCATAATTTCGTAAGTCTCTCTATGAGCTAAAACACCATGCTGGTGGATTCCGGCTTCGTGAGCAAAGGCATTATCTCCAACAATAGCTTTATTCGGCTGAACAAAACTTCCGGTTATTCTGCACAACAGTCTGCTTGTTTTGTAAATCTCTTTTGTATTAATATCTGTGTAAATGTTCTTAAAGTAGTCGTGTCTTACCTTTATTGACATAACTATCTCTTCAAGAGCTGCATTTCCCGCCCTTTCACCTATTCCATTTATAGTTACATGTGCCTGTCTTGCTCCTTTCTTTACAGCTGAAAGTGAGTTTGCAACTGCAAGACCAAGATCGTTATGACAGTGAACTGAAATTACTGCTTTATCTATGTTCGGTACATTGTTTATTATGTCTTCTATAAGCTGTCCAAACTCCTCTGGCATAGCATAACCTACAGTATCAGGAACATTAACGGTTTTTGCTCCAGCGTCTATAACGGCCTCAAAGATTTTAAATAAAAAATCTCTCTCCGATCTAAAAGCATCTTCCGCAGAAAATTCAACATCATCTGTGAAATTTCTCGCAAATTTTACAGCATCAACAGCTCTTTCAAGAACCTGTTCGGGACTCATCTTAAGTTTATACTGCATATGTATTGGTGATGTTGCTATAAATGTATGTATTCTTTTTCTTTCCGCTGGTGCAAGAGCTTCACCTGCTTTTTCAATATCAGAGTGTAAAGATCGTGCGAGAGAGCATACAGTGGAGTTTTTTACGGTTTCAGCGACAGCATTGACAGCCTGAAAGTCTCCTTCAGATGCAGCGGCAAATCCTGCTTCTATAACATCGACACCTAATTTTTCAAGCTGTTTTGCCATAGTTACTTTCTCTTCCACTGTCATAGAAAATCCGGGTGCCTGTTCACCATCTCTCAATGTTGTATCAAATATAATTAATCTACTCATTACATCCTCCGATAATAATAATAATTACTGTTAAGATAAAGTTAATTAATTACAAAAATTAAGCAATATAAATATTTTAACTTATTTTATAACTGTTATCTTTAATGAGTTGTACAAACGGAGCATATATCAAAACTTCTGAGAATCATTTCGGCTTTTAACGAACTATCAAGACCAATGATAGCTTTTTCAGCGGGAGAGAGAAATTTTTCGCATCTTGGACCTAAATTCCATGTTGTAGGCGTTATGATATTATATTTTTTGATCTTTCCATCTTTTAGCTCTATTTTGTGCAGGAGAGAGCCCCTTGCTGCTTCTATCAATCCGGTTCCTACTCCTTCAAGATTTTCTATTTTTACCTCTGGTTTTATGTACGCTTTTTCTTTTATATTTAAACTGAGTAAGTAGCTTTTTAAAGTTAACAACATTCTTCCTATTTCATCTATCCTTGCCCATACTCTTACCATATAACTGTCTCCAAATCTTCTTAGGAGATCCTGGAAAAGTCTATTTTTTGATACAACTTTCCTTGCCAAGGGACCTGTTTCCATAGGAAGACCATCGTACCTTACTGCTTTAGCCCATGAATACCTTTTTCTTGAAAAGTCTGTTCCATCTTTTTTTAAGAAAGAGTAACTGTCTATCTCTTTTATTTTTGAAGGATCAAACCTGCAGCTTCTTTTTTTTACGACTCCTTCTCTTACACATGGTACTATTGCATCAACTGTTATAAATCTGTTGTAAGATTTTCCTAACTTGTCCATGCCGTTTTTTAAAGTTAACTCTATAAATGTTAAAAGATCACCTTTTTTAATCTTATCTTTAAACTGATCAAAACTTCCTACTGAAAGATAGTTGTTTATATCTGTTCCAATAATTTCCTCTTCAAAAAATCTTAGAACAGCATCTGTAATAGATATAGCCTCAGCTATATCTGTTTGTATAGGATCTGACATCACTCCACCTGGTACTGTATAAGATGTATGTGGCCACTGTCCTGCAAGTATAGACACAATCTTCAATATATTATTACTTATGCTTAGAGCTTTTTTCCATTTGGAGCCATTTAAGGGAATATAATCTTTCATCTCTTCTTTGTTTTTTTCCAGTTTTGTAAAATCTGGCATAACAAAAAGATAAAACCATCTTATATGGTTCTGTATAATCTCGACGGTATGAGTTATATTTCTTATTAAAGAGGCTTTATAAGATATCTCTAAACGGTAACCATTTTTCCTGTAAATATCCTCAAGTGCTTTAACAGTTGCAATAAGATGAGAATGCCCACATATACCGCATATTCTCGGTGTTATAATTAGAGCATCGAGCGGTGGTCTATTTTCAAGTATAAACTCAAACCCTCTAAAGTTTAGATTCTGTATAAATGCATCTTTTATTTGTTTATTTTCCCAGATAAGCTTTAATTGTATTTCCCCTTCAACTCTGTGTAAAACTTTTCTTTCTATCTTAGCCATTTAATCTGTCTCTTCAAGCTTCTTTGTCAATCTCTCATTTTTAAACGTTTTTGCAACGCCTGTTATCATTATATATGCTCTTTTTGTTACACCAATAGGAATATCCTGTGGGATACCCATATATTTTTTGGTTTCAAAGTAGTTTTCCCTGTATGGAAAATCAAATTCTGTACACCCAATACAGGGCATTCCAGCTCTTGTTTTTGAAGATTTTCTATTCCATAAAATTTTATTACAGGGAGCATGAGTGACAGGACCTCTACATCCAAGTTCATAAAATAGGCATCCCTCTTTAGTTCCAAATTCTTCAGCCTCTACTTTCCACTCAAAGTATTCATTCCTTGTACAACCATCGTGGGAGAGGTACATATAAAGTTCCTTAGGTCTGTTGTAGCTGTCGAGCTCTATTTCCATTCCGTAGGAAAGTGTTAAAACTGTTTTGGTTATCCACTCAGGGTGAACTGGACAGCCTGTTAAGTTAATTACAGAATACCCGGAAACTGTTTTAAATTTAGTTGGAAGCAGCCCTTTCTTCCCATTGAGTCCATATTGTAGTCCTGAAATCTGATCAGGATTGTATAAAGCAGGATAATTACCGTGAACAGCACAGTTTCCAACAGCAATGATATATCTTACCATATTTTTAAGTTTGTTTATTATATACCTTATAGAGTATTTGCCTATTCGATGAAGTTTTTTATTGTTTGTTACGGCACCTTCAATAAGAAGGAAATCTATCTTAAGATTTCCTTTAAAAACCTCTGACAAAATTTCTGTTATATCCCTGTTATGTGTTATTTCTGGATGCCATACAAGTTTTATCTCCGAGAAAAATTCTGACACAGATGGATTTTCACTGCACAAAAAAGATTGAGTATTTCCACTGCACGTTAAACCTTGAAGCCATAATAGGTTTTTCATATCAGGACTTTAAAGCTCTCCAGATATTTTCTGCAAGTTCCTGTGAATACTCAATGGGTTTTTTTGGAAGGATCTCCTCACCTTTTAAGAAAACCATACCTCCAAGTGGACCCATAAGTGTAACAAATGCCGGGAAGAAATCCTGCTGTCTTAGGTCTCCTTTTTTTGCACCTTCTTCTAAAAAAATCATTAGTTCAGTTACAACCTCACTTACACACAGAAATCCTTCACATCCTTCCTGAAATACCTCTCTGTTTGCAAGGAAAACCCTTAAAAAATACTCAATAAGTTCTGGCCTCTCCTCGGATATCTCAAAAAATTTTCTTACTATTCTAAAAACCTTGTCTTTTGTTGGTATATCTTCTTCGTTTATCTTCTTTATTTCCTCCCCAAGCAACCTTGAAGAATACTGCATTATATATTTTGCAAGCTCTTCTTTAGATCTGAAATAGTTGTATAGATTTCCAACGCTCATTCCCATCGCGTCGGCTATATCTGGGATTGTTGTATTGTAGTAACCTCTTTCTGCAAAAAGCTTGCATGCAACCTTTATTATCTCTTCTTTTCTCTTTTCCCTGATATCCTTTTTTGCTTTTGGCAACTTTCTTCCTCTATATGTTATTTTTAATTATTTTATATTAAAACTTTAATATATTCCTACAATCCTGAACAATCTCAATGTAAATGCCGTCAGGATCTTTTATAAAAAAATAAAGAATACCTGTTCTTCCTCTTTTTATTTCTACATTCTTATCTACTATCCCTTTTTTAATAAGAAAATTTTTTGCTTTTTCTATGTCGTCAACTTTTAAAGCTATATGTTTTAATCCCAATATCTTTAGATCATCATAGAGATCTATATTTGTTAAAGAGGGTTTTATAAAATCTTTAAAAGAGAATATCTCTAAAATCAGATCATTAAGTTTCATATGTATTATATTTGTTTTCCCATTACTCCATCTGAATATCTCACGAAATCCAAAAATTTTATAAAAATTTTTGCTTCTTTCAGGATCTTTAACCGTAATTGATAAATGATGAGGTTTGAATTTTATATATTCCTTAGTGCTGTTTTCATCTTCAGGTAGTTTATCCATTTCTCTATACCCTCTCCAGTCTTTGCTGAGATCTTGATTATTTCTACCTTTGGATTTAACTTTTTTGCCTCTTCTACAGCCTTTTCTATATCAAACTCAAAGTAGGGCAAAAGATCTATCTTTGTTATAAGTAAAATGTCTGCCGACCTAAACATTACAGGATATTTTGCAGGTTTATCATCTCCTTCCGGTACTGATAAAAGAACAACATTGATATGAGTCCCTATATCATAAGATGCCGGACATACCAGATTTCCAACATTTTCTACAAAAACTATATCAAGTTCTTTTAGAGGAAGATTGTGAATTCCCTCATGAACCATAAATGCGTCAAGATGACAAGCCTGACCTGTTGTTATCTGATATGCAGGAGCGCCTTTATTTTTTATTCTTTCTGCATCCCTGTTAGTTTCAAGGTCTCCTTCTATTACACCTATTCTAATTTCATCTGTAAGTAGTTCTATAGTTTTCTCAAGTAATGTTGTTTTTCCAGCGCCTGGAGAACTCATAAGATTTATAGATAGTATTCCATATTTATCAAAATGTTTTCTATTGCTCTCAGCCTGCTTATCATTCTGGTCAAGGATCTTGGTAATAACGTCTATCTTTTTATTTTCTGGATGATCTTTGTTTTCAGGTATTGAACAACCGCAATCTTTACACATAATTTTCCTCCACTGAATGATTGTTCAGTTTAAATATAACATCAAATCTATTAAAGTTCTACCTTCGAGCTTTTGGTCAATTTTGAAAACTTAACACCTTTAAGTCCACCGATCTCTATTGAGATCTTTTCTATATCTGCAGGTTTTCCTTTAATTATTATGGTTTCAAGACAGTTATTATGATCAAGATGAACATGTGTACTGCACAAAATATTTATATATTTGCTGTGCTGTATATCTATCATTTTCCTTGTTAGATCTCTCTGGTGATGATCGTATATTATTGTTAAAACTCCAACAACCTCTTCAGTTTCATTATTCCATTTTTCCTCAATAATAAGTTCTCTGATAAGATCTCTTATTAGTTCTGATCTTGATGAGTACCCTTTTTTTATTACTCTGCTGTCAAGCTCTTTAAGTAAATCCTGAGAAATAGAGACTGAAAATCTAACAGTTTTCTCCTCCATTTTTCCACCTAAAAATCATGAGTATGATAATGTTTGTGTCTAAGTTTACCATGCTTATGGTAATGTGTATGAACGAGATCTGCCTTTTTTATAAGTTCTATATCGTTTATAAATTTATTTATATCTCCATCATAAACAATTTTATGATCTTCAGAAAGTACTATAACTCTATCGCCAAGTTCACCAGCAAGACTGAGATTATGTGTGGTAGTGATAACTGTTTTGTTGAGATCGTAAAGAAAATCTACAAACCATCCTGTTGTTTTTGGATCTAAATTGGCTGTAGGTTCATCTAAGAGAAGTAGTTCTGGTTCTAATGCAAGTATTGATGCAAGGCATACTTTCTGTTTTTCACCGCCACTGAGTTCAAATGGCGATCTATCAAGATACTTGTAAATGCCAAGCTTGTCAGCCCAATATTTAACCTTTTCATCAATATTATCTGCAAAAAGCTGTCTCAATCCAAATGCTATCTCGTCATATACTGTGGGGTTAAAGATCATACTGTCTGGATTCTGAAAAAGAAGAACATTACTTTTCCTGAATTTTTTTGCAAATCCTTTATCTTTTAGTTTCTTCTTTGTTATAAGTTCTCCTTTGAAATAGTAATTTCCACTATCTGGAAACAGTAAACCGTTTAGGATCTTGAGAAGGGTTGATTTTCCGCTTCCGTTTATACCGAGTAAAACAACCTTTTCTTTATCTCCAATATAAAATGAGATATCTTTTAAAACCTGTTTATTTTCATAATAAAAATTTATTTTTTCAAGCTTTATCATCTTCTAACCTTTCATAAAGGTAGTCGGCAAGATGTTTAATATTTATATTTTTGTAATCCCCATGTTTATACATACCATCAGCAAGATTAAACACGCATCCTGGACAGTCTGAGAGTACAAATTGAGATCCTGTGTTCTGTATATCTTTTATCTTTTTTATTTGGAGTTCATTAGCAGTTTCATAGTTAGATACAGAGAAATAACCTGCAAATCCGCAACACATCATGGCTTCATTTCCTTCTACATACTCGGCATCTTTTATATTTTTGAGAATATACCTGTAATTATCAGGATCCATCTTCATAGCAGTATATGAATGACATGGAAAATGAAAAGTTATTTTTTCTCCTTTCCCACGGAATTTTAAAAAACCCTCTTCTTTCAATATTTCTGCAAAATCTTTTACAGGATATCCATATTCTTCCTTAAGAGCACCTCCACATGTAGGACATGCAACAACTATATAATCAAATCTGTATTTATCTATCTCTTTCTTATTGTGTGCGTAGAGTTTTTCAAATAGATCTATGTAACCACCGTAAAGCTGTGGAGCTCCACAGCATCTTATATTTTCTGGTACTAATACTTCGTATCCTGCCTTTTCCATGAGTTTTACAACGCTTTCTCCTGTTTTTCCATAAAAAGCATCAATCATACATCCGGTAAAAAAAAGTAAACTTCCTTTTTTGTTTTCAGGTGTTACTTTTTTTCCTCTTAATTCAAAAGGTTTTCCTGTTGGTTTAGGTATAAGCTTTGTGAATTTAGGAATACCTGTATTCAGAAAAACAGCATTGTACTCTGGAACATCTTTTTTAAAAAGAGAGCCGTAGAATCTCATTATTGAAGGGGCAAATTTTAGTCCAACCTTTGAGATAGTTGTTCCAAAAGATGCAAGCCCTTTGTAAATAGCTGTTTTTACAGGATCTTTTGTTTTTTTATCGGCTTTATATCTTGCTCTGAACATAATCTCCTTATACTCAACTTCATTAGGACATATCCATTCACATCTTCTGCACATTGCACATTCATTCCACTGTCTCGCTATCTCATCTGTCAGTGGAAGTATCCCGTCTATTACAGCTTCTGCAAGAGCAAGCCTTCCTCTGGGTGATGATCTTTCTTCTTTTACAATACTATAAGTTGGACAGACAGATCTGCATGCAGAACATTTGACACATTGATGAGCTAACTCAACTGAAAGGGTAGGATCTATCTTATCAGCCATATAAACCTCCTGTTCATAATGGAAAGGTATAAAATAATAAAACTTTAAAGGGTTGGATTACAATAAGATAAATCATAATACCGCATACTATATTTGTAAAATTCTTTTACACTGTAAAAAAGATTTACATATCTTTATATCAAGCTCCCATAAGTTTTTTAGAGGGAGTGAAAAATTTTTTTACAATTTGTCTTGTTTTTTGTTTAAAATTCTGATGGTTTTTATAGGCATGATTTTTGCATACTTATAAGTATGATGAAAAAGCTGATCTTAATTCTGGCTTTTACTATAGGGTTTGTATATATCCCATCTGAAAAGATATATACGGAATTTCAGGAAGTATCTGATAAGGAGCTTGATAGTATATCAGGTAGAGGTTTTATCTCAGGTGGAGAGATTCTTATTGATTTTAAAAGTAAAAAAATAATCTTATGGGACGAGATAGAACTTGGAACCAAAGGTGGCAATAAGTGAACTACTCAGGAATCTCACCTATTCCGTATTTCTCCATAAGTTTGTAAACTTTAGGCCTGCTTATCCCAAGCATTTTTGCAACTTTTGATATATTTCCTTTTGCAAGTATAAATGCCTCTTTTAATAGTCTTTTTTCAAGATCTTCTATATTTTTTTTAAGGTTGAGTATATCTTCACCATTTTCAAAATTATCAGAACCGCATTTTACTTTAAGATCAAGGTCTTCTACGTCTATAAACTCTTTTTCAGTAAGAACTACAGCCTTTCTTATAGTATTTATAAGCTCTCTAACATTTCCCGGCCATGGATGATCTCTAATAACTTCCAATGCGTCGGCCGTCAGTCCTTTTATATTCTTTCCAAGTTCTTTTGAGTATCTTTCTACAAAATATTTAGCCATTATGACAGGATCTTCACCTCTATCTCTTAAGGGTGGAAGTTTTATTGTTAAAACACTTAATCTGTAATATAGATCTCTCCTAAACTTACCCTCTTTAACGGCCTGATCAAGATCAACATTTGTTGCTGCAATTATCCTAACATCAGCTGTTTTTGTCTCATTACTGCCTATTCTTTCAAATGTGTATTCCTGAAGAAATCTGAGTATTTTTGATTGAAGATCATACGGCATATCGCCTATTTCATCTAAGAATAATGTTCCACCATCTGCGTATTCTATCTTCCCAATTCTTCTTTTGTCAGCTCCGGTAAAAGCACCTTTCTCATATCCGAAGAGTTCAGCCTCAAGAAGATCATGTGGTATGGCAGCACAGTTAACAACAACAAAAGGTTTGTCTGCTCTGGTGCTTCTCTCATGTATAGCTCTTGCTGTTAGCTCTTTACCGGTTCCTGTCTCACCTACGATAAGAACGGGGTAATCTGTAGGTGCAAATTTTCTTATAAGCTGGAAGACCTTTTTCATAGCCTCACTTGTCCCGATCATCTCTTTGTTTTCTTCCAGCCCTTTTTCTATCTTTTCCTTTTCAGTTCCTGATAGTTTTTCGATAACTTTACCTATTTTGAAATCTTTTAGTATTTTGATTATATCTGGAGATGTAAAATCAAGATACATACTACATTTAGGACATGATTTTTCTTCATTAGATAGCTTTTCTTTGCAGTAGGGGCATTTTTTTCCTTCGTAAATCTTTTTTGTTATGTACCTTCCGATTGTTGAGGCAATAATCTCAGGGGATTCTTTAAATAAAACTACAGAATGACCGGGACGGTAATTGAGCATTTTACCTTTTAGAGATATGAGATTATCCGCCTCGAAAGTTATTTCAATATTCTCATCTTCGCATCTATCAAGTGGATGGTTTTTTATTTTCATTCCATAAAGTGAAAGATCTATTGATTGAGCGGGGATTATCTGATGGTCGCATTTGATTATAACGTTTTTACTGAAATTTATTCTTGGAGATATTCTCATGCCAGATTCCTCACCCTCCATTACTATTATACTGCTTGTCATATATTAATAATAATAAATATAAAATCCTGATGAAATTTTACAACCTCAGTTAATAATCAATAAATAAATTGTCTGGATTAGTCCTATCAAAAATCCAAGAACAGCGCCTGTATAGGTTATATGTTTGAGCTGTTTTTCTGAAAAACCCATAACTACTTTTTCCATAGTTTCAATATCAATTTCCATAAAAGTCTCAACAACCATATCTTTTATCTTAAGCTGAGAAAGCATTATTGGAAGTTCTTCTTCTATATGTTTTTCAATTGTACCTGAGACCTTTTTTATCAGTTTTTCCTTTAGCTTCAATCTTAACTTTTCAATGGCTTTGTCTATAAGTTTATCAACAGCAGATACAACAACGGCACCTTTTATTGTTATTTTGCCGAGGGATATTCCTTCTTTTATATTCTTTTTTAGATCTTCAAGTATATTAGATATAAGCTCGTCAATAACAAGTTCAACCCTCTGGTGAAGTCTTTCTTTGTAATTACTGTCTTCAAATAGTTTGTGGAGTTTTTCAAGGGGGAGTATATGTTCTTCTACAGTTTCTGCTATTGAGTAGGCTATTTCTTTTCTTCTTCTTGGTATGAGACCTGGGGTAAATGGAATTTTAATACCAAATATATATTTCTCCTCAAAAGGTCTGAAAAGCATTTTTATTGCTATATAGTTTGTTACGTATCCTATAAACGCTCCAAGTAAGGGAGGTATTACGTACTCAACCCACATCTTAAAGTTTCTTAAGGCTTTTTTTTCTGATTCTTAATGAATCTGGTGTTACTTCTATAAGTTCGTCATCTGATATCCATTCTAAAGCTTTTTCAAAATCCATTTTCTTAGGAGGTATCAGTTTTACATTCTCATCATTTGCTCTTGCCCTAACATTTGTTAATTTTTTTTCTCTTGTGATATTCACCCAGATATCATTCTCCCTGTTATTTTCACCTATAACCATCCCTTCATAAACTTCAGTACCGGGATCTATAAAGAATATACCTCTATCTTGAAGGCTGTTTATAGCGTATGGAGTTGCCTTCCCTTTCCTGTCGGATACTATAGCTCCGTTTTTCCTTGTTTTTATCTCACCCTGCCATTCAATCCAGCCTTCAAAGGTTGCGTTTATAATGCCTTCACCTTTTGTATCTGTTTTAAACTCGGATCTGTATCCTATAAGCCCTCTTGATGGAACTAAAAACTCAAGCCTTACTCTTCCTTTTCCATGATTTGTTAATCTTACAATCTGTCCCTTCCTTGAACCTAACTTCTGTGTAACGTTTCCAACAAACTTTTCTGGAATATCAATAAAAACTCTTTCTAATGGTTCGTATATATTCCCATCTTTCTCTTTTTTTACAACCTCAGGTTTTGATACCTGAAATTCGTAACCTTCCCTTCTAATCATCTCAGCAAGTATGGAAAGCTGAAGTTCTCCCCTTCCTTTGATAAGGAAGGATTCGCTATTTTCTGTTTCTTCTACTATTATAGCCACATTTGTCAGAGTTTCTCTGTATAATCTCTCTCTGAGATCCCTCGAAGTTAAATATTTTCCAGATTTCCCTGAAAAAGGAGAATCATTAACACAAAATATCATTGAGATAGTTGGTTCTTCTACTTTCAGAGGGGGAAGAGGTTCCGGATTTTCAAAATCAGATACAGTATCACCTATATTTATATCATCTATACCTCCTATTGCTATTATATCACCTGCTTTAGCCTCTTCTGTCTCAACCTTTTTTAATCCTTCGTAACTGTAAATAAATCTTACATTTCCTTTTAGAATTCTCCCATCACTTTTTATGATAGAAACTTCCTGATTTATCCTTAAACTGCCGTTAAACACTCTTCCTACAGCAAGCCTACCAACATAGTTGTCGTAATCAAGCGAAGTTATAAGAAACTGTAAAGGTTTATTAATGCTGTATGAAGGAGGAGGAATGTAGTTTACAATCTTTTCAAATAAAGGCTTCATATTGTTGCTTTCTTCTTCAGGATCTTCCTTTGCTATTCCATCTTTTCCAATGGTGTAAAGTATTGGGAAATCAAGCTGATCTTCAGTCGCATCAAGATCTATAAAAAGATCGTATATCTCATTTATTACTTGATTTATCCTTGCATCACTTCTATCTATCTTGTTTATAACAACCAAAGGTGTAAGCCCTTCCCTTAAAGCTTTTTGTAAAACAAACCTTGTCTGGGGCATTGGTCCTTCTGATGAATCAACCAGTAGTAGAACACCGTCAACCATTTTAAGTGTTCTTTCAACCTCACCACCAAAATCAGCATGTCCTGGAGTGTCAATAATATTTATCTTTATACCTTCGTACCTTATAGCTGTGTTTTTTGCCATTATGGTTATTCCTCTTTCCCTTTCAAGATCAATACTGTCGAGAATTCTTTCCTGTATATCTTCATTATTTCTAAAAGTGCCGCTCTGTTTTAAAAGAGAATCTATAAGTGTTGTTTTTCCATGATCTACATGAGCAATTATGGCTATATTTCTGATATCTTCTCTTAATATTTTTTTATTTTGGGTTTTCAAAAAATTCTCCTTTTTCTTTTTTAAAATTCTATAATTCTAACATATAAGTTTGATAATTAATTGAAAACAATATATATTTATATGGCTTTTATTCAAACAGCAAAGGGGGAAATTAATGACTGTCAAAATAGGTGAGCAGGCACCCTACTTTGAGTTTCTTGATGGTATTAAAGGCAGAAATCTGTATGATCTGAAACAGAAATACCATGTAGTTTTATATAGGGCAGAGAATGATAATCTTGAAGATAAACTTGATGAGTTTGAAAAGGCCAATATAAAACTTATAGATTATGTCCAGCTTTTAACGGAGGAGTTCTGTGAAAAGATAGGAATTGATCCAGATAAGGATTTCATTGTTATTATAGATAAATACGGTACTATTCAGTATATAAGTGATAAAGTTCCTTCTTTTCAGGATATAATGAGTATAATATCCTTCTCTGAAGATGAAGGTTGTTGTTCTTTATAAGGATATGAATGATCTTAGAGAAGCTATAAACAAAGCTCCAGATTCATCAGGTGTTTATCTGTTTAAAGGAAAAAAGGGTGAGTATATCTATATTGGAAAAGCAAAAAATATAAAAAATAGACTTAAAAGCCATCTTAATCAGTACAGAATAGACCCAAAGGAAAAAAAGATAATTGATGAGAGTGAAAAGGTAGAATGGATATTAACAAAATCAGATTATGAGGCTTTTGTTCTTGAGAATGAACTGATAAAACAGTATAAACCAAAATACAATGTAAGACTCAAATCAGGTTCAGGCTATCCTATGCTTGTTATAACTGATGATGAATATCCAACGGTTGTTATAAGTAGAAAGTTTGGTGAAGTAAATGGAGAATATTTTGGACCTTTTCTTCCTGCAAGGACAGCGAGAGCTGTGAAAGATTTAATTCATAAATTATTTAGGTTGAGAACCTGCGATCCTTTACAAAAAAGAGATATTGTGTGTTTTGACTATCATCTTGGGCTATGTTCTGCACCATGTGTTGGCAAGATATCAAAAAAGGATTATAACTTTGATGTAAAAGCTGCAAAGGCTTTTCTATCTGGTGACGTAAAAAAATTTATATACAGACTTTATGACAGACTTGAAGGGTATAAAAAAAAGATGAATTTTGAGAAAGCTGCAGTTGTAAGAGATCAGATACTCGCTATGGAGAACCTTATATCAAAACAAGAAGTTCTTGGAATTCCTGTTGATGAGGCTGATATATTTTATTTTTCAGAAACGGAGGTCTATCTGATTATTATAAGGGGAAAGAGAATAGTAGGTAAGGAAAATTTGGAGCTGAAGGAAGAAGGACTGGAGAATTTTGAGATTTCTTTAATATCGAATTATTACAGTAAGGGAAATTTTATCCCGGAAAAAGTTATATCAAGTAGATATTTTTCAGACTATCAGAATTTAAAGAGATGGCTTTCTGAAAAAAAAGGAAGCGATGTCAAACTTTTGTTTGAAATACCGGATCAGATAAAAGCTTTCATTGAAAGGAATATGGGAAGTATAGATCTTTCAGAAATGGAAAAGATCTTTAAAAGTGTGTTTGGTTTTGAGCTACCTGAAAGGATAGAAGGTTTTGATATATCAACGCTTTTTGGAGATTTTACAGTTGGTTCAGCTGTTGTATGGGAAAAAGGAAAAATGAGGAAAAGAGAGTACAGAAGATTCAGAATAAAAACTGTTGAAGGTCTTGATGATTACAGTTCATTAAGGGAACTTTTATATAGAAGATTCAAGAGATACAAAAATATGGATAAACCGCCAGAACTTGTTCTTATAGATGGGGGAAAAGGCCATCTGAAACAGGGAATAATAGTTAGAGATGCCCTAAAAATTGAAAATTTGAGAATCTTTTCATTATCCAAAAAGGAAGAAGTACTTTATACTGATGATGACAAGAAGGTTTGTCTGTATGATTATCAGCCACTTTTAAAGCTTTTTACATCTATAAGAGATGAGGCACACAGGTTTGCACTATCGTATAATAGAAAGCTAAGGGAGAGGGAAACATTAAGGGATCTCCTTGACAGAATAGAAGGCGTCGGTAAAAAGAGAAAAGAGATACTTTATAGAACTTATAAAACTATAGATAGAATAGCTCAGGCTTCTATAGAAGAACTAAAAAAGTTAGGAATACCTGAGAAAGTAGCTCAAAATATTAAAAAATATTTATAAGTATAAATATTTTATTGTTAAAACCGAACTTGATATAAATCAATAAAAAGGATAAAAAAGATGGGTAGAAGCAGACCAAAACCTATTAATAAGGAATCTGAATTTAAACCTGAGGAGATATTCTTTTCAAGTACTGATCTTAAAGGGATAATAATTTCTGGAAATGATGTTTTTCAGAGAATAAGTAAATATTCAATGGAGGAGTTAATAGGAAGTCCACACAATATAATAAGACATCCAGATATGCCCAGGATTGTTTTTAAACTTTTATGGGATTATATCCAGTCTGGAAAGCCTATCGTAGCCTATGTAAAAAATATGGCAAAGGATGGGAGTTATTATTGGGTTCTTGCAACAGTAATGCCAGTAAAAGATGAATCAGGAAATATAAGAGAGTATATCTCAATAAGAATAAAACCTACAACGGAATATTTTAAACTGATTCCTAAGGTGTATGCTGATCTTTTAGAGATAGAAAAAAATGAAGGGATGGAAGCTTCTTTTAAAGCCCTTATTGAAATCTTAAAAACTTTGGGTTATGAAAGCTATGATGATTTTATGAAGGATATACTTACGGCTGAGTTGAAAGACAAGTCTTCAGTATTAAAGATAGAAATCCCATCAGTATCCAGATATCTATCAAAGGAAAATGCTTCTTACTTTAATGATATTATCTCAAAATCAAGGCATCTTTATAAACTCATAGAAGACCTGTTTATATCAATATCTAACTTTGAAAAGTTGAGACTTCTTTTCTCAGAAAAATCTGAAAGTATATACAGGGTTACAGATGAGATTAGACTTACAGCATTAAACTCATCAGTTGAGTCTCTTAGACTTGGAAGTAAAGGGGCTGTTTTTTCTGTTATTTCAGCTGAGATGAGAAAAAATTCAGAAGAAGAAAGTAAGATAATCAAACAGATGAAAGTTCTGATTGATAAAAACACAGATGATATAAAAAATATAGTTTTTACATTAAGTCTTTCAAAGCTTGAGATAATAATGTTTGCAAATTTTCTCAGCTCCCTTGTCAAATCAGGTCTGGAAGAGGATATATTTAGTGTTCTAAAGAAAGATGTTACAAACTTCTTTTACCTTATATCTTCGTCCTATGAGTATTTTAATAAGCTTTCAGATCTTGTAAGTACCAGCATAAACTCCCTTGAAGATCTTAACAAAAGATTAAAAAAGCTTAAACTCCTGATTGAAGAGCTCGAAGCCATGTATTTTAGAGGCCTTATAGAGTCGGGCCATATGGAAGGAACAAATTTTTCAATAATATTTACCTATGTTAGAAAGTTAGTCAATCAAACAAAGGAAAACATAACGGCACTGGAGGAACCGTTGAAGAATGTATTTGATGATGAATTAAAAATAAAACATAATATAAGAAAAATTATATTCAATCTTGAAGAGATAAAATCTGATCTTAACAGGATAATAAATTAGGATGTTGTGATGTTGAAAAGTATTAAAGGACTGCTTATCGATCTTGATGGAGTTCTTTATGTAGTGGATAAACCTATAAAAGGAACTCAGGAAACATTAAAAATCCTGAGAGATAAATTTAAGGTTGTATTTATAACCAATACAACAACAAAACCTAAAAGTTTAGTTTATAAAAAGCTTTTAGCTATGGGTTTTGAACTTAAAGAGGATGAGATATTTTCAGCTCTTGAAGCAACAAAACAGTTTATTAAGGAAAAAGGAGGGGGTGCATATCTTTTATTGACCGATACTGCTAAAGAGGAGTTCAGAGATATACCAGATAAGCCTGTAAATTATGTTGTAATAGGAGATGCAAGGGAAAATTTCGGTTATAAAAATATGAATGAAGCTTTCAGATACATAATAGAAGGGGCGGATATTATAGCAGCGGCTAAAAACAAATATTTTATGGATAGAGACGGAAGGCTTTCGCTTGATTGTGGACCTTTTATTGTTGGTCTTGAGTATGCAACAGGTAAAAAAGCTATAGTTATTGGAAAACCTTCAAAGGATTTTTTCCTTCTTAGTGTGAGGAAAATGGGACTTAAACCAGAAGAGGTTGCCGTTGTAGGAGACGATATAGAAGCTGATGTTAAAGGGGGTATGGATGCAGGGCTTAAGGGTATTCTTGTTAGAACTGGTAAGTTTAGAGAGGAGGACTTAAAAAAAGGTATTAAACCAGATCTTATTTTAGATAGCATAAATCAAATTACTGATTATATTTAAGTTTAATGGATAAAATAATTACTAAGATATGGCTTTTTATACTTGTTATTACAGTTCTCTCTTTTTCCTTGTTTATATCCTTTTTCCTGTTTATAGCTGTTGCTGTGCTTATACTCATTACACTTCCTTACTATCTTTATATGAAATACAAAATTAAGAAAGAGATAGAAAAGGAGAACTTTTATAGACTACCAGATAAGTTTGATTAGAATAAGTCTTTTATTTTATCCAGTATGTCTTTTTCTTTTTTTTCTTTTTTGTTGTGAAACTCCTCAACAGCTTCCTTTATGATTAGATTTACAAATTCCTCAGCTTCTTTATCTGAATTTTCTATTTTTTTATGTTTTTTAGGGGGTATTTTTTTGTCTATATTTTCTGAAATTAGGGTTTTTTCTACATCTTTAATAATCTCCTCTTTATTTAAATCTACTGGTAATTTCCTCTTATCCTCTTTTAGTACAGGATTGAGAATTATAAATGTTACAAGATATATTAAAACAAATGAAAATATCACCGGTATTATAAGCAGTGCATGTTTTGTCCATTTCATATATATCTCCTATATCAAATATAGATCTTAAATATATGCAAGGCAAAATTATAACTGTTAAAATATACACTCTATAAATTTTAAGAGGTAAGGCATGTTAGGTATCATAGGAGGAAGTGGTCTTTATCAGGTTGATGATATCAAGATAGTAGAAGAAATATCTATATCCACACCCTATGGAGAACCTTCAGATAATTATATACTTGCTGAGTATAAAGGAAAAAAGGTTATTTTTCTTCCAAGGCATGGAAGAGGTCACAAATTTCCCCCACATCTTATTAATTACAGAGCTAATATATGGGGATTCAGAAAGTTAGGTGTAGATAAAATTCTATCTGTAAGTGCTGTAGGAGGAATCAACCCTCTGCTGAAACCAGGCGATTTTGTTCTTTCAGACCAGTTTTTAGACTTCACAAAGGTGAGACCTGTAACTTTTTATGAAGGGATTTACACTATTTACGATCAGAATGATAAAAATAAAGATCTTGTTTATGAATATCTGAAAAACAGCCGTGTTGTGCATATAGATGTAACAGATCCATTCTGTAAAACTATGAGATCAATACTTTCAGATCTGCTTGAGAAAAAAGGGTACAGATATCACAGAAAAGGAACATATGCTGCAACTGAAGGTCCCAGACTTGAAACATCAGCAGAGATAAAAGCATTATCAATACTTGGTGCTGATATAGTCGGAATGACTCTTGTTCCTGAAATAGTTCTGGCAAGAGAACTGTCTATGCATTTTGCCTCAATAAATGTTGTAACAAACCTTGCTGCAGGTATCTCTGGGGAAAGATTAACTTCTGATGAAGTTATACAGATGATGAATGAGAAAAACGATCAGATAAAAGAGATAATTCTATCTTTTATACATGAATTACCTGAGAAGTTTAACTGTAAATGCAGTGATCTGTTGAAAGGGGCAGCTATTTAAATCTCAACTTCTACTTTATTTTTACCTGTTTTTTTTGCTCTGTACATTGCTGTATCTGCCCTGTGTAAAATACTGTTGACAGTATCTCCAATTTTTACCTGTGTTACGCCGAAACTTGCTGTAACTTTTAATATCTCATCTTTATTCTGACCTATTCTTATTTCCCTGTTCTGGATTATATTTCTCAGTCTTTCTGCGATCTTGACAGCGTCTTCAATCTCAACTCCTGGAAGGAGAATAGCAAACTCCTCACCACCTATTCTTCCTATTATAGTATTTGCTCTTAGATAGAACTTAAAAATTGTGGCTATCTCTTTTAAAACGATATCTCCAACATTATGTCCATAGTTGTCGTTTATATCTTTGAAATTATCAATATCAACATATATAAGCGAAAAAGGGTAATTTCTTTTTTCATAATCTTTTATGGCATCCTCAAGAGCTCTTTCAAATCTTCTCCTGTTTACAAGTCCAGTAAGAAAATCCATAGTTGCTTCAGTTTTGGCGTGAGACAGTTCTTCTCTTAACTGATGAATCTCAGAATGGTACTTTTTTATCTGATTTTTTAAAAACTCGTTCTGTGATTTAAGCTCCTTAAGTTCATCAAGAATAAGATGTACAGTAGCGCTAATGTCTGATATCTGCATCTCGCTTGTTTTTTCGGCAAGAGAGTTTGCATGACTGTCAATATTTGCCTGATAATTATCTATATTCTGAACAAGTTCTTTAAGGGTCAGGTCTATCTTGTCTGCTATATTTTTTAATTTTATAGAGACTTTTTCAGCTCCCTGTTCCTTACTACCGTTTATATCAACAATCTGATAATCTTCTTCATAAATCTCCTTGTAGAGTCCAATTATCTCAAGATCAGAAAGATCCTTATTTTCCTCGACAAGGGAGCAGAATATATAAAACCATTTTTCATAATTATTTGGAACAGGTGGAATGTTATGTTTAATAAGAAAACTCAGTTCTTTTCTAACAATATTCATAAGAACTTTAATCTCGTCATGGGAAAGACTCTTTTTACTGCTAAGTTTTTCATAGAATTTACATGTTATTTTCCCCATTAATCTATCCCGGTTTTCTCCTTTAATACTATATTTTTTTGACCGAATTTATATTAGTATCGGCAAAATTTATCTCTTTCATTAGATAAACTTTATCTCCCGGTCTGACCTTCTCTACAGTTTTAAGTCCAACAACAGTTCCCCTCTCTGCTTTTTTAATATCTCTTCTCTCTATCTGCATGGAAGTTACTTTCTGTCTTACAACACCTGTTTTTTTGCCGATGATATGTATTGTATCCCCCACAGAAATTGGATTATCAATTACTCTAACTTCCGCCACACTTATCTTGGGATAAAACTTTAATATCTCCCCTACAAAGAGTTTTTGTTCTTTTGCTATAGATTTATTTAAACCAAATAGACCTTCTCCAAAGTAAAAGCCGGTATCCCATTCTCTATGATAAACTCTTTCAAGCATATCCCAGAGATCTTTCCATCCCTTCTCGTCCCACTCACCGTTTAATATTCTGTCCCTTGCTTCCCTGTAGGCTTTTGTTACCATATATGCATAATCTGCATTTTTATTTCTTCCTTCGATCTTCCAACTGTCAGCCCAGATGAGCTTGTCAACAAAATTTATAGTTACAAGATCTCTTGCTGAAAGCACATAGTCTGAACCAAGAAAAAACTCTGTTCCTGTATTTTTTGAAACTATCTTAACATCATACTCATGTCTGCATACCTGATAGCATTCACCTCTATTTCCAGATTTTTCAAAAACATCATGTGAAAGAAAACACCTTCCAGATACAGCCATACACATGGCACCGTGTATAAATATCTCTATCTCCAGGTTAGTCTTATTTTTTATTTCTAAAAGCCCTTTTAATTTAACCTCTCTTGCAGGAACTATTCTTTTAATGCCGAGTTTCTCATAAAATCTTGCAGCCTCGGAGTTTGAGACAGAGGCCATAGTTGAAAGATGTGTTTCAATTCCTTTTGATATAGACATTGATATAACAGACATATCCCAGCCTATAACAGCATCGACTCCAATATCTTTAAGCTGATCAAGGGTTTCTTCTATATATGGAAGATCATCTTCAAACACGATAGAGTTTAATACAATATACTGTCTTACACCTGCATCATGTGTGATTTTTCTTATTTCTTTTACATCATCAATATTAAAATTGTTTTTTAACGCTCTCTGATTTATCTTTCCAACACCCATATATACAGCGTCAGCTCCTGCTTTTATAACGGCAGAAAGACCTTCATAATGTCCTACAGGAGCAAGTATCTCAGGTTTTTTTCTCATTTAAACCTCCATTTAAGGTTTTATTAAAGGTAATATAAGTTTATTTGAATTGCTATCCACAGAAAATGACCAATATTAGCTTATGATAAAATAAAATTTAAAAAGGAGTTTGGATTGGATATACTGGACAGAATAATTGTTACAAAGGAAGAAGAACTTAGAAATTACTCTGATCAGTATATGGATTTTATAAAGGAGAAGATAAAGAACAGAAAACATCCGGTTTTAGATTTCAGGTCTTCTTTTCTGAAAGGAAGAATAAATATTATAGCTGAAGTAAAAAAAGCTTCACCTTCTAAAGGAATTATAAAAAAAGATTTTGATCCTGTTGAAATAGCACGATTATATCAGGAAAATGGTGCATCAGCTATATCCGTTCTGACAGATAAAGAGTACTTTAAAGGAAATATAGAGTATATAGAGCGTATAAAGAAAGAAGGAATTGGTATTCCTGTTTTAAGAAAGGATTTTATAATAGATAAAAAGCAGATAGCTGAGGCTTTTGCTTATGGGAGCGATACATTTTTACTTATAGCGAGGGTTCTTGATGCTAAAAAACTTGAGGAGCTTATAGGTTATGGTAGATCTTTTGGTATGGAGCCTTTAATAGAGGTTCATACTCTGGAAGAGTGTAAAAAGGCTGTAAAGTCTGGTGGCAGGATAATTGGAATCAATAATAGAGATCTAAAAACTTTTAAAGTTGATATAAATATTTCGAAACAACTTGCGCCTTACCTTAAAGATCTTGGTGCAGAGATTGTTGTTTCTGAAAGTGGTATAAATACTCATGAAGAGATACTTGAACTCTTAGATTATGGGATTGATGGATTTTTAATAGGTGAATCTTTAATGAGGGAAAAGGATATAGGATCAAAACTTAAAAAGCTCATCGGAATTATTACTTAAAGCTGAAGTAAACCTTTTTAGCTTTCTGGAATATAAATCTATTCTCATCAGGTATATAAGCTGTCAATTTATTACCCAGAACACATCCGGTATCTATTCCGTAACACATATTGTTTATGTATGGTTCTCTAAAAACCACATGACCATAAACAATCTTTTTTGATTCCGGTGTTACTTTTCTTTTTTTAGTCCAGTCTATTCTTTCAGGAAATCCTTCCTTAGTGAATCTTCCTGTTGTTTCACCGTAAAGTACAAAATCTTTTACCTTACTTCCTTTTTTTCCTATCATATCATCCTTTATACCTGCGTGTGCAACTATAGTATCGTCGTTAACGATTATGTACAACGGACATTCTGAGTAGTATTTAAGATATCTTTCTTTTATTTCAAATTTTTTACTCTCAGGGAGATTATTAAACTGCTGGATGGTTTTTTGCATACCATAACTTATCTTTACGTTTTCTCCTTTCAACCATCTTGTAAATTTATAGTTATGATTGCTCTGAACCTCAATAAAATTACCTTCTTCGTAAAGGTGCATACAATACTCAATAGTCTCGATATTGTAATCGCCTCTATCAACAGTATCTCCTACAGATATTATGAAACAGTCCTTTCCGTAATCCCTTTTGATATCTTTAACAATTTTCTCAAACTCTTTTAAACAACCATGAATATCTCCTATTATTCCGTAAGGGGTATCTATTTTTATTTTTAAGAAATCTTCCATTTTCTCCTTTGCAGCACCAATATAAAGATTATGATAACGGAATAAAGTAAACCAAGATCTTTTTTGTAAGACAGGGAACATCCTGAATCGTTCCCAACGCTACCAGATAATGATTTTACAGTAATAGATATCTTTTGTGATACAGAGTTTCCATAACTATCCATAGCTGTTAATGTTACTGTGAACTCTCCAGGTTTCCTGTAATACTTTTCAACACTGCTTTTAATACAGCCTTTGTCATATACTTCTGTATTGTCTCCAAAGTCTATAAAACATTCAATTTTTTCACCTTCCGGATCAAAAACGTTGTAGTTTACATCTATCTTATCTCCTTCTACTATTTCTAAAGGTTCAACACTGAAATACTTTATTACAGGATCATTATTTGTTTTATATGCTCTGATAGTTAATGTTTTTCTTGACTCATCCTTTCCATCTGATACTAAAAGTGTTGCTTTGTATTCGCCAGT